>Ga0265798_10003472_pt1 | contig 22402 bp, 19 predicted proteins | sample P3T30metagenome_FD_192430 | JGI IMG/M metagenome (GOLD analysis project Ga0265798, IMG submission 192430) | Plant litter microbial communities from East Loma Ridge, Irvine, California - P3 T30 | ecosystem: Environmental > Terrestrial > Plant litter > Unclassified | place: USA: California... | reverse complement strand
GATCGTCATCGCCGGCCTCCTGTCGTCGTGGTGCGGCGCGGTGGTGCATGCCTGCCTCCATGGTTGGTGATGTAATGAAGTGGTGTTGTAGTGAAGTATATCACCACTTCGGAGGGCGTCAATATGGGGAGCGGTAACCTGTCAACACTAATAGGTAATTGTCACCACGTCGCCCCTGCGAAGGCAGGGGTCCAATTCAGCGGCTCAGCAGGGAACTTGGGCCCCTGCCTACGCAGGGGCGACGTGCTGCTGCAGTGGCTTCACGAAGCCGCCCGTCCAGTTCAGAGAATCTGCCCGTCCAGCCCGTGCCGCGTGATGACGCCGTCCGCATCCACCGCGATCCAGCCCCCGCGCGGCGGCTCCTCGTCGAGCTCCCAGTCCGGCAGCACGTAGCGGCGCCGCGCGCCGTCGATGTGCAGGGCAGGGCGGTGGGTGTGGCCGTGTACGATCACGTCGGCGCCGGCGGCAAGATGCAGGGCGTCGACCGCCGCTGCGGTGACATCCATGATCTCGTAGGATTTCTCGCCATGGGAGGCGCGGCTGCCCTCGCGCAGGCCGGCGATGATGGCTTTTCTTTGCGCCAGCGGCATGGCCAGGAACTGCTGCTGCCAGGCCGGGTCGCGCACCTGGGCGCGGAAGGCCATGTATTTTTCGTCGCCGGTGCACTGGGCGTCGCCGTGGACCAGCGCGATGCGCGTGCCGCCGAAGCTGGCGACATGGGGTTCCGCCAGCAGCGCCAGGCCGGCCGCCCCGGCGAAGCCGGCGCCGGCCAGGAAGTCGCGGTTGCCGGCCATCCAGTAGACCGCGGTGCCGCTGTCGGACAGGCGGCGCAGGGCGGCGGCGATGGCGGCATTGAAGGGATCGGCGAGGTCGTCGTCGCCGGCCCAGTATTCGAAGATGTCGCCGAGCAGGTAGAGCCGCCCGGCGTGGGGCGCGCGTTCGGACAGGAAGCGGAAAAAAGCTTCGGTCGTGCGCGGGTGCGAAGCCTGCAGGTGCAGGTCCGACATGAAAAGCGCAAGCATGCGCGCGGGTGCGTTCATCGTGTTTCGAGGATGTCCGCACGGGCCGGTGGCCCGCGCGTCATGCCTGCCTGGCTTGCTGCGATTACTGGGCGACTTCGACTTTTTCGATGATCACGGCTTCGGTCGGCACGTCCGAGTGCATGCCCGAACGGCTGGTCTTGACGTTGTTGATCTGGTCGACGATGTCCTGGCCTTCGACGACCTTGCCGAACACGGCGTAGCCCCAGCCATCCTGGCCCGGGTAGTTCAGGAAGTCGTTGTTCTTGGTGTTGATGAAGAACTGGGCCGAGGCCGAGTGCGGGGCCATGGTGCGCGCCATCGCCAGGGTGTACTTGTCGTTCTTCAGGCCGTTCTTGGCTTCGTTCTCGACGGTCTGGTCGGCCGCTTTCTGCGACATGTTCGGCTCGAAACCGCCGCCCTGGATCATGAAGTCCTTGATCACGCGGTGGAAGATGGTGTTGGTGAAGTGACCCTTGTTCACGTAGTCCAGGAAATTGGCAACGGTCTTCGGCGCTTTCTCGGCGTCCAGTTCGATCTTGATGTTGCCCTTGTTGGTGGTCATCAGCAGCGTAGTCATGATGTCTTGTCCTATTGGTTATTTTGAGAGTTCGTTATTTTACCCGCTTGTCGGCTTTGACGACGGTCGCGGACTGGATCACGACCGGCGTGACCGGCACATTCTCCATGCCGCGCACGTCGTCGACCAGCACACCCTTGATCTTGTCGACCACTTCCTGGCCCTTGACGACCCTGCCGAAGACCGTATAGCCGCCGCCGTTCATGTTCGGGTAGTCCAGGCCGGCATTGTCGACCACGTTGATGAAGAACTGCGAGGTGGCGCTGTCCGGATGATCCTCGCGCGCCATGGCCACGCTGTATTTCACGTTCGACAGGCCGTTCTGGGCCTCGCTCTTGATCGGCTTGCGCACGGCGCGGCCATTCAGCTTGGCGTCCATGCCGCCGGTCTGGATCATGAAGCCGTCGATCACGCGGTGGAAGATCAGGCCCTTGTAGAAGCCGGCCTTCACGTACTGCAGGAAGTTGGCCACGGTGCCCGGCGCCTTTTCCTGGTCCAGTTCCAGCACGATCTCGCCCATCGTGGTTTTCAGCGAGACCTGCGGGTCGTCGGCGGCGAAGGCGGCGGCCGACAGGGCCAGGGCCGCCAGCGCCATGCTGCAGCGCGCGGCCAGGCGGGCGGGGGATTTCATCATCAACATCGTGTCTTCCTCTCGGTGGATAGAACGCAAAGCGGTGTCAAGGGATTTGTCGAAAAATAAACCTGTGGCATGTGCGGCCAGCCGGGATTTTATCAATGCTATACTTTGCGACGGACTGCCGATTCTACCAAACGCGAAAAACGGACAGCCAGGCTGCCGCAAACGCGGCGCCGGCGGTTTTGGTTCGCAGTCCCGACGCTCACGACGCACCCGCCACGTCCCTGCACCGCCGCATGGTGCGTGCGTCCGAGTGTCATGCTCCAACCCTCTAGCAAACATCCGATGAGCCAACTCAAGATCTACAACACGCTCGCGCGTGACAAGCAGGTATTCGTTCCCCGCCAACCCGGCAAGGTCAATATGTACGTGTGCGGGATGACGGTCTACGATTACTGCCACGTCGGTCACGCCCGGATGATGATGGCCTTCGACGTCATCTACCGCTGGTTCAAGGCATCAAGCTACGAGGTGAAGTACGTCCGCAACATCACCGATATCGAGGACAAGATCATCCGCCGCGCCGTCGAGAACGGCGAGACGATCTCGCAACTCACCAACCGCTTCATCAAGGCGATGGAAGAGGACACCGCCGCGCTGGGCATCCTGGCGCCCGACTTCCAGCCGCGCGCCACCGACTATGTGCCGCAGATGCTGTCCATCATCGAGAAGCTGGAAGCCAAGGACCTGGCCTACCGCGCCGCTGACGGCGATGTGAACTATGCCGTGCGCAATTTCCCCGGCTACGGCAAGCTGTCCGGCAAGTCGCTGGACGACCTGCGCGCCGGCGAACGCGTCGACGTCAATACCGGCAAGCGCGATCCGCTCGACTTCGTGCTCTGGAAAGCCGGCAAGGAAGGCGAACCGCCGGAAGCGCGCTGGGATTCGAAGTGGGGCGTCGGCCGTCCGGGCTGGCACATCGAATGCTCGGCCATGTCCTGCGCCATGCTGGGCGAACATTTCGACATCCATGGCGGCGGCGCCGACCTGCAGTTCCCGCACCACGAGAACGAGATCGCCCAGTCGGAAGGCGCGTTCGGCGCGCCGATGGCCAATTACTGGATCCACAACGGCTTCGTGCGCGTCGATAACGAGAAGATGTCCAAATCGCTGGGCAATTTCTTCACGATCCGCGAAGTGCTCAAGAAATACGATGCCGAAGTGGTGCGCTTCTTCATCCTGCGCGCCCACTACCGCAGCCCGCTGAACTACTCCGACGTCCACATCGACGACGCCAGGGGCGCGCTGACCCGCCTGTACACGGCGCTGGCCGGCATCGAACTGGGCGAAGCCGCGGTCGAGGTCGACTGGAACGAAGCCCATGCCCAGCGCTTCCGCGAAGCGATGGACGACGATTTCAATACGCCGCTGGCGGTCGCCGCGCTGTTCGACCTGGCGTCGGAAGTCAATCGCAGCAAGTCGCTGGCCGATGCGCGCCAGCTGAAGGCGCTGGCCGGCGTGCTGGGCCTGCTGGAGCGCAATCCGCAGGCTTTCCTGCAGGGCGGCACGCCCCAGCAAGGCGGCCTGGACGAGGCGGCCATCGAGGCTGCGATCGTGCGCCGCGCGGCGGCCAAGAAGGCGCGCAACTTCGCCGAGGCCGACGCCGTGCGCGCCGATCTGACCGCTGCCGGGATCGTGCTTGAAGACAAGCCCGACGGCACGACCAACTGGCGCCGCGCCTGAGCGCCAGGTCGACAGCAGAGCATGGCACTAAGCAAGGATCTCGTGGGCGCCGTCGAGGCGCCGTCCGATACACCGCCCTACGTTCCACCCTACTGGGCGGAGGCGAAGGCCGAGCTCATGCGGCGGGACCGCATCATGAACAAGCTGATCCCGCAGTTCGGGGACCTGCAGCTGCGCGGTCATCCCGACCCCTTCACCACGCTGGCCCGTTCCATCGTCGGCCAGCAGGTGACGGTCAAGGCGGCGGAAACCGCCTGGGGCAAGCTGCGCGCGCTGTGCCCGAAAATGACGCCGGCCCAGGTGATCAAGGCCGGGGCGGAAGAACTGGCGGGCTGCGGCCTGTCCAAGCGCAAGACCGAATACATCCTCGACCTGGCCGACCATTTCAAGGCCAGGCGCGTCCACGCCGACCAGTGGTCGCAGATGGAAGACGAGGCGGTGATCGCCGAACTGGTCCAGATCCGCGGCATCACCCGCTGGACAGCAGAGATGTTTTTGATATTTAATCTGCTCAGGCCGAACGTGCTGCCGCTCGACGATGCCGGCTTGATCCAGGGTATCAGCCAGAACTATTTTTCTGGCGAGCCCGTTTCACGCAGCGATGCGCGTGAGGTGGCGGCCAATTGGGAACCCTGGCGAACAGTTGCTACGTGGTATTTATGGCGTAGCCTCGATCCGGTTCCAGTAAAATAACGCCCTTTTGAGGGAGCCTTGTAAAACCTGCTACGCGTTGCAGGTCCAGCTTGCGATGCTCGCTGTACGCATGTACAGCTGCGCTTCTCAGCCGGACCTGCTGCCGCTCGCTACGGTTTTACAAGGCTCCTTGACGCCGCGTGAGACTTACTCCGCGGATCGAAATTATCCGGAGGTACAATGACTAAAACCACTTTCCTCAGTTTTGAGCAGCCAATCGCCGAGCTCGACTCCAAGATTGAAGAGCTTCGTTTCGTGCAGGACGATTCGGCCGTCGACATCTCGGAAGAGATCGACCGCCTGGCCAAGAAGAGCCAGCAGCTGACGAAAGACATCTACGCCAAGCTGACCCCGTGGCAGGTATCGCAGATCGCGCGCCATCCGCAGCGCCCGTACACCATGGACTACGTGAACGCGATCTTCACCGACTTCCACGAACTGCACGGCGACCGCACCTTCGCCGACGACCAGTCGATCATCGGCGGCCTGGCGCGCTTCAACGGCCAGTCCTGCATGGTCATCGGCCACCAGAAGGGCCGCGACACGAAGGAGCGCGCGATGCGCAACTTCGGCATGCCCAAGCCGGAAGGCTACCGCAAGGCCATGCGCCTCATGAAGGTGGCCGAGAAATTCAACCTGCCGATCTTCACCTTCGTCGACACCCCGGGCGCCTTCCCCGGCATCGACGCCGAAGAGCGCGGCCAGTCGGAAGCCATCGGCCACAACCTGTACGTGATGGCCGAACTGAAGGTGCCGCTGATCGCCACCATCATCGGCGAAGGCGGCTCCGGCGGCGCGCTGGCGATCGCCGTGGGCGACGCCGTGCTGATGCTGCAGTACGCCACCTATTCCGTGATCTCGCCGGAAGGCTGCGCCTCGATCCTGTGGAAGACCTCGGAACGCGCGGCCGAAGCCGCCGACGCGCTGGGCCTGACCGCGCACCGCCTGAAGGCCATCGGCCTGATCGACAAGATCGTCAGCGAACCGCTGGGCGGCGCCCACCGCGATCCGAAGGCGATGGCCCAGGGCCTGAAGCGCGCGCTGGCCGACACCCTGCGCCAGTTCCAGGGCATGAAGACCAAGGATCTCATGGACGCCCGCCATGCCAAGCTCATGGCTTACGGCAAGTTCAAGGAAACCCTGCCGCGCGAAGAATGACCCAGCCTCACGATGGACCGGGCGCCATGTCCGGTCCGGCCGCCGCGAAGCTGGCGGCCAGCTTCGCGCATGCGCTCGACGCACTGCGCGACCCTTATTTTCCCGCATCGCCGCCGCGCATCGCGGTCGCCCTCAGCGGCGGCCTCGATTCGATGGTGCTGCTGCAGCTCGCAGCCGGGTATGCCCGCGCACGCGGCCTGGCGCTGTTCGCCTTCCACGTCCACCACGGCCTCAGCCCGAATGCCGACGCCTGGGGCGCGCACTGCGCCGCCGCCGCGCTGGCATGCGGCGCCGGGTTCGACCAGCGCGCGGTGACGGTGGACAAGGGCCGGAACGGCATCGAAGCCGCCGCGCGCAAGCTGCGCTACGCCGCCCTTGGCGAGATGTGCCGCCTCCACGGCGCCGACCTGCTGCTGACCGCCCACCACCTCGACGACCAGGCCGAAACCGTGCTGCTGCAACTGCTGCGCGGCTCCGGCGCGGCCGGCCTGTCCGGCATGGACGCGGTCAACCGCGCGCCCGGCCTGCTGGGCGACGCGCAGCTGGTGATGGCGCGCCCGCTGCTGGCGCAGGCGCGCGCCGCGCTGGAAGCGGTGGCGAGCGAGGCCGGCATCGATTGGGTCGAGGACGAATCGAACAGCGACACGCGCTACGCCCGCAACGCCCTGCGCCACGAGGTGATGCCGGTGCTGGCGCGCGCCTTCCCGGGCTTCGAGCAGCGCATCGTGCGCTCCAGCGTCCATGTGCAGTCGGCCCAGCGCCTGCTGGACGAGCTGGCGGCCCAGGACCTGGCGGCTTGCCTGGACGGCGATGGCGTCGACCTCGCGCGCCTGCGCGTGCTCAGCATCGACCGCGTGAACAACCTGCTGCGCCACTGGTTCGCCGTGCGCGGCCTGGCGATGCCGAGCACGGCGCTGCTGGCCGAGGTCGTGGCGCAGGTCCTGACGGCGCGCGAGGACGCCCAGCCGCTGGTTGCGCACCCGGACTGCGAGGTGCGGCGCCACCGCGACCGCCTGTACCTGGTGCCCAGGCGCGCCGAACTGGCGGGTATGCGCGACCCCGACGACATCGGCGTCATCGAGAAGTATGCGCAGGCCTTCCGCTGGAACGGCGAGGGCAGCATCGACTTCCCCGACTACGGCGGCACCTTGTACTTCGATGCGGCGCAACATGGTTTTGACGCGGACTGGCTGCGCGCGCAGGCGCTGGAGATCGACTTCCGCAAGGGTGGCGAACGGCTCAAGCTGGCCGCCAACCGCCCACGGCGCAGCCTGAAGCAGCTGTTCCAGGCCAGCGGCGTGCCGGCCTGGGAGCGCAGCCGCCTGCCCATCGTCGGCAACGGCCTGGCGCTGCTGTTCGCGGCCGGCCTCGGCATGGACTGCCAGCACACGGGCGACGGCGCCGGCCGCATCGCCCTGCGTTGGCAAGCAACTTCCTGAGCGTTTTACGCAACACGCTAAACACGCCGGAAGCTGTCTAGACAGCTTCCGCGCCTCATGCTCTTCCCGCATGACCATATTCCGATTCGGTATAGGTTTCCCATTACGGCAGCTTGTTATTCTGCATAGCAGCATGTAGAGTAAAAGGCTCTTTTTATTATTTACAAGCGGAAATCTCCACAGTTATGGCCTTCATAGTCCACAAGTATGGCGGTACGTCGATGGGTTCGACGGAACGCATCAAGAATGTCGCGGCGCGCGTCGCCAAATGGCACGATGCCGGCCACCGCGTCGTCGTGGTTCCCTCGGCGATGTCGGGCGAAACCAACCGCCTGATCGGCCTGGCCAAGGAAATCATGCCGCAGCCGGACCCGCGCGAACTGGACATGATTGCCTCGACCGGCGAACAGGTCTCGGTCGGCCTGCTGGCCATGGCCCTGATGGCGCGCGGCAAGGATGCGGTGTCGTACACCGGCTGGCAAGTGGGGATCAAGACCGACTCGGCATTCACCAAGGCGCGCATCCAGTCGATCGACGACAAGCGCGTGATGGCCGACCTCGACGCCGGCAAGATCGTGATCATCACCGGCTTCCAGGGCGTGGACGACAAGGGCAACATCGCGACCCTGGGCCGCGGCGGCTCGGACACCTCGGCGGTGGCCATCGCGGCCGCGCTGAAGGCCGATGAGTGCCTGATCTACACCGACGTCGACGGCATCTACACCACCGACCCGCGCGTGGTCGACGAGGCGCGCCGCCTGACCAAGATCACTTTCGAGGAAATGCTGGAACTGGCCTCGCTGGGCTCGAAGGTCCTGCAGACCCGCTCCGTCGAATTCGCCGGCAACTACCGCGTACCGACGCGCGTGCTGTCGTCGCTGACCGATCCCATGATGTCGCTCGAAGAAGAAGCCAACTCGGGTACCCTGATTTCGTTTGAGGAAGAAAGCACTATGGAACAAGCCGTCATCTCGGGCATCGCCTTCCAGCGCGATGAAGCCAAAATCACCGTCCTGGGCGTGCCTGACAAGCCGGGCGTGGCCTACCATATCCTGGGCCCGATCTCGGACGCCAACATCGAGGTCGACATGATCATACAGAACGTGTCGGTCGACGGTAAGACCGATTTCACGTTCACCGTCTCGCGCAACGACTACCAGCGCGCCATGGCCGTGCTGGAAGCGAACAAGGAAGCGCTCGGCTTTGCGCGCCTGCTCGGCGACGCCAAGGTGTCGAAGGTGTCGGCTGTGGGCGTGGGCATGCGCAGCCACGTCGGCGTCGCCTCGCAGATGTTCCGCACCCTGTCGGAAGAGGGCATCAACATCATGATGATCTCGACCTCGGAGATCAAGATCTCGGTGCTGATCGACGAAAAATACATGGAACTGGCCGTACGCGCGCTGCATAAAGCGTTTGGTTTGGAACAAGCTTAACTTTTTCTAAAGTTTTTCCAAAAAAATAGCCGTGCTTCCTTGACCAAATTGGGTGAGGCTATTAAGATGCCTGCACTCAGCGACATCGAGCAACACTGTGAAGCTGATTGGAGGCGTGGCCGAGTGGCCGAAGGCACATCCCTGCTAAGGATGCATACGGCTTATACCTGTATCGTGGGTTCGAATCCCACCGCCTCCGCCAAGATTGAGAGAAAAAGCCACCGCAAGGTGGCTTTTTCTTTTCCTGAAGCCGCATAGGCGGCCTGCAGCATGCAGGCGCCAGAACGTTATCTGCCGAGCTTTGACAAACAGCGATAACCCCCGGATCTCGCACAGAGACCGCGGGGGTTTTGTTTTGCAGCATCCGCTTGCGTGCAGCTCGGTCGAAGGTTTTAAGGGTACGCGCAAGGGTGGGCAGGCGGTCCCTTGCTACGCACCGTTCATCATCGCGTTGGCGATGGCAACGATCGACGGCACGTTCGCGATCGTGCTACTCGGCCGGCGCCAAAGTCCGGCGGAGCGCTCGCGCAATGCACGTGGGACGCACGCTGACTTGCGCGACTATACTCCTGGCGCCCGACTCACCAGCTCCGCCAGGCGGCGGCAGTCGGTGGCCAGGCGGTGCTCGTCCAGGTTGGTGACGCCCAGCAGCAGGCCGCGCGGTTGCGGCGCATGCGCGTACCAGGGCGACAGCGGGGCCGGCGCCAGGCCGAAGGACAAGGCACGCGTTGCGATGGCGACGTCCGGAGCGCCGGCGCAGAGGCGCACCACGACCGCCATGCCGGCAGTGGCCTGTACCTCGAGCGCATCCGCTGCTTCCTCGCGCAAGCAGCGCAGCAGGGCATGGCGCCGCTCGGCATACACCCGCCTCATGCGGCGCAAATGCCGCAGATAGTGTCCCTCGCTGAGAAAACTGGCGACGGCAAGCTGCACGGTCGTGGCAGGCGCCGGAGCCAGGCATGCCGCCAGTTCGCTGAAACGCTCGACCAACGCCGGAGGGACCACGACAAAACCCAGGCGCAAGGCCGGGCTGATGGTTTTGCTGAAGGTGCCGATGTGCAGCACCTTTCCTCCATGGGCGAGTGAAGCGAGTGCAGGAGCGGCTCGTCCTTCGAGCTGCAATTCGCTCAGGTAATCGTCCTCGACGATCCAGGCATCGTTGCGCTGCGCCCAGTCGAGCAAGGCGCGCCTCCGGGGCAGCGACATCGTCATGCCAAGCGGCGCCTGCTGGCCCGGCGTGACCACGGCCAGCGCCGCGTCTGGAGCGATGCGGATACCCGCCGCGACATCCAGGCCTTCCGCGTCGACCGGTACGGGGACGGTCTTCAGGCCGGCCATGGCCAGCGCAGTACGCGTGAGCGGGAAGCCCGGGTCTTCGAACCAGGCCGTCTGGCCTTCCAGGCCGAGCCCGCGCGTGACCAGCCCGAGCGCCCCGGAAAAACCGGCCGTGACCAATACCTGGGAAGGGCTGCAGCGCAGGCCGCGGGCGATTGCCAGGTAGCCTGCAATTTCGCGGCGCAGCTCCGGCGCGCCGCGCGGATCCGGATAAGCGACTGCTGCCGCCGCGCTGTGCCTTGCTTCGCGTGCCATGATGCGCGACCACAGCTTGTATGGAAACACGTCCTGGCCCGGCACGCCCATCTGGAAGGCCAGTGGCGCCCTGCCGAAGTCGTGGAAGAGATCAGGCATGGGCGCGGGCGCCGGCGACCAAGGGTCTGCGGCAGGGGTGGCGGGACGCCCGCTCACCCGGGTTCCCGCCGCGCCCAGGCCGATCGCCAACTGCTCATCGATCAGACGTTCGTAGGCGACGCGCACGGTGCCGCGCGAAACACCCAGCTGCGCCGCCAGGTCGCGCCAGGATGGAAGTTTCGCGTGCGAAGACAGTTTGCCCGACTCGATCGCTTCGCGAATCGATGCGTAGATTTGCGTGGCCAGCGGTATCTTCGTTCCACGATCGACGCCGGCGGATAAGAGAGCCATGGTTACATGGTACATCCGGATAGACAAATCTTGGCACTACTATTTGACCAGCCCATGGCGCATTCTCCTGTCTGCGGCATGTGCCGCTTTAACCAGACAGGGAGTAGAGACGACATGACCCAACGCATGGATTACAACGCGGCCACCCCGGCCGGCATGAAGGCACTCGGCGGCGTGTACGGGCACATTATGCAGTGCGGCTTGCCGAAATCCCTGGTCGATCTCGTTTATCTGCGTGTTTCGCAGATCAATGGCTGTGCCTACTGCATCGACATGCATTCGCGCGACCTGATGAAGGACGGCGTCAAGGTCGAGAAGCTCGTGTTGATTCCGGCCTGGCGCGAAGCCGGCGCCCTGTTCGATGCAACTGAACGCGCGGCCCTGGCCTGGGCCGAGACCGTGACCATGGTGGACAGGACCGGCGTGCCGGACGATGACTACAAGGCTGCGGCCGCCGTATTCGACCAGAAGCAGCTGGCCGACCTGACCATCGCAATCGGTTTGATGAACGCCTTCAACCGCATGGCGATCAGCTTCCGTGCGACGCCGGCGGCCGCCGCCCAGTGAGCGCCTTTGCGGGGCGAATGAGCAGCACATGGCGCAGGCGCGACGACTTCTCTCATCAACGAAAGTAACCTTCATGAGAAATATCGCTATCCATGGCATCACGATTCCGGACAGCAGCTTGGCGCGCGACATCACCCAGCTGATCCGCGATACCGAAAGCGACATGCTGTTCCAGCACTCGCGACGGGTCTATCTGTGGGGTGCGCTGATCGGGCGTCGCCGGGGCCTCGGGTTCGACCCCGAGCTCCTGTATGCCGCAGCCATGTTCCACGATATCGGTATTACCCACCATTATCACGACAGTCAGCGCCGCTTTGAAATCGATGGGGCCGATGCGGCGCGCGATTTCCTGCGCGCCCGCGGGATCGCCGAGCCCGAGATCGAGAAAGTGTGGCTGGCGATTGCCTTGCATACGACCCCCGGCATCCCGGAACACATGCATGCGGAGATCGCGCTGGTACAGGCCGGCGCCGGTCTGGACATGACGGGCCGCGGTCAGGACGCGTGTACGGCGGAAGAACGTGCGGCAGTAGCGATCGCCTGTCCGCGCGATCACGACTTCGTGCACCAGGTCATCGACACCTTCTACGCGGGCTTGCGGCATCGTCCCGCCAGCACCTTCGGTACCTTCAACGACGACTTCCTGGCCTACAAGGATCCGGATTTCCAGCGCGCGGACCTGTGCAGCATCATGCTGCGTTCGCCCTGGCGCTGAAGGCGTCCGGCGCCTCCCACCTTGCCGGCCTCGGCCATCGTCCAGGCAGGAGAACCGGCATGATCGGCCTGGCCCCCTGGCCACGCGCCACGCAGCCTGAGCCGATCATGCCGTTTCCGGCCGAATATCCTCAGGGGCGCACTTAACGCAATTGCGCCCGCTCGCCTTGGCCGCATACAAGGCAGCGTCTGCGCTTTCCATGAGTGCGGAGGCCGCCGTGACGCCACCGCCGACCGTGAGCGTAGACACGCCGATGCTGGCCGTGACGAAGCCGGACGATGCCGCCTGATGTGCGATATGGCGCGCCTCGAGGCTGGCGCGCACCGATTCGGCGACGACTGCGGCCCCGGCGAGGTCGGTCTCGGGCAGCAGGACCACGAACTCTTCGCCGCCGAAGCGCGCAGCAACGTCGCGTGGCCGGGCACCGGCGGTCCTGATGGTCTGCGCTACCGCGGCCAGGCAGGTATCTCCCGCCAGGTGGCCATAACAGTCGTTGTACTTCTTGAAGTGGTCGACGTCGATCATGAGTGCCGAGAGCGGCGTGCCTGCGCGGCGCGCATGGGCAAGCTCCCGCTCCAGCGCTTCTTCGAAGTAGCGCTTGTTGAACAGGCCGGTGAGGGGATCGGTCTGCGATTGCGTCAGCAGCGCGGCGTTGGAGGCCTCGAGCGCGACCTTGGCAGCGAGCAGGTCGCACTCGAGGTGGTCGCGTCGCCTGATCTGGCGAATCAGGTGCACGCCCAGGATCCCCATCCCGGCAGCAAGCACGAGCAAGATGGCGCTTGCAGTAATCGTCAGCTCGCGCCAGCGTTTCAATACCTCGTCCTTGGATCGCGCGAACGCAACGACGACGGGGTAGTCGCCGGCCTGGTACATGCCATAGATGTATTCGTGATCCATCTCGGCGATCTCGATCAGGCCACCGCGCGGCAGTGTCGAGGCGAACCGCGCAAACAGGGGGGAAGCGCCGATGTCCTTGCCAATCTCGGCAGCCGAAAACGGCATTGCCAGTAACTGGACGCCATGCTTGAGTCCCAGTACGATTTTTCCGTCGCGCCGGAGATCGATCCCCTCGTAGACCTTGCGGAAGAAATCGATCTTGATCGTCGCCAGCACGACGCCGGCGAAGCGTCCGTCCGGGTATTCCAGGCGCCGCGATACCGGGATGACCCAGGCGCCGCTGGTGCGGCCGACGATGGGGGCGCCGATGTGTACGCCGCGGTCGGCCGCGCGAAGGTGGAACTTGAAATAATCCCGGTCCGCATTGTTCCTGCCGTCATAGGCCCGTCCTCCGGAGTTGACGATCCAGCGGCCTTCTTCGTCATAGATGAACAAGCCCTGTAATGCAGGCAGTTCCTTCACGTGCCTGGCCATGAGCGAGCGTAACTGGTCTTTATCCTCGTCGGACAAGCCTTTCGCTTCGACGCGGTCCACCATCGCGACCAGTACGGTATCGACCATTTTGAAGGCCGAACTGGCCTGATCCGCCAATGCCCGCGCCACGTTCGCCGTCGAGATTTCGGCGTTATTTACTTGCAAACGTCGCAGCTGCCAGCTGGCCAGTCCATGGATGGCCACGACAGCGATGCCGGCGATGACCAGGATGCTGAGGGCGACTACTTGAATGGATTTGCGCTTGGCGGCCAGCTGTGAGGTGATCATATTGGCGGCACGCCGGTCGCGCTTGGAGCGAACCAATACATGGATAGGCGGGAAAATTCCAATAAGGAAATAAAGATTGTAGCCTGATTAATCGCGGCAGCCAACCGGACAAGCGGCCTTGTGGGCGCGCAGACACATTGGCGCACTGCTCCGCCTTTCCCACCGTTCGGATGTTTCCGCTACAGTCTGGACGCTGCGCAGGGCCTTGCACCAATCAGCCGGTCCGTTCGCAAGTGTCCAAGGCGCATCGCGATGTCGTGCAGGCCGCTGCAAGATCTACAGCGGCCTTGTACGCCAGCTGTTCATTCTCCGGTTGATTTTCCGCCTGACAGTTTTTCTTTGACAGAAAGCAGCTTTTGAACCTTGCTACCCAGTTTCATCAGCTTGACGAGGGATTCCGGCGAAAGACGCTGCATATCGTCGAACCAGCCATTCGCCAGTTCGACCAGTTCGTACATCTGGCGCATGCGCTCCTGGGCGAACGCGTCCTCCGGTGCGCCTGCTTTTACCAGCATCGATTCGCGCAATACCGACAAGGTCGGCGCCACCTCGCGCCGGCGCCGCTCGGCGGCAACGACGCGGAAGATCTCCCATACGTCGCCGAGCGAGGAGAAGTACTCGCGGCGGTCGCCGGGCAGGCGCGTCAGCCGGACCAGGCCCCACGCCTGCAACTCTTTCAGGCCGAAGCTGACATTGGAACGCGATATGCCCAGCTTTTCGCCGATGTCGTCCGCGTGCAGGGGCCGTTCGGTGACGAACAATAGTGCGTAGATCTGGCCGACGGTGCGGTTAACGCCCCAGCGGCTGCCCATTTCGCCGAAGTGGCTGACAAAGGTTTGAACGAGGGGCGTCATGCGGCAAGCTTTCGAGAATTCTTGAAAGTTCGATTATCTCACCATGCCATGCCGCAGGCCATGCACGGGCCGCGCCGTAGCGCCGGACGCGGACATGCCGCCGCGGTAATTCCTGACTGCTCCGCTCGGTCTTCATGACAAGCCCCGGTTTACGGCGCATAATTTCAGTAATTACTGAAAACTCAATAAACACAATAAGTTCAGTAACTACAAATATTTGAAAAGGTGCCGTTCGATCCCTTCGTCCGGCGGAAAGAATCATGCATTCGCAACGTCCGGCATCGGCCGCGCATACACAAGACGTACCGCCCGCAGAGGCGCCCTCCAGGGTCGCCACGGCGGCAATCGGTGCTACGGCACTGTTATGGATTCCGCAGGCGGCGCTGCTGGCGCATGCCGTGCAGCGCCTCGCCGATGGCGCGGGCCTGACCGAGATGCTTGTTCCTTCGCTCGCCTACTTGCTGCTGGGCGCCGCGCGCGCAAGTACCGAGGCATGGGGCGTGCGCCGGCTGTTCACCCTGTCGCGCGGCCGACTTGCTACGCTGCGTGCCGAAGCCGCACGTGCCCTGGCCGCGCGTTCGCCGCTGGACCGTGAACGCCTGCCGTCGGGCCAGGCCGCCAGCACAGTGTGCGAGCAGGCCGAGGCCGTGTTGCCCTGGCTCCTGCGCTACCAGCCCGCGCGCTGGAAAACCATGCTGATTCCCCCCGTGATCGCGCTGGCCGTGTTCTGCCAGTCCTGGCTTGCAGCCCTCATCCTTGTGTGCGCGGCGCCATTGATCCCGCTCTTCATGGCCATCATCGGATGGCGTGCGAAGGCCGCCAGCGAAGCCCAGTTGCAGGTACTGGGCGGCATGAGCGGCTTTCTGCTCGACCGGCTGCGCGGCTTGTCGACCCTGCGCTCCCTGGGCGCCGTGGACGCCACGGCGACACGATTGCGCGCGTCCGCCGAATCGGTACGCGCCGGCACCATGCGCGTGCTGCGCATTGCCTTCCTGTCGTCGACCGCGCTGGAGCTGTTCGCTGCGCTGGGCGTTGCGCTGGTGGCCGTGTACGTCGGCTTCCACCTTCTCGGCCAGATCGACGCGGGGTGCTGGGGACGCCGCCTCACGCTGCAACAGGCCTTGTTCATCCTGCTGCTGGCGCCCGCCTTCTTCGAGCCATTGCGCGAACTGGCCGGCGTATGGCACGACAAGGCGGCCGGCGAAGCGGCACTGGCGGCACTGGCGGCGATCGGCGCCGCCGCAGTGCCGCTTCCGGGTGCCCTGGGTCCCGAGCTCGCGGCGGGTGCCGCCGGCGGACTGGCTGTCCGGATCGACGGCTTGTACTTCCAGCATGCCGGCGAGGCAGCGGTCTTCGACGGCGCATCCCTGCACGTCGGTGCCGGCGAACACGTGGCCATCGTGGGTCCGAGCGGCAGTGGCAAGACGACCTTGCTGTCCATCCTGGCCGGCCTCGTGCCCGCCACGGGAGGCGCGGTGCACATCGGCGGCCAGCGCCTGGATCCGGACAGCGCTTGCGCCCTGCGCGCGCGCATGGCATGGATCGGCCAGGCGCCCCATGTGTTCGCCGGGAGCGTGCGCGCCAATGTGTCCCTGCATCGTCCCGGCGTGTCGGCGGCAGCCGTGCGCGCCGCCATCGGGCGCGCCGGCCTTGGCTCCGTGCCGCACGCCGCGCCGGCTGACAGCCTGGGCGAGGGCGGCACGGGTCTCTCGGGCGGGGAGCTCGCACGGCTTGCCCTGGCGCGTGCGGCCGTGGTGCCGCAGGCCGGGCTGCTGCTGGCCGACGAGCCAACGGCGCACCTCGACCGCGACACGGCCGCCGGCGTGATCGACGAGCTGCTGGCGCTCGCGCGCGGCCGCACGCTGGTGATGGCAACGCACGACCTGGCGCTGGCCGCACGCATCGGCCGCGTGATCGACATCGGCGCCCTTCGGCAGGCAAGGGAAGCGGCATGAGCAAGCGCAATACTCTGCTGCCCGTGGTTTCAATACTTGCCCGTGGCAGCGGCGGCCGGCTCGCGCTGGGCGCCTTGCTGTCCACCCTGGTGGTCATGGCTGGCATGGCCCTGCTCGGCACCTCGGGCTGGTTCATCACCGCGACAGCGCTGGCCGGCATGGCCGGCGCAGCCGCCGTTTTCAACGTATTCCTGCCCAGCGCCGCGATCCGCCTGCTGGCGCTGGGCCGTACCTTCGGCCGTTACGCCGAACGGGTCGTCACGCACGACGCCACCCTGGCCGTGCTGGCCGCGCTGCGCGAGCGCCTGTTCCGCGGCTGGGCCGAACCGCATGCGGCGCGCGCGCTGCTGCGCCGTCCGGCGCGCCTGCTGTTCCGCCTGACGAACGACATCGACGCGCTCGACTCCATCTACCTGCGCCTGCTCGTACCCGCGATCGCAGCCTGCGGGGCGGCCATGCTTGGCGGCGCGGTGCTGGGACTGATCGACTGGCGCCTGGGTACGGCGATGTTCGCATGGCTGCTCGGTGTTGGCTGGGCAGGCGCGGCCGTGATAGCGCGCCGCGCCCGCCCGCTCGCGCTGCGCCGCGCCCGCGCACTGGAGCGTCTGCGCGCCGGTGTCATCGACCTCGTCGCCGGCCAGACCGAGCTTGCGATCGCGGGCCGGCTGCGTGCGCAGTGCGAAGTGCTGGAGCGGCAAGACACTAGACTGGCCCATGCCGACGATGCGCTGCACCGCCTCGAGAGCCGCGCCGGCTGGGCGTATGCGGTGGCGGGTCACGCGACGGTTGCCTGCGTGCTGCTGGCGCTGGGCTGGCTCGCACAGCGCCGCGCCGTGGGCGCACCGGCCGCGACGCTGGCGCTCCTCGTCGCCTTGACCGCACTGGAACCGTTCGCCGCGCTGCGGCGCGGCGCCATCGAGGCGGGCCGCAGCTGGCTGGCCGCGCGCCGCATCGGTCCACGCTTGACACACGCCGCCGCGCTCGCCAACGCAGTTCCGGATTCGACCGACGCGCTTTGCCTCGATGAGGTCACGGTGGTGCACGCCGGCCGTGAACGCCCCGCACTGCATGACATTACCCTGCGCATCCCGGCGGGCGAGAAGGTCGCCGTGATCGGCGCGAGCGGCGCCGGCAAATCGACGCTGCTGGCCCTGGCCGCCGGCGAACTGCCGACGCATGGCGGCCGCCTTCGGGTTCTTCCCTGCACCTGGCTCACGCAGCGCACCGAGCTGTTCCAGGACAGCCTGCGCGACAACCTGCTGTTGGCGGATCCCCGGGCGGACGACGCGCAACTGTGGGAAGCCTTGCGCGACACGGGCCTGGCGCAGGACGTGGAGCGCTTGGCGCAGGGCCTCGATACGCCCTTGGGCGAGGGCGGCCTGGGTCTGTCCGGCGGCCAGTCTCGCCGGCTGGCGCTGGCCCGCCTGCTGCTGCGCCGCGCCGGCTTCTGGCTGCTGGACGAACCGACCGAAGCGCTGGATGCCCTTACCGCCGCCGACGTGCTGTCCTGCCTGGCCCGCCACGCCGGCGGGCGCACCGTGCTGCTGGCCACGCACCTGCGCCGCGAAGCGGCACTGGCCGACCGCCTGCTGCTAATGCGGGCGGGCCGCATCGTCGGCGACGTGCGGCGCGGTAGCGATGAATTCGACGCCGCCCTCGCAACGCTGCGTCACTACTGAGCATATTTGATAACAATAGAAAGGATTCTCCATGGATCTCGATGTCGTCGGGCTATCCCGACTGCAGTTTGCCCTGACTGCGCTGTACCACTTCCTGTTCGTTCCTCTTACCCTGGGACTGTCGATGCTGCTCGCGATCATGGAGACGGTCTACGTGATGACCGGACGCACGATCTGGCGCCAGATGACGAAGTTCTGGGGCGTCCTCTTCGGGATCAATTTCGCGATCGGTGTCTCGACCGGCCTCGTGATGGAATTCCAGTTCGGCATGAACTGGAGCTACTACAGCCACTACGTGGGCGATGTGTTCGGTGCGCCGCTGGCCCTGGAAGGCTTGATGGCGTTCTTCCTCGAGGCCACCTTCGTCGGCTTGTTCTTCTTCGGCTGGGACCGGCTTTCGAAGCGTGCCCACCTCGCGGTCACCTGGCTGGTCGCCCTGGGCACCAATTTTTCGGCGCTGTGGATCCTGATCGCCAACGGCTGGATGCAGAATCCGGTCGGTGCGGCGCTCAATCCGCAGACGATGCGCATGGAGGTCACGGATTTCTATGCGGTGCTGACCAATCCGGTGGCGCAGGCGAAGTTCGTGCACACGGTGTCCGCCGGCTACGTGGTCGCCGCGCTATTCGTACTGGGCGTATCGGCCTGGTATTTGCGCCACGGCCGCCACGTGGAAATGGCCAAGCGTTCGCTGACCGTGGCCGCCTCGTTCGGCCTGGCCGCCTCGCTGTCGGTGGTGGTGCTGGGCGACGAAAGCGGCTATCTCTCGACCGAACATCAGAAGATGAAGCTGGCGGCGATCGAAGCCATGTGGCACACGGAACCGGCGCCCGCCCGGTTCACGGCATTCGGCTTCCCCGACCAGGCGGCGCGCGAGACGCACTATGCCATCCATATCCCGTTCGTGATGGGCCTGATTGGCACACGCTCGCTGGATAGCCAGATTCCCGGTATAAACGAGCTGGTCCAACTGGCCGAGGTGCGCATCCGCCAGGGGCTGCAGTCGTACGAGGCGCTCGAGCAAATCCGCGCACTGGGCACCGGTGCCCCGGTGCCGGCCGGGCTGAAGGCCCGCTTCGAACAGCACAGCGACAAGCTGGGCTACGCGCTGCTCCTGAAACGCTATGTCGACGATCCGCGCCGCGCCACCGATGCGCAGATTGCCAGGGCCGCTGGCGACACCGTGCCGCAAGTGGCGCCGCTGTTCTGGTCCTTCCGCGTCATGGTCGCGCTGGGAATCTACTTCATCGCGCTCACGGCCACGTTCTTCTATCTGTCCGCGCGCCGCAAGCTGGATGCCTATCCGTGGCTGCTGAAGGTGGCCGTGCTGTCGATTCCGCTCCCCTGGATCGCCGCCGAGGCCGGCTGGATCGTGGCCGAACTCGGGCGCCAGCCATGGGCCATCGAAGGCGTGCTGCCGACCGCGGTGGCCGTATCCAGCCTCGGCATCCAGACGGTTCTGACGACGCTGATCGGCTTCGTGGTGCTGTACACGATCCTGATCGTGGTGGAGATGAAGCTGATGCTCAAGGCGATCCGCAAGGGGCCGCAGAGCGAAGCCGCGACGGCGCCGGGAAGCGCAAGCCCGCTGATCGGCGCCGCGCCTGCACTGCGTACCGCCCCCATGACCACAACGGAGTAAACCACCATGATTCTTCATACCATGCTCGACTACGATGTCCTCCGGTTCACCTGGTGGATCCTGCTGGGCGTGCTGCTGGTCGCCTTCGCCGTGACCGACGGCTTCGACCTCGGCACCGGCACCCTGCTGCCGTTCGTGGGCAAGACGGACCTGGAACGCCGGGTCGTCATCAACGCGGTGGGCCCGGTCTGGGAGGGCAACCAGGTCTGGCTCGTGCTCGGCGGCGGCGCCATCTTCGCCGCATGGCCGCAGCTGTATGCCGTGTCCTTCTCCGGCTTCTATCTGGCCATGGCGGCGGTGCTGCTGGCGCTGATCCTGCGTCCGGTCGGTTTCAAGTACCGCAGCAAGAGCGAGAACCTGCGCTGGCGCTCGGCCTGGGACTGGGCGCTGTTCACGGGCGGTTTCGTACCGTCGCTGATCTTCGGTGTCGCCATGGGCAATGTGCTGCAGGGCGTGCCGTTCCGCCTCGCACCGGACATGCATATCTTTTACGAAGGCGGCTTCTTCGGCCTGCTCAATCCCTTCGCACTGCTGTGCGGGCTGGTGTCGGTGGCGATGCTGGTGATGCACGGCGCCGCCTGGCTGGCGCTGAAGACCGGCGGCGCGGTCGCGCATCGCGCCCGCAACTGCGGCATGGGCGCCGCCCTGGCCACGATCGTGCTGTACGCCGTCGCCGGCGTCCTGCTGTGGAACATGGTCGATGGCTACCGCATCACCAGCGCGGTGCTCACCACCGGTGCATCGAACCCGCTGCTCAAGACCGTGCAGGCGCACGCCGCCGGCGCATGGTTCGCCAACTATGCCGCGCATCCCTGGACCATCGCGGCGCCGGTCGCGGGCTTTGCCGGCGCCCTGCTGGCCTGGCTCGGTCTCGCGCGCCGCTGGGAAGGCGCCACCATGCTCTTTTCCAGCCTGTCGATCGCCGGCATCGTGCTCAGCGTGGGAGCCTCGATGTTTCCCTTCATCCTGCCCTCGTCGATCCAGCCGCAGGCCGGCCTGACGGTGTGGGACGCCTCGTCCAGCCACCTCACGCTGTTCATCATGCTGGTCGGTACCTGCATCTTCCTGCCGCTGATCATCCTCTACACGAGCTGGGTATACAAGGTCTTGTGGGGCAAGGTCGATCCCGACGAGATCAGTGGCGGCAAACACCACGCTTATTAACATTTATTGAAAGGGAACGATCATGTGGTATTTCGCTTGGCTGCTCGGCCTGCCCCTGGCCGCCGCGGTCGCGGTGCTGAACGCGATGTGGTACGAATTGATGGACGACGCCAAGCGGCAGCGTGAAGCCGGCCTGCCGGTCGAAGGCAGGCGGGGTGTCGATGCCGGCATGGCGGCGCGTCGGTAACGTGGCCTGGACAGCATCCAGGGCGCCATCGCCGAGGTGACGAGCAATGCGGGACAGCCTGCCGGGGTATTGAAGCTGGATGCCGCGCACCGTTTCGGCGGCGGCTTCGCGCTACCGCCGACCGCCGGCGTGAACGAAATCGGGCCGATCGATGAACGACAGTGACGGTGCGCAGTGCGCTTCCGATTTTTGTCTTGACGGAATGCAGTGCAATCAGTCAACAATAGTGCTCCTGTCCACGCGATTGCATCCATGACTTCTTCATCGTCCGATTTCCAGTCCGTCGCTTGTGACGATCCCGGTGTGTACCGCACCTTGTTGGAATCGACCAGGGCAATCCCATGGCGGATCGACTGGACCACCATGCGCTTTAGCTACATCGGCCCCCAGATCGAAGAGCTGCTGGGCTGGAGCCCGGCAAGCTGGGTATCCGTGAACGACTGGGCCGAGCGCATCCATGAGGAAGATCGCCAAAAGACGGTCGACTTCTGCGTGGCACAGTCGCAGCAGGGTGTGGACCACGAGGCCGATTACCGCGCCATCACCCGCCAGGGCGACTATGTCTGGATCCGGGACGTGGTGCATGTGGTGCGCGGGCCGGACGGCAGCGTCGATTCCCTGGTGGGCTTCATGTTTGACATCACGGCGCGAAAACAGGCCGAGGACAAGATCCTTCAACTGCAGCGCGAGCTCGAACTGTTGTCCTACCGTGACAGCCTGACCGGGATCGCCAACCGGCGAATGTTCGACACGCTCTACGCCGTGGAATGGGCAAAGGCGCGTGAAACCGGCCATCCGCTCTCGCTCGTCATCATCGACATCGATTACTTCAAGCAGTACAACGATCACTACGGACACATGCAGGGGGACGAGTGCCTTCGACGGGTGGCACGGGTCCTGGACGCGGCCGCGTCCCATCCGGGCAAGCTGTGTGCCCGCCTCGGAGGCGAGGAATTCGTCCTGCTGTTGCCGGGCACGGACGCAAAGGCCGCGCGTAACGAAGCCGAGCGTTGCCGCAAGCTGCTGAGCCAACAGGATATTCCTCACGCGCGTTCAGGTGTCGGGCGGCTGCTTACCGTCAGCATGGGCATCGGTACCATCGTTCCCGGCGTCCAGGACGATCCCCATGTCTTCCTCGACCGGATCGACCGCCGCCTGTATCAGGCCAAGTCCGCGGGACGCGACCGGCTCTGTGACGTCGAGGCGTAGACGTCGATACGGCGGCGCCAGGCGAATCAACTTTGCGCCGCTGGATGCGAAGACGAAAAAGCGCGACCGGCAAGTCTGCTCAAGGTCGAGGACCCGTGGCGGCGTTCATACGGTCGCATCGGCAGCGCGCCGGTCGTCGTAATCCACTT
>Ga0265798_10003471_pt1 | contig 22405 bp, 19 predicted proteins | sample P3T30metagenome_FD_192430 | JGI IMG/M metagenome (GOLD analysis project Ga0265798, IMG submission 192430) | Plant litter microbial communities from East Loma Ridge, Irvine, California - P3 T30 | ecosystem: Environmental > Terrestrial > Plant litter > Unclassified | place: USA: California... | reverse complement strand
CTACAAGTTCTTCGACTCCAAGCAGGCCATCGGCGAGGTGATCTGTTCCAATCGCCTGGCCATGATCATGACCATCGTCGATGCGGCAATCGCAGATGCGCCAACCGCCTCGGAGAAGCTGCGACGCTTGTTCCGCGCGGTGGTCGAGGCCGGTAGCGATCTGTTCTTTCACGACCGCAAGCTGCACGACATTGCCGCTGTTGCCACCCGTGACAAGTGGCCTTCTGCAATGGCGCACGATGCCCGTTTGCGCGAACTGATCCAGCAGATCGTTCTCGAAGGGCGTGAGTCCGGCGAGTTCGAGCGCAAGACGCCACTGGATGAAACCGTTCAGGCCATTCATCTGGTCATGCGTCCTTACATCAGTCCGGTCCAGTTGCAATACAACCTGGAGATTGTGGCCACAGCCCCCGTGCACCTGTCCGCGCTGATACTGAGAAGCCTCGCCCCATAACGTTGTGACTATTGACTAAATTGGTCACTATCTGGAGAATCGGATTCCTGCTCACTTTAAAAGTTAGGGATCCCATGCTCCGGCTCATACCAGCAACGCTCGCCGTTTGTGCTCTGCCCTTCGTTCTGACCGCGTGTGGCGACTCGTCGAGCGTGCGCGATCCTCGTACGCAACCACCGTTGGTGAAAAGCGCCGCAGTTGCGAGCGCCAGTGACGGCGCTCGTTCGTTCACAGGCGTGGTGGTCGCTCGCGTGCAGAGCGATCTGGGTTTCCGCGTCTCCGGGAAAATTCTGGAGCGTCTGGTGGACACGGGGCAGACCGTCAAGCGCGGCCAGCCGCTCATGCGTCTGGACCCGGTCGATCTTGGTCTTCAGGCGCAAGCCCAGCAGCAGGCCGTGGCAGCTGCCGTGGCGCGGGCAAAACAAACGGCAGACGATGAAGCCCGCAACCGGGATCTGGTCGCTGCCGGCGCCATTTCCGCATCCGCCTACGACCGGATTAAATCGCTGGCTGACACTGCCAAGGCCGATCTCAATGCTGCGCAGGCGCAGGCTGCTGTAGCGCGCAATGCCACCGGCTATGCGGTGTTGTTGGCCGATGCCGACGGGGTTGTGGTTGATACTCTGGCCGAGCCTGGACAGGTCGTCAGCGCAGGGCAACCGGTGGTCAGGCTTGCCAAGTCGGGTCAGCGTGAGGCCATTGTCCATTTGCCGGAAACGTTGCGGCCTGCCGTCGGTTCTGCAGCGCAGGCGCGGATGTACGGAAACGACGCCGAGGTGATCCCTGCGAAACTACGGTTGCTGTCCGACTCGGCCGATCCACTGACCCGAACTTTTGAAGCCCGGTACGTACTCGACGGAGCCAACGCCGTCGCTCCGTTGGGTTCGACCGTCACGCTGGACATCGATGATGGCAAGACCTCCATGCAAGCGCTCGCGGTGCCCATTGGCGCACTTCATGACGCAGGGCAGGGCGCAGGCGTGTGGGTGATTACCGGGACACCGACGAAGGTTTCGTGGCGCGGCGTGCAGTTGCTGGGACTGAGCGACGATTCGGCTCGGGTCACAGGTGGCCTAAAGCCCGGCGAGCAGGTCGTGGCGCTAGGTGCCCATCTGCTTCACGAAGGCGAAGAGGTGCTGGTGCTGCAACCGAGTACTGTCGTTGCCGGAGCGAAGCCATGAGCTCGGGCCGTTTCAACCTCTCGGCGCTGGCCGTTCGCGAACGGTCCATCACGCTGTTTCTGATCTTCCTGATCGGCGTCGCTGGTACGCTCTCATTCTTCAAACTGGGGCGCGCCGAAGACCCGCCGTTCACGGTCAAGCAACTGACGATCATTTCGGCATGGCCCGGCGCAACCGCACAGGAAATGCAGGATCAGGTCGCCGAGCCGCTTGAGAAGCGCATGCAGGAACTGAAATGGTACGACCGAAGCGAGACCTACACTCGCGCCGGTCTGGCGTTCACCATGGTCTCGCTGCTGGACAAGACCCCGCCGTCCCAGGTGCAGGAAGAGTTCTATCAGGCACGCAAGAAAATCGACGATGCAGCCAAGACTCTGCCGGCAGGCGTGATCGGTCCGATGGTCAACGATGAGTTCTCTGATGTGACCTTTGCGCTCTTTGCCTTGAAGGCCAAGGGCGAACCGCAACGTCTGCTGGTGCGCGATGCCGAAGCCCTGCGTCAGCGGCTGCTGCACGTGCCTGGCGTGAAGAAGATCAACATCGTCGGAGAGCAGGCCGAACGCATTTTCGTGTCGTTCTCCCACGAGCGGCTGGCGACGCTGGGTGTTTCGCCGCAGGACATCTTTGCTGCGCTCAATACTCAGAACGTGTTGACGCCCGCGGGCTCCATCGAGACCGATGGGCCTCAGGTGTTTCTGCGTCTGGATGGTGCGTTCGACAAGCTCGAGAAAATCCGCAATACACCGATTGCCGTGCAGGGCAGAACCCTCAAGCTGACGGACGTCGCGACCGTCGAGCGCGGTTATGAAGATCCTGCCACGTTTATGGTCCGCAGCCAGGGCGAGCCCGCCTTGCTGCTGGGCGTCGTGATGCGCGATGGCTGGAACGGGCTTGACCTCGGCAAGGCACTGGATGCCGAGACCGCCAGCATCAACGCGGCCATGCCGTTGGGCATGACGCTTTCCAAAGTCACCGACCAGTCCGTGAACATCGCTTCATCGGTCGATGAGTTCATGATCAAGTTCTTCGTCGCGCTGCTGGTGGTGATGCTGGTCTGTTTCCTCAGCATGGGCTGGCGAGTGGGCGTGGTGGTGGCGGCTGCCGTGCCGCTGACCCTTGCGATTGTGTTCGTGGTCATGGAAGCGACGGGCAAGAACTTCGACCGCATCACCCTGGGCTCGCTGATTCTGGCGCTGGGCCTGTTGGTGGATGACGCGATCATCGCCATCGAAATGATGGTGGTGAAAATGGAGGAGGGCTACGACCGCATCAAGGCCTCGGCCTACGCCTGGAGTCACACCGCAGCGCCCATGCTCGCCGGTACGCTGGTCACTGCGGTCGGCTTCATGCCCAACGGTTTTGCCCAGTCCACGGCTGGCGAATACACCAGCAACATGTTCTGGATCGTCGGCATCGCGCTGATTGCGTCCTGGGTCGTCGCGGTGGTGTTTACGCCTTACCTGGGCGTGAAGCTGCTGCCTGACATCGAGCCGGTCGAAGGCGGTCACGCCGCGATTTACGACACGCCACACTACAATCGTTTCCGCCGGGTTCTGGCCCGGGTCATCGCTCGCAAATGGCTGGTCGCAATCGTGGTGATCGTGACCTTTGTCGTCGCGGTGCTGGGCATGGGGCTGGTCAAGAAACAGTTCTTCCCGACCTCGGATCGCCCGGAAGTGCTGATCGAAGTGCAGATGCCGTACGGCACCTCCATCGAGCAGACCAGCGCCACCACGGCCAAGGTCGAGGCGTGGCTGCAGAAGCAGGACGCGGCGAAGATCGTGACGGCCTATATCGGCCAGGGCTCCCCGCGTTTTTATCTGGCGATGGCGCCTGAATTGCCCGATCCATCGTTTGCCAAGATTGTCGTGCTGACGGACAGCCAGGAATCGCGTGAAGCGCTCAAGCACAGTATTCGCGAAGCGGTCGCGCAGGGGCTGGCACCCGAAGCGCGTGTGCGGGTGACACAACTGGTGTTCGGGCCGTATTCGCCGTTTCCGGTCGCGTACCGTGTTGCCGGTCCCGATCCTGACAAACTGCGCGAGATTGCGCAGCAGGTACAGACTGTCATGCAGAACAGCCCGATGATGCGCACCGTCAACACGGACTGGGGCTCGCGCGTACCGACGCTGCATTTCTCGCTGAATCAGGATCGCCTGCAGGCAGTCGGGCTGACCTCCAGCGCGGTCGCCCAACAGTTGCAGTTCCTGCTGTCCGGCGTGCCGATTACCTCGGTGCGCGAAGACATTCGCTCGGTCGAGGTCATGGGCAGGGCAGCCGGGGACATCCGTCTGGATCCGGCAAAAATCGCAGGCTTTACCCTCGTGGGTTCCGGTGGCCAGCGCATTCCACTCTCGCAGATCGGCGAAGTTGGCGTGCGCATGGAAGACCCGATTCTGCGCCGCCGTGACCGGGTGCCCACCATCACCGTGCGCGGCGATATTGCCGAGCATCTGCAACCGCCGGACGTGTCATCGAAGATCATCAAGGAACTGCAGCCGATCATCGACCACCTGCCGGCCGGTTACCGCATTGATCAGGCCGGTTCGATCGAGGAGTCGGCCAAGGCGACCGTGGCCTTGCTGCCGCTGTTCCCGATCATGATTGCGGTCACCTTGCTGATCATCATCCTGCAGGTGCGTTCGATGTCGGCGATGGTCATGGTGTTCATGACCGCGCCACTGGGGCTCATTGGTGTAGTGCCGACCTTGCTGCTGTTCAATCAGCCATTCGGTATCAACGCGCTGGTGGGGCTTATCGCGCTGTCCGGCATTCTGATGCGCAACACGCTGATTCTGATCGGGCAGATCGATCAGAACGAAAAGGATGGGCTTGATCCTTTCCATGCCGTGGTGGAAGCCACCGTGCAGCGAGCGCGTCCGGTGCTGCTCACGGCACTGGCTGCCATCCTGGCGTTCATCCCGCTCACGCATTCGGTGTTCTGGGGCACGCTGGCTTACACGCTGATCGGCGGCACGCTGGGCGGTACGGTCATGACCCTGGTGTTCCTGCCGGCCATGTATTCCATCTGGTACAAGATTCGCCCCGATCAAAAGCCGCAGGCTGCGCAACACGTCTCCACTGACTCTCCTATGACGAGGACCTGAGCATGAATGATCACCAAGGACAAAAGCGCATTGTCGTCACCGGCTGCGGAGTCGTCGGGCCGTTGGGCTGCGGTGCAGAAGAGGTCTGGCGCAGGTTGCTGGAAGGGCAATCGGGCATTCGGCCGCTTGCCGAGACGATCAGTGACGGCACAGGCGTCTCGGTCGCAGGCCAGGTGCCGACGCTTGAGCAGGATCCGATCGCAGGTTACGACCCGGATCGCGTGATCGCGCCGAAAGAGCGCAAGAAGATGGACCGCTTTATCGAGTTCGCACTGGTAGCTGCGCACGAGGCGTTGGAGCAGGCCGGTTGGCATCCTGAAACCGAGGCAGAGCAGCAACGCACGGCCACCATCATTGCCTCCGGCGTCGGCGGGTTCGGGGTGATTGCCGATGCCGTACGCACGACAGACACGCGTGGACCACGTCGCTTGTCGCCGTTCACTGCGCCGTCGTTTCTGGCCAACATGGCAGCGGGGCATGTCTCGATCCGCTACGGTTTCAAGGGGCCGCTGGGCGCGCCGGTGACGGCCTGCGCAGCCGGTGTGCAGGCGATCGGCGACGCAGCACGGCTGATCAGAAGCGGCGAGGCGGATATTGCGATTTGCGGCGGGACCGAAGCGGCAATCGATCGCGTCACGCTGGGTTGTTTTGCCGCTGCGCGGGCACTGTCCACCGGGGTTGCCGACCGGCCTCAGGAAGTCTCGCGCCCGTTCGACCGGGACCGCGACGGGTTCGTCATGGCTGAAGGCGCAGGGCTGCTGGTCATAGAGTCGCTGGAGCACGCGTTGGCACGAGGCGCGACGCCGATTGCAGAACTGGTGGGATACGGCACCAGCGCCGACGCCCACCACCTGACCGCAGGCCCCGAAGACGGCAACGGCGCACGCCGGGCCATGGAACAGGCGCTGCGTCAGGGCGGCGTGGATCCGTCTGAGGTGCAGCACATCAACGCCCACGCCACCTCGACGCAGGTCGGCGACAAAGGTGAGCTTGCTGCGATTCAGGCGGTGTTCGGTGCCGGCGCCAAGGTCGCGATCACCTCGACCAAGTCCGCCACCGGGCATCTGCTCGGTGCCGCAGGCGGGATCGAGGCGGTGTTCACTGTTCTGGCGCTGCGCGACCAGATCGTACCGCCGACACTGAACCTCATCCACCCGGATGAAGCGGCCGATGGCCTGGATCTGGTGGCGCTGACTGCCCGCAAGATGTTGATCACCCATGCGCTGTCGAACGGGTTTGGCTTTGGTGGCGTGAATGCCAGTGCGTTGTTTCGGCGGTGGTAGAGGTTGCCAGGTGATAGCACGCTGATCCACAGCGAAGCCTTGTGAAGAAGCGCTGAAATCTGCTTCTGCCCGAAGGGCGTGGGAGCTCTCGGAGGTTACGACGGCAGCGAAGGGCTGCGCAGCGGCCCAGGTTGTGGCTGACACACCGCGTGTGCAGGTTTTGCTGCCGGTTCCCGGCAGATGGCCGGCAAGCCACCTCCCACGCGGAATGGCGTGTACTCAGCAAACCAGTCTTTTTATAGAGAGCCATCAATGAACAACGTGACGGACAACGATGTGAACATGGCACCCACGGGCAAGGTGATTGCATTGCTGGCAGGCCTGTCGGCGCTCAGCATCCTGTCCACCAATATCATCCTGCCTGCCTTTCCCGAGATGGCAGCCCAACTGGGCGTGTCGTCACGCGAACTGGGGCTGACGTTTTCCAGTTTCTTCATTACCTTCGCCCTAGCCCAACTGGTCGTCGGCCCGTTGGCGGATCGCTACGGAAGAAAGAGACTGGTGTTGGACGGTCTGTCGGTCTTCGTGATCGGCACGGCAGTGTGCGGCTTCGCCCAGTCGTTCGAGATACTGATCGTCGGACGCGTGATCCAGGCACTGGGGATATGCGCGGCCGCAGTACTGGCCCGAGCTATTGCGCGGGACCTGTTTCAAGGCGAAGCACTGGCGCGAGCGATGTCGCTGATCATGGTCGCGACCGCTGCGGCACCTGGCTTCTCGCCCTTGCTGGGCAGTGTGCTGACGACCGCGCTGGGATGGCGTGCAATCTTCGTTATCGTCGCGGTTGCCGCGCTGTTGGTTGCGCTGATCTACAGCCTTACGCTGGGCGAAACGCTGCCAGCCTCGGGCCGTGTTTCGCGCTCTGTGCCCGAAGTGGTTATCGCCTACGGCAAGCTGATGCGGGACCGTCGATTTATCCTGCCCGGTCTGTCGGTGAGCCTGTTGATGAGCGGGCTGTTTGCCTCCTTCGGCGCTGCACCAGCGATTTTGATGAGCGGGATAGGGCTGACGTCTCTGGAGGCAGGGTTCTACTTCGCTGCCACCGTCTTCGTGGTCTTCACCGCAGGCATCGCAGCCCCCAGGCTTGCCCACCGATTCGGCATTCGCGCCGTCACCGCGACAGGCTTCGCCATTGCACTGTTCGGCGGACTGTTGCTGTTGCTGGGGCCGGTGAACCCGAGCCTGGGTGGCTACACCCTTTCGATGGTCGTCTTCCTGTGGGGTATGGGCCTGGCCAATCCGCTGGGCACCGCCGTCACCATGGGGCCTTACGGCGCACAGGCAGGTCTGGCTTCTGCGTTGCTGGGCTTTTTGACCATGGGGTGTGCAGCGGTTACCACATGGCTTGGATCGGCACTGACCTTTGCGGCCGAGACTACACTGGGCGGGATTCAGGTGGTGGTGTGTGGTGTGGCGTTGGGGGTGTTTGTGGTGAGCGGCGCAAATACAAAGCAGACAACTTGAACGGCGGCTAATCGTAATAGTTGAAGACGCATGCAGTGGCTCTAGGTCATGGCCTTCCGTCAAGCCTGCCTAAAGTTTCTAGCGTTGCGTCGATAGCATGATGATGTGTCATTCATTCGACGGAAGACAGGAATCCAGCATGCGCCTAAGAAATCTCAACGTAGCTCCCCGAGCTGCCCTGTTTTTCGCACTGATCATCGCTCTGGTGTTCGTGCTGGGCGCATTTGCCGTGGTGCAAATGGGCAAGCTGAGGGACGCTGAAAAAGACGTCGAACTCAACTGGATGGCCAGCATCCGACAAACGGCTTTAATGAATTCTGCTGTTCTTCGCCTGAGGCTTGAAACACAGCGTGGCCTGGCTGACCCTCAATCCATTCAAAAGACGATCGACGGCTTTCCTGGCTACCGCAAAGCATTCAACGATGCGGTGACAGGTTACGAGCCCCTCATTTCGGGTGACAAAGAAAGGTCGACTTATGCACCGGTAAAACAAAGCGCCGATGCCTATTCCAAACAACTGGATATTCTCGAACCGCTGATGAGGCAGGGTGATATAGCGGGTTCGGTCCAACTGGTCAGTACGAGCATTCGACCGCTGACGAACGCGATGGAAGATCAGATCAAAGACCTTACCAACTTCAACAACGAAGGCGCCGCTCTGGCTGGGCAAACCGCAACTGATCTTTACGAAAATGGGCTCTGGCTTGTTGTCGGGCTGATCACGGTAGTTGTCGTTCTGACGATTGGTTTTGCACTGCTGCTGACGAAAAGTATTACTTCACCTATCAATGATGCCTTGAACGTTGCAGAGCGCATCGCAGCCAGCGACCTCTCCAAGGAGGTTCTGGTCAGCGGGACTGATGAAGCCGGGCGACTGCTGAAAGCGCTGTCGCAGATGCAGGCGAACCTTCGCACCACGATCATGCAGATATCCGATTCATCCAACCAGTTGGCGTCCGCCTCGGAAGAGATGACAGCGGTTACCGAAGAATCCAGTCGTGGTCTTGTTGCCCAGAACGACGAGGTCAATCAGGCGGCAACGGCAGTCACCGAAATGAGCGCGGCGGTTGACGAGGTCGCTCGTAACGCCGAATCCGCTTCCGAAGAGTCGAAGCGCACCCAGGGTTATACCGAAGAAGGTTCGGCCCGAGTGGCCCAGACGTTGAAGTCGATTCAAAAACTGAACGGTAACGTTGAAAACACCAGCGAACAGATTCAAGGCCTGTCGAATCGTGCCCAGAGCATTTCCAAGGTGGTCGAGGTGATTCGAGCGATTGCCGAGCAGACCAACCTGTTGGCATTGAACGCTGCCATCGAAGCCGCCCGTGCAGGCGAGCAGGGGCGTGGGTTTGCGGTGGTAGCGGATGAAGTAAGAGCGCTGGCCCATCGCACCCAGGTGTCGACACAGGAAATCGAACAGATGATCGCGGCGATTCAGACCGATTCCGATCTGGCAGTGAAAGCGATGAACACAAGCAAGGATCTGGCGACCGAATCGCTGGGCGTCGCTCAGGAAGCCAGTACTTCGCTGGACCAGATTGCCAAGGCCATCGTTCAGATCAACGAGCGCAACCTCATGATCGCAACAGCCTCCGAAGAGCAGTCCCATGTCGCCCGCGAAGTTGACCGCAACCTGGTCAGCATCCGCGAACTCGCCACCCAGAGCGCCGCAGGTGCCAGCCAGACGGCCAGTGCATGCGGTGAAATGTCGAAGCTGGCGGTCAACCTGAACCAGTTGGTGAACCGGTTCGTGGTGTGATCGGTATTTTCGCGGGGTTGGTTGGATGGACGTCCGGTCTGATTAGGTCTTAGAGGTTTTCTGGAACAGCAGTGGGAATTTGCCATGAGGGTTTTTTGCCCTCCTGGCTGTCGAATGTGCGACGCGCCTTGCGGAAGTCGTCGACGTTTTCGACTACTCAGGTTCGGATAGGGGACATACGGAGCCGCGGCCGCATGCGTCACCCAGAAACAATCATGGGGTAGTATCGATGGTAGTGGCGTTGCTCAAAGCTTGGTAGACAAAGCGTCATTTGCTTGGCAAGTGCCCCAGACGGTATCGAGGAGCCACGGGTGGATACGATATTGAGTGCCGAAGAGCTGGTCAGAATAGCAATGACCAATTCCGCAAATTCGGAAATCATGTCCCGTTTGCCTTCACTTGGCTTGAGTCAGTGCATGCTCACTGCGGGCTGTCTGTTCCAGGCTGTCTGGAATCATCAGGCGCAGTTGCCGCCAGACTGGGGGGTAAAGGACTACGACGTTTTCTACTTCGATACCGAACTGTCCTGGGAGGCGGAAAACGAGGTCATCACCTCAGCTAAACATCTCTTTCATGATCTGGGCGTCAATGTCGACATCAAGAGCCAGGCACGCGTCCATCTTTGGTATCACCAGCGGTTTGGCAGAGATTGTCCTCAACTCCAGTCGACCCGGGACGGTATTGATCGCTACCTCATTGCCGGCACCTGTATCGGGCTGGAGGTTGAAACGGGCGACGTTTACGCATCTTTCGGTCTGGACGATGTGGGGCAGGGGCTTCTCAGGATCAATCCCGGCAACGCCCATCCCGATCTGTTCGATCAGAAGGCGAAGAGTTATCAAGCCCGCTGGCCTTGGCTCAGGATTTTGGGAACCGATTTCTCTTCAGAGGCGACTAATACTTCCCCCTGATATTCAAGCCCCAACCACTGGGTAGTGCTTGATGCGGCATGCATGGCTATGGCCGTCGCCTTTGCACATACCATCCAGATACCGGTAGTCGACGCGCACAGACTGCCCTTTTTTGGGCCACTGCCGACGCGGCAGATCGTTCTGGTAGTCCCTGGTTTCTGGCGTAAACGTGAGGATGGTTCCTTCCATCGGGCACTCTACAGCGGGCGATGTCGTACGTACCTTTAATACCTGTGCCTGTAATGTCGGATAAGGCTTTTTCAATACATCGGTGATGCGCAGTTCCATCCTGCAAATTTGCCACGTTGATGCCTGTACGGGTTCGCACAGCAAGAAGAGGGGCAAGAAAAACAACACGCTGCGTGTCGCATGACGATTCATCATTTACGTTGCCTTGAGCATCGATGTTCGGGGCATTATCAGGCTCATGTCCATCGAATCATGGAATGGTTCTGACGCTGTGATTGAGTGCCAGCCGCTCGTTGGTACAGGACATACGCAGGCTGGCGGATCAATGAAGCACCCTGCGGCTTTCCCCGATCCTGATTCTATCGAGCGCTCTGTTCAAAGCATCCAGGGCGTCGAGCAGGGCTTTTGCCTCAGCCTCCCGGCCATCGCCCCACAGGCGTTCAGCCATCGTGTTCAGCGCCTGGATGGAGTGCTCGATATCAGCAGCAGTCGCTGCTTTGGCTTGAGATTTCTTTGGCATTGATTGACTTTACTCCGGCGCGTTGCTTCATCCGTTTCGGCGCGATTACATCACACACCAGAACATGAAATAGAGGACAGACCAAAAGGTTGAATTCGAGGGGATCAGTGCGCTTCACAATCGTGGCCTGCGCCTGGGCGTGAGGTCAGCCTTTACTGCGGGGCTTGTGGACAGACAACATCCTCTCGAGTCTCCCGCTTGATCCATAGAGTATGACCTCTGATTGCTTCTGTTTCCTTGGACCATGACTCGGTGGCCCGGTAGCAACTGCCTTTGTAGTGCACAATGACCGTCCTTGGATAACCTTCAGGCTCATCTCCATCAAGACGCATGTCAGGATCTGGCGAGGTCATCGAGCTATAAGGCATGCAGGCTGCCAACATGACCAGCGAAAGTGCCAACACAACCTTTTTCATGTCAGTCCCAATCGATTCGTCGCTCATTCTCTTCCCGCACATTCATCACCTTCAACTTCCACATACCGGAAGACAGCCCTGGAACAGGATTTAGCACACTTACGGCCAGCGCTTGTTGATCATTGGTCATGGGCATTGGCGCCCAGGCTATCCCACAGCCCCATTATTTGAGTGACTGCGGCATCCAGCGTTGCGTGTGAAACACCGTCGCGCGCCAGTGTCGACAAGCCCAGCATGAAACTGTCGAACACGGTAGCAAGTGTCTCCGGCATTACCGTCCTCGGCAATTCTCCCGTTTGGATAGCGCGTTCGACACAGGCAACCAAAGCTGCACAGTTCATGTCTCTCGCCCGTGTGAGGGGGGCGGAGATGGTCTTGCTCTCTTCCGAGCAAGCGCTCATCAAGCCGAGCGACACCAGACATCCCTTGGGATGATCGGGCTCGCATTGCATTTTGGCTGAGCGGCGGAGGGTGAGTTCGATTGCTTCTCTGGGTGGCAAAGTCTGATCAAACAGGCTGTCGGTAACCCGACCGTGGGTAGTGAGGTATCGCTCCATCACCTCGGTGAACAGGGCCTGTTTCGAGCCGAACGCTGCGTAAAAGCTGGGCGCGGTGATGCCGCCACCGATGCTCGCCTTGAGCTGGCTGAGGGAGGTGGCGTCGTATCCGTGCTCCCAGAATAAATGCATTGCCTGAGTGATTGCCGCGTCACGGTCGAACGTGCGCGGACGGCCCATCTGTGCCATGTCGGATCTCCTTCAGAGGTATTTAAATACTAATCGATACATAAGTCGTTGACCACCTGGATGCTTCTCCCTATATTTATACCGATCAGTATATTAGTCGGAGGATGACATGGCGACAGATGAGCAGCAGGGCGGAAAACTTCCGCTGGGAGCATTACTGGCCTTGGCGATGACAGGTTTCATCTGCATCGTGACCGAGACTTTGCCTGCCGGGTTGTTGCCGGAAATCGGCAGTGGGCTGGGCGTTTCGCCGTCGTTTGCGGGGCAGATGGTGACGGTTTACGCACTCGGATCGTTGCTGGCGGCGATACCGCTGACCATCGCCACGCAAAGCTGGCGTCGCAGAACGGTGTTGCTGCTGCCGATTCTCGGCTTTCTGATATTCAATTCCGTCACGGCGCTGTCCTCGAACTACTGGCTGACGCTGGTCGCAAGGTTTTTCGCTGGCGCCTCCGCGGGTCTGGCCTGGAGCCTTATTGCGGGCTATGCACGACGCATGGTTGTGCCTCAGTTGCAGGGCCGGGCCATGGCGATAGCGATGGTGGGAACGCCCATCGCGTTGTCGCTCGGGGTGCCGTTGGGGACCTGGCTGGGTGGCTTCATGGGCTGGCGCATGGCGTTCGGGTTGATGTCAGGCATGACGCTGGTCTTGATCGCTTGGGTGCTGATCAAGGTGCCGGACTATCCGGGCCAGTCTTCCTCTGAGCGAATGGCATTGCGTCAGGTCTTTTTCACGCCGGGCGTGCGTTCGGTTCTGGGCGTTGTTTTTACCTGGATGCTGGCGCACAACATTCTTTATACCTATGTCGCTCCTTTTGTTTCCCAGGCCGGGTTGGCGAATGATGTTGATGTGGTGTTGCTGGCATTTGGTGTTGCCGCGCTGCTGGGCATCTGGGTGACAGGGCGTTTGGTCGATCACCATCTGCGAGCGACCGTATTGGCCAGCCTCGCGACCTTCGCTGCAGTGTCGATTTTCTTCGGTTTGTTCCCGGGCTCTGCCTTGGCCATTTACATAGGCGTCTTTATCTGGGGTCTGACGTTTGGCGGCGCGGCGACGCTGCTGCAAACAGCTCTGGCCGACTCGGCGGCGGAGGGCGCTGATGTTGCGCTGTCGATGAATGTGGTGGTCTGGAACAGCGCTATTGCAGGCGGCGGGATAGTGGGCGGCGTGTTGCTCGACCAATGGGGCGCAGGATCATTTCCCTGGGTGCTGTTGGTGTTGCTGCTGGGCGGCTTGGTCATTACATCGCGAGCGCGAGTACATGGTTTTACCCAAGGTGTGAGGCAGTCCGGTCAAGTGGTGGCTGGTCATTGATGGGCAGGCAGCCTTGCGCTGTCTGCCACAGCGTCCCGATTACCGTACGTTCTTGTCCAGAAACTCACGAATCACTGGAATGATTTCCTTGCCATGGGTTTCGAGGGCGAAGTGTCCGGTGTCATAGAAACGGATGTCCGCCTTGGGGATATCACGCTTCCAGGCCTCGGCTCCGGCGGGAAGGAAGAACGGATCGTGCTTTCCCCAGACCGCCAGCAAAGGCGGCTGATACTTGCGAAAGTAATCCTGAAAGGTCGGGTACATCGCAACGTTCGAGGCGTAATCCAGTACCAGGTCGAGCTGAATATCGGCATTACCCGGCTTCGATATCTGGAGTCCTTCCAGCGTGTAGCCATCCGGTGATACCGAACTCTTGTCGGCGACGCCTTCGAGATATTGCCACTTGATCGATGCTGGTGTCGGGAAGTCATGCAAGGTTTCCCGGTTCTTTTGCGTTGGTTCGTGCCAGTACTTCTGGATCGGCGCCCAACTATCGCCCAGTCCTTCCTCATAGGCGTTGCCGTTCTGGGAAATGATTGCGGTCACTCGCTCAGGGTGAGCGACAGCCAGACGCCAGCCGACCGGGGCGCCATAGTCATGCACCATCAATGCGTATTTATCGAGCTTGAGCTGTTCAGTGAACTGGCCGATGGTCTTCGCCAGTTGGCTGAAGGTGTAGCTGTACTGGTCCTTCGCAGGCGCTTCGGTGAAGCCAAACGCTGGCAGATCCGGCGCGATCACGTGGTAACGATCGGCCAGTTCTGGAATCAGTTCACGGAACATGAACGATGAGCCCGCGAAGCCGTGGAGCAACAGAACCGTGGGCGAGCTGGGGTTGCCTGCTTCACGGTAGAACACCTTCACATCACCGACCTGCTCGTAGCGGTAGTGAACCGGATGGGTCGCATCGGCGGAATGGGCACCGCCAGCAAGCAGGGATGCGGCGAGTCCGGCTGCTGCAATCGATTTGGGAGAGGTCATGATGGCTTCCTGTGTAACCATTAAATTTGAGTTTTTAGGTTACGACTAGGCATGTAACCTGTCAAATACAATTTATTGGTTACTGATCGTCATGGATTCCATCAGGGCTAGCTCAAGAGGGCGGAGATGCCCCCGAGCGTGCTCTACGCAAAGAGTCCTGGCTTTTCGAAAGCCTCAGCAAGGCCTTACACTGAAAAAGTCCACTGAATAGACAAGGAAGAACTGATGCTGGAGCAGACGTTTGAACATCTGCTGGAGACAGCCATGGCAGACCTGATGGCCAAGCAGGAGCAGCTCAGTCGTGATTATGGGCTGGGTAACATGGCTCGCTGGTGGCTGGATCAGGAGGCTGCTACGGTCCAGTTTTTCGATGAAAATGACCGGTTGGCCGTTGAAGGGCAGATTATCAACATCGGGTCTTTTTCACCCAGGCACGGCAGTTGGCTGTGGGCCTGGAGTAATCCAACGGTGCTCGCTGCCCTTCGTGAAAAAGCCCTGCCGCTGAAGCAACTGCAAGCCATCTCTGGCGCTGAGTGTTTTGGTGCAGAACAGGCCATCCAGTTGGAAGATGAGTCCATGGCCTGGGAGCTGGCTGCCGTCGCGGTTCACCATCTGAACGCACTGGGCTGCTATCGAGCACCAACGTCATCTGACGGCCCCGTTATCTTTCTGGCCATCACTCACTTGAGGCATATCAGCCACTGATCGATTGCGGCAAGGCATGCAGTGCCGCTTCGCCACGGCCCCTGTCCATCAGTCCTTACTGTCGACCTTGTAGCGGTCAAAATTCTGGATATGCTCGTCAAGATTGTCCTCAAGCATCATTCGATACTGCTCGCAGAAATACTTGACGATTTCCTCCCGCGCTTCGGCCATTTCAGTTCCGGATTTAAAGCTGCGTGAAGTCACCCATGCATTGAATCGCGTAGCGCCGAAGGTCATTGACGCGCTTACCTTGCCGAGGTCTTCAGGCTTATCGATCTGCTGGTTTGCCAGACTGATATGAGCATCAGCCCGGTCATAAAATGCTTGGTCGGTTTTCTGTGTCATGGATAGTTGCCTGTCTGCGATGTTCGATCATTCAGTGGTGTGATGCAGCGTTTGATGCGTGCCCGAAACGGGGTACACAGTGCCATAAGTTGGTTTGCCAGGCGCGGTAGCCGACACTGCTGTATCGCCCGCCGCCGACACTTATAGGTCATGTAATTTCATCTGAATGCCTATGAGGGTCGTGCCGTGCTGCGTCGGCGGATCCATGCAGCCGAGTGATAGCCGCCGCCTGCGGTGAATACAATAGCGAACAACCCTGTTAACAGGGTCGCGCCCCATAACGCACCGGGGTCTTCAATGATTGCAGTACCGGACGGATTTTCGGGGCGGTAGCGTACGGTCACTGAATCTCCCGCCTCGTAGCCGAAGATAAGCCCGCTTTCGGGGTAGCTGACCACCTTTCCCGTGGCGTCGGTGAAGTCGATTTGCGGGTGGCTGCCGCCCGAGTTCAGAGCGCTGACATGACCTTCGGCGCGTTGCGCATCGGCCAGAAAGCCAAGCCGGTCCTGGCCCAGCCATAGGGCGATGAAAAGCAGGCAAAGACCCAGCGGTATGAAAATCAGCGCCCGGAGCAGATTGCCCTGGTTGGAAGGGGGTGTGGAGGTCATGGCAGGTCCCTTGCTTCATCCTTAACGGCGGGTATTACAATGAGGTCTCCGAAACCTGTCAACGATATCCAGGACGGAGGATCCATCAATGAAGCCGGTCGAGATTCAACAGATCACGCAACTTCCGTCGCAAATCCACATGCTGGAAATGCAGGCAGCCGAGGAGGGCTTCAGATTTCTGACACGCTTGATTGTCGAGTGGGGCAGTGGCGCCAATCGTTTTGACGCGCCAGGCGAATGCCTCATGGCCGCCTCGCTGGACGGTTGCCTCATCGGCATTGGAGGCGTTTCAGTTGATCCTTACATGCAGAACGGCGTGGGCAGGCTCCGAAGGCTCTATGTTTCACCCGTAGCAAGGAGGCAAAACGTCGGACGAGTGTTGGTTGAAAGGCTTGTTGAACGTGCCGCTGGACACTTTCGTATCGTGCGGCTTTCCACCGACACAACTGACGGGGATGCCTTTTATTTGCAATGTGGTTTCAGGAGAACGAATGAGGAGGGTGCCACCCATATCATGGAGCTTGGTCGTTAAGTTCTTCGATACAGTTCGTTGCGATCGGATGGAGCAAGCTTTCGGAGAACCTCTGGCTCGACCCCCACTCTTGAGTGGTTGAATCGAGCATTCATTTCAACAAGCCAGCCCTACGTCAAACCTTCGATTTCGCGTGACCCACATGTGAAATACCGTTGCATGACTGAGTCTGCCCACCTGTCTCGAGGTTTACCAGAGTATCCATGATCCCCATTAATCCGCTGGCCATGATGATCGGCTTTCTGATTTTCATCTTCTCTCAGGTCTTGCTCGGGTTATTGATTGCCTGCCTGCTGGCCTTTTTCATTCCGCGTTGCAGGCGCTACATGCTGGCGCGGCGTTGGCGTTTTGGTTTGATGATTTTGTTCCTGACGCTTGCCAGTGTGCCCTACGTCTGGAGCGAGGTTACTGAGTGGCGTGACTGGCGTGCACATAATCCGCGGCTTGAACATGAGGAGGTGTTGGGCGACCTCGTGCTGCCAGCGGGTACGCAGGTCCGGCTGGAGTATCTGGAGCCGTTCAACGACTTGAGTGGCAATCCGGTGCCTTACGGTCTGCGGAGCCTCAAGCAGGCGAACTTCGACCGTACGCCAGGCAACGTCATGGGGCTACGTGTACGTAGTCTTGCGCTGTGGCAAGGCCAAGGTTCGGCGACGGTCGAGACAATAGCGGCCAACGATCTGCAAGGCTGGAAGTGCGCGCCGGGCGACGTCGAATTCCGATTCCCGTTCGGAGCCCCTTTCAACTTTTCCGAGTGGCGCTTTTACGGTTGCACGCTGGCGCCAGGCAGCACGCTGGGCGGCATTGTCTGGACGGGACCCGTGAAGGTGTTTTCCACGGAGAACGATGGCTGGGAGGCAAGAGCCGAGGATACCGATACCTCTACCTCCATGCTGGGGATGGAACTGCGCTGGCTGAACATGCGGCTGAACGGGCCTTATGGTGATGTGCTCGGATGGGACGGCGTATTGAATCGCGAAGCTGATTTCGGCCCCGTTCACTATCCCGTGGGCACTGAGGTTCGTCGCTATCGCCAGGCTTTACTCTTCAATCCGCCACTGGAAACGTCAGCCCTGGATCGTCGTACGGGAACGTCCATCGAGGCTGACTATTCAGTCTTGCAGCGTGTTTCAGGTGAGTTGCTGGGGATACGCCCGAACACACAGGAGGGCTTACAGTCCTTTGAGAATATCGCGATTCCCTGAGGCACAACTTCGCTGGTCATGGCCTTGGCAATGATTTCAAACGCGGTGTATCCAGGGGCGGCAGGTTGATTGGATACCGGTTCGAGCTTACCGCGCGGGGCGACTTGCACATTCATACGCGCAACGGATTGAAGGATGGAATAGCGATCCGGGGCTGGATCAAGTCCAGTCCCTGAAAGGCGGGCGGCAAGAAGAGAGCAACCGCGCATGCAAACCTATTTCTTCAGCGCCTTGGCCTCTGCAGCGAGGCACTCCAGGGCAAACTGTTCGGTGTAGGTCATCTGAATCGGAGTGGTTTCACCCTTGACGGTTCTTTCGCCTTCCAGAATGTACTTGATGCGCTTGTCAGTGACCCCGATACGCTTGGCGATCCACGACGGTGTCTGGCCGATGCGTGAAATCAGCTTGTCGGCGTATTCGGTGGAGGGGTTGTAGTGTTCTGCGTTGGGTGTCATGTGAAGTCCAGACAGGAAGGTTGGGCAAGGTGCATTTGAGTTTTATGCAACACGGTGCGCTATTTGTTGGATTATGTCTGCAACGGTCAACCATCTTCGTTATTCAAAAGCGTCCTGAGCGTTGGCGCTCTAGCCGCAATCGCTCATGAATAGAACGCTTCATTCTAGACCCCGCCCGCCATTACCCCCAACGCCACCGACGTCGCTGCCGTCCGCGTCTCTACCCCCAGCTTGATGTAAATATGCTCCAGGTGCTTGTTCACCGTCCGTGGACTCAGTTGCAGGATGTCGGCGATGTCCTTGTTGGTCTTGCCGCACGATACCCAGCGCAGGACTTCGATTTCGCGGTCGGTCAGTTGGAAGCGGCTGGAGAGTTTTCCGTAGGCCGGTTTGTCGTCGAAGCTGGCCGGTTGCGAGGCGTTGCGGGCCGATTGCAGGATGCGTGCGGTACGCAGGTGAGAGGCGACGCGTGCCAGGACTTCAGTGCACTGGATCGGTTTGGTCACGTAGTCGATGGCGCCTGCTTCGAAGCCTTGCACCACGTGTTCGCTGTCGGTGAGGGCGGTCATGAACAGCACCGGTATGTTGGCGGTGTCAGGTTGGGCCTTGATCTGGCGGCAGGTCTCGAACCCGTTCATGCCAGGCATCATGGCGTCGAGCAGGATCAGATCGGGTCGGCGGCGCTGGATGCGGGTCAGCGCGCTCTGGCCGTCCAGCGCGACCAGCACCATGTAGCCCGCTTCGTCCAGCGCATCGGAGAGCAGCGCGAGGTTGTCGGGCACGTCGTCGACGATGAGGATGATGCCGTTTTCAGCGGCTCGGGTCATTGCGTCCATGGAGCGCCTCTTTCAATTGGTGGCTGAGTTCATCCAGGCGGAAGCCTGAAGCCAGGGTGCGCAGCTCGGCGACGAAGCCGCTACTGCCTGCGCCATCACGTTCTATTGCATCGAGTTTTTGCTGAATGCCCCGGACGTAGCCCAGGCCACACAATTCATAGAGTTCTTCGAGGTCCATCCGCGATGGCAGTACGCGGGGAGAGGGCGCAGGTGTCGGAGCGTCTTGCGCGCGACGCAGCCAGGTCAGTTGCAGGTGATGTTGCAGGCGGTCCAGCAGTCGTTGCAGGTGCACGGGCTTGGGCAGGTAGTCGTTGCACACCTGCAGGTTGCGCTCCTTGTCGTCGGCGAACCCGCTGGCGTTGGCCGACAACACAATGATCGGCGCCTGGGACAGGGCGTTGCGACGGATCAGGCGGCTGGCGGCCCAGCCGTCCATGTCGGGCATGGAGAGGTCCATCAGGATCAGGTCCGGGTGCAGCAGCGAAACCTGTCTGATCGCCTCCTGCCCGTTGGCCGCCTGCGCGACGTCAAAACCGAGAGGCGCGAGCATGCCGCTGATGACCTTTCGGTGTTCGATGTGATCGTCCACCACCAGAATCAGCCGCCGTGGCCCTTCATAGCCAATGAGGTCATGGTCCACGGCGACGACTGCCTTGGGCACGCGGACTTCAGAGAGGAACAGCCGCACCTGAAAACGTGTGCCCTCATCCGGCTGGCTGGTGACCGACAGCGCGCCGCCCATCAAGGCGGTGAGCATGCGAGTGATGGTGAGACCCAGGCCGACGCCGTTGTCCTGACGCACCAGTCCGCCGCGCTCGAAAGGCTGAAAGATTCGCTCGAGCTGTTCCGGGGCGATGCCGATGCCGGTATCGATGATGTCGAAAATCGCGGTCTCCAGACGATAGCTGACCCGCAGGCAGACCTCGCCGCTGTCGGTGAAGTTGATCGCGTTGCCCAGCAGGTTGATCAGAATCTGGCGCACACGTTTTTCATCACCGCGCACCACATCCGGCATGCGTCCGACCAGCTCCATGCGCAGGGTCAGGCCTTTGTCCCGTGCCGGGCCGGTGAACATCTTCTGCAGGTCATCAAGGAATTCCTGAAAGAGGATTTCCGAAGGCTCCAGACGCAGTTTGCCCGCCTCGATCTTGGCCACGTCGAGCAGGCCGTCGATCAGCGACAGCAGGTGCGAACTGCTGCGCATGATGGTCGCCAGTGAGTCCTGATGCTTGCTTGGCGTGGCGGCATCGCGTTGCAGAATCTGGGTGAAGCCGAGAATGCTGTTCAGCGGCGTGCGCAGCTCGTGGGACAGACCGGTGACGTAGCGGCTCTTCGCCGCGTTGGCCGCCTCCGACGCCTCCTTGGCTTCCTGCAAGGCCTGATCGGTCTTGTGGTGGGCTTCGATTTCCTGCATCAGCAAAGCGGTCTGGCGTTCGGACTCTTCCAGCGCCACGCGACGGCTCTCCCGGGTCAGCACCACCCACCAGGCCAGCACACCGGCGAAAACGCAGCAGGTCAGGAAGGCCTTGAGGAAGGCCAGCATCAGCGTGTGGTGAGCCTGTGGCGATTGGTCGGTGAGGCCGTGTGAAACCTGGCTGTAGATCAACGCCAGTGCCCCGGAGAGGCCCAGCACCAGTACGCTCAGCAAGCCCAGGTATTGCATGAGGCGGGTGTGCAGGTAGCGGCGCGGGAGGCGAGGCAGCAGGCGGCCGATCAGGTCTTCGAACTGCATGGACAGTCGCGAACGGGTCTTGCACTGATCTCCGCAGCGGGCGTCCAGCGAGCAGCACAACGAGCAGATCGGCGAGCCGTAGGCCGGGCACCAGGCCATGTCCGGAGATTCGAAAGCGTTGTTGCAGACGCCACACTGCAGGCTCGCTTGCCGACCCGTCGGGAAGAGCAGCAGCGGGTCGCTGTCACGCGCCAGGTAGTAGCGGCCCTTGGTCAGCCAGGCGATCAGCGGCGCGGCGATCATCGCGGTGGTCAGCGAAATCAGCGGCGGCGCGGCTCTGGCCAGTTCGCCGAGCGCGCCGAAGTGAGCGCAGATGGACAGCAGCGACGCGATAAACATCGCACCGACGCCCACCGGATTGATGTCGTACAGGTGCGCACGCTTGAACTCGATGTGCCTGGGTGACAGGCCCAGTGGTTTGTTGATCACCAGATCGGCCACCAGCGCACCGATCCAGGCGATGGCGACGTTGGCGTACAGGCCCAGCACTTCTTCAATGGCGTCGAACACGCCCAGTTCCATGAGGATGAGCGCGATGGCGACGTTGAACACCAGCCAGATCACACGTCCGGGGTGGCTGTGGGTGACGCGGGCGAAGAAGTTCGACCAGGCCAGCGATCCGGCGTAGGCGTTGGTCATGTTGATCTTGATCTGGGAAATGATCACGAACAGCACCATGGCCGCGAGCGCCCATTCCGGTGACAGAAACACGTAGTTGAAGGCCACCAGGTACATCTGCGTCGGCTCTGCCGCGCGTTCGATGGGCACCTGATGTTGCAGGGCGAGAAAGGCCAGAAAGGCACCGGCCATGATCTTAAGGCCTCCCGGGATCACCCAGCCGGGGCCGGCCATCAGCAGCGCGGCCCACCAGCGCTTGCGGTTGCGACGGGTTTTCTCCGGCAGGAAACGCAGGTAGTCGACCTGCTCCCCGATCTGCGTCACCAGCGAAAGGGCGACGCTGAAGGCTGCGCCAAACAGCAGCAGGTTGAAGGTGCCGCCTTCACCTTCGCGACCGGCGAACGAGGCGAGGTCCGCGAGCGCGTCCGGGTTTTTCCAGATCACGAACACATAAGGCACGATCAGCAGAGTCAGCCACAAGGGTTGCGACCACATCTGCAGGCGGCTGATCAGGGTGATGCCGTAGGCCACCAGCGGAATGACGATGATCGAGCAGATCACGTACGCCAGCGCCAGCGGAATGTGGAAATACAACTCCAGCGCCAAAGCCATGATCGCCGCTTCCAGGGCGAAGAACAGGAACGTGAAGCTGGCGTAGATCAGTGACGTGATGGTCGAGCCGATGTAGCCGAACCCTGCGCCGCGGGTCAGCAGGTCCATGTCCACGCCATAGCGCGCTGCGTAATAGCTGATGGGCAGGCCGGTCAGGAAGATCACCACCGCCATGGCGATGATCGCCCACATTGTATTGGTGAAGCCGTAGCTCATCACCAGCGCGCCACCGATGGCCTCCAGCGCCAGAAACGACACGGCCCCGACCGCGGTGTTGGCGATACGGAATTCCGACCATTTGCGGAAGGATTTGGGCGTAAAACGCAGGGCGTAGTCTTCCATGGTCTCGTCGGCGACCAGCCGGTTGTAATCGCGGCGCACTTTGATGATGCGTTGAGAGCCAGAGGGGCGCACTGAGTGGATTCCTGAGG
>Ga0265798_10003470_pt1 | contig 22407 bp, 21 predicted proteins | sample P3T30metagenome_FD_192430 | JGI IMG/M metagenome (GOLD analysis project Ga0265798, IMG submission 192430) | Plant litter microbial communities from East Loma Ridge, Irvine, California - P3 T30 | ecosystem: Environmental > Terrestrial > Plant litter > Unclassified | place: USA: California... | reverse complement strand
CGCATCCTGTACGTCGCGCACGCCCTGACCTTCCTGTTTTCCGCCGGGCTGCTGTCGATCCTGGTGCTGATCGTGAACTACGTGAAGCGTCCCGAGACCCAGGGCACCATCGTGTATTCGCACCACAGCTGGATGATTCGCTCGTTCTGGTGGTACCTGGTGTGGTCGATCGTGGCGTGGATCCTGGCGGCGACCCTCATCGGTATTCCGATCGCCTTGATCGTGTGGGGTGTGGCGTGGCTGTGGGCGGCTTATCGCATCATTCGCGGCTTCGTGGATCTGAACAACAACCGCGCAATGCCTTGATTTCCCGGGTGGCCGGCCTTGCCGGCCACCTTACAACTGCTTGAACGCCTGCTCGATATCGGCGATCAGGTCGCTTGTCTCTTCCAGGCCGATATTGAAACGCACCAGCACGCCCTGCTCTTGCCAGGCGCTGCGGATCGCACGGATCCGGTAAGGCATCACCAGGCTGTTCGGACCACCCCAGCTGTAGCCCAGGCCGAACAAGCTCAAGGCATCGACGAAGCGGTCGGTCTGCTCTTCGGTATAGCGCGGATCGAACAGCACCGAGAACAGCCCGCCGGCGCCCTTGAAATCGCGCTTCCAGTTGGCGTGGCCGGGACAGTCCTCGAACGCCGGGTGCAGCACCTTCGCAATCTCCGGACGCGCCTTCAACCACGCCGCCACCTTGCGCGCGCCCGCATCGTGCGCCTCGAAGCGCAGCTTCATGGTCGGCAGGCCGCGCATCACCAGATAGGCATCGTCCGCGCCCACGCCCAGGCCGAGGCGCATGTGCGCCTGCGCCAGTTGTTCATTGATCGCCCGGTCACGCGTGATCACAGCGCCCATGAGCAAATCGGCGCCGCCCGACTGGTACTTGGTCAGCGCATGCATCACGATGTCGGCGCCGACGTCGAAACCGCGCAGGGCCAGGCCGGCCGACCAGGTGTTATCCAATGCGACCGGCACGCCCTTCTCTTTCGCCGCACGGCAGATTGCGGGCAAGTCCGCCACTTCCATCGACACCGACCCCGGCGCCTCGGTCCACACCAGCTTCGTGTTCGGCTGGATCAGATCCGCAATGCCGGCGCCGATCATCGGATCGTAGAAGCGCGCGCTGACGCCGAAATCCTGCGACAGCCAGCGCCCCAGTTCGCGGTTCGGGTTATAGACGTTCTCCGGCAGCAGCACATCGTCGCCGCTTTTAAGGAACGCGAAGTTGATCATCGCGATCGCCGACAGGCCCGACGGCGCCAGCAGGCACTGCGCGCCGCCCTCGATCGCGGCCAGCCGCGCTTCGAGCGTAAAGGTGGTCGGGGTGCCGTGCAAGCCGTAGGTATACGCGGTCTTGTCCTTCCACTCGCCGGAGCGCATCGCGGCGACGTTCTCGAACAGGACCGTGGAGGCGCGGTGCACGCCGGGCGGGAAAGCGTCGAAGCCGCCAGGGGCCTCGTAGTCGCTGTGGATCAGGGAGGTCTGGACGGTCTTCTTCATGCGTTTACTTTTCTCAGGCTACGATGGCCCACAGGTCGTGGGCGTCGGCCTTGGTGATCACCACGTCGATGAACTGGCCAACCGCTGGCTTGGCCTTGCCCGGGGTGAGGGAGCGCTTGATGTGGACCACGCCGTCGATCTCCGGCGCGTCGGCGGCGCTGCGGCCGATCGCTTCGCGCGCGCCGACTTCGTCGACGATCACGCGCATGGTCCGGCCGACCTTGGCCTGCATGCGCTTGAGCGAAATCTCTTCCTGCAGCAGCATCACGCGCGCACGGCGCTCTTCGCGCACCGCTTCCGGCACCGGATTGTCCAGCAGGTTGGCGGTCGCGCCTTCCACCGGCGAATAGGCGAAGCAGCCCAGGCGGTCGATCTGCGCTTCGCGCAGGAAGTCCAGCAGGTATTCGAATTCTTCTTCCGTCTCGCCGGGGAAGCCGGCGATGAAGGTCGAGCGGATGGTGAGGTCCGGATTCATCTTGCGCCAGGCCAGGATGCGATCGAGATTCTTCTCGCCGCTGGCCGGACGCTTCATGCGCTTCAGGACGTCCGGGTGCGCGTGCTGCATCGGGATGTCGAGGTAAGGCAGCACGTGGCCGTCGCCCATGAACGGGATGACCTGGTCGACGTGCGGGTACGGATAGACGTAGTGCATGCGCACCCAGGCGTCATACTGGCGCGCCATCTTGCCGAGTTCCTCGGTCAGCTGGGTCATGTGGGTCTTGACCGGGCGGCCGTTCCAGAAGCCGAGGCGGAATTTCACGTCGACGCCGTAGGCGCTGGTGTCCTGCGAGATGATGAGCAGTTCCTTGACGCCGGCCTTGAACAGGTTCTCGGCTTCCTGCAGCACTTCGTGGATCGGGCGCGAGACCAGGTCGCCGCGCATCGACGGGATGATGCAGAAGCTGCAGCGGTGGTTGCAGCCTTCGGAAATCTTCAGGTAGGCGTAATGCTTCGGAGTCAGCTTGACGCCGTGGTCCGGCACCAGGTCGACGAAGGGGTCGTGCGGCTTCGGCAGGTGCTGGTGGACCGACGCCATGACTTCGGTCACGGCGTGCGGACCGGTAACGGCCAGCACCTTCGGGTGCACCTTGGTAATGATGTCCTGGCCGTCCGCATCCTTCTTGGCGCCGAGGCAGCCGGTGACGATCACCTTGCCGTTTTCGGCCAGCGCCTCGCCGATCGCGTCCAGCGACTCCTGCACCGCGGCGTCGATGAAGCCGCAGGTGTTGACGATCACCAGGTCGGCGCCGTCATACGACTTCGCGGTCTGGTAGCCTTCCGCGCGCAGCTGGGTCAGGATCTGCTCGGAGTCGACCAGCGCCTTCGGGCAGCCGAGCGACACGAAGCCGACCTTGGGCGCGGCGACACCAGCGGCCGGGCTCGGAATGACGAGCGCAGGCGCATCGACGGCAGCGGCAGGGGTAGCGGCGGAGGAAGAAATACGACGGAGTTCGGTCATGGGCGGACGACAAGGAATCTGGGCAATCCGCGATTGTACAGGAATGGGGCATGCCGGTGAACCGGCGGGGTGCTTTGCCGGCCCTGGACCGGGCCGGCGCGTGTCGTCTTACAACGACTGTGTTGCCTACTTCTTATCGGTCGGCGGCGGCGTCATGCCCGGGAAGGGAAACGCGCCGAACATGGCCTTGCTCTGGCTCTGCATCTGCTCCTGCATTTGCAGGAACAAATTCTTCGACTGGTCGATGTAGTTGTTCATCATGCCCTGCATCATTGGGCCCTGCACGTTCATGAACTGCGACCACATTTCCGGGCTGAAGGGCTTGCCTTCGATGGCGCCGGCGGCGTTGCTGGTGAACTTGTTCTGGATATCGGTAAACGCTTGCACGTTCTTTTCCAGGTAGGAACCCATCATGCCCTGCATGGCGTGGCCATAGTAGCGGATGATCTGGGCCAGCACCGAGCTCGAAAACATCGGCACGCCGTTGGCTTCCTCTTCCAGGATGATTTGCAGCAGGATGCTGCGGGTCAGGTCTTCGCTGGACTTGGCATCGACGACGGTGAACTCATCGGCGTCGAGCACCAGCTGCTTTACGTCGGTCAGGGTGATGTAGGAACTGGTCTGGGTGTCATACAGACGGCGGTTCGGATACTTCTTGATCAGGCGTTCGGCGTTTTTTTTCGCACTACTCATTTCATGTCTCATCGTTGTGCGCTGCGGCGGCGTCGCCGCGCGCTATTTTTCTTGATTGGTAACCAGAAAAACCTGCCTATGGGGCCGTTCCACCCAGTAAGAGTATTGCTGGGCAGGACAGACAAATCGAACCATACCACGATGGGCGCGCAGGTGCAGCAATTATTAGACTACAAACTTCCGTGATATTTTTGGCATCGTACCAGGTCAATCCGCGCGGGCTTTCACATATCGGCCGGGAGCGTCTTCGGTCGGCTGATACGCTGCGTTGCCGAAGGCCGGCGCGGGAACGTCAGCCCCGCCATTGTCGGCCAGGAACTTCGCCCACTCCGGCCACCAGCTGCCCTTGTTCTCGCTCGCGCCCGTAAACCAGGCCTCGGCAGTTTTTGGGCGCTGCTTGCCGCCCTTGTCGTTGACCCAGTAACTGCGCTTGTTCTTCGCGGCCGGATTGATCACGCCCGCGATGTGGCCCGAAGCGCCCAGCACGTAGCGGTTGGCCTTCGCGTTCTTCGGGTTCAGCAGGCTCATCGACGCGAACGCCGCTTCCCACGGCACGATGTGGTCTTCCTTCGAGCCATACAGGAACACCGGCGCATCGATCTTGCCCAGGTCCACGGGTACGCCGCACACGGTCAGCGCGCCCGGTTCGCGGAGTTTGTTTTCCAGGTAGGTATTGCGGAGGTACCAGCAGAACATCGGCCCCGGCAGGTTGGTGCTGTCCGCATTCCAGTACAACAGGTCGAAGGCCGGCGGCTCCTTGCCCTTCAGGTAGTTCTGCTGGACATAGTTCCATACCAGGTCGTTGGGGCGCAGGGCCGAGAAGGTGGTCGCCAGGTCGCGTCCCGGCATCAGCCCGCCGCCGCCCAGCGACTTCTCGCGCAGCGCCACTTGTGCTTCGTCGACGAAGACTTCGAGCACGCCGGTGTCGCTGAAGTCGAGCAAGGTGGTGAGCAGCGACAGGCTGGCCGCCGGCTGCTGGCCGCGCGCGGCGAGCACGGCCAGCGCGGTGGCGGCGATGGTGCCGCCCACGCAGAAGCCGAACACATGGGTCTTGTCCTGGCCGCTGATCGCGCGCACCACCTCGATCGCCTTGATCGCGCCCGTCTCGACGTAATCGTCCCAGCGCGTGTTGCCGAGCGACCGGTCCGGGTTACGCCAGGACACCATGAACACGGTATTGCCCTGCTCCACCACGTAGCGCACCAGGGAATTTTCCGGCTGCAGGTCGAGGATGTAGAACTTGTTGATGCAGGGCGGGATCATCAGCAGCGGCACCGCTTTCACACTCGGCGTGGTCGGCGTGTACTGGATCAGCTGGAACAATTCGTTCTCGAACACCACCTTGCCCGGGGTGGTGCCGACGTTGCGGCCGACCTCGAAGGCGGATTCGTCGGACTGCGAGATGCGGCCCTTCTGCATATCGGCCAGCATGTTCGCCAGGCCCTTGGTCAGGCTCTCGCCCTTGGTTTCGATCAGTTTTTTCTGCGCTTCCGGATTGGTAGCAAAAAAGTTCGCGGGCGACATGGCATCGACCATTTGCTGGACCGCAAAGCGGATCTTCTGCTTTTCGCGCGGGCCGGCCTCGACGGCGTCGGCCAGGGACAGCATGAATTCGGCGTTCAACAGGTATGATGCGGCAGAAAAAGCCGACATCGGATGCTCGCGCCACTCGGAACTGGAAAAGCGCTTGTCATGCAGCTCCGGCGACTTGCCCATAATGAAGTCCTGCCACAGCTGGCCGGCCTTTTTCAGGTAATCGTCGCGGATGGCTTCCAATTTACCGGGAGCGATGCCCGCGCCGAAATCCTTCAGCACGCCCGCTAGCGGATTGGCCGCGGCGCCTGGCGGCGTCATGGCCGGCATCGTCATCCAGCCTTGCCAGATGCTCGGGTCGGCGAACTGGTTCATCCAGGAAGTAGCGAAAGCTTGCGGGTCGGGCATGTTCATGTCGTCGTCCGTTGATAAAATCGGTTGTCTTCGAGGAGAATGCGTATGTGGATCGTCGCCGTTGCCTGGATTTATGTCGTCGTGCTCATGGCAGCGACGGAACCGACGATCGTGCACGGGCTGATGACCTTCCTCTTCTACTGCGCCGTCCCATTATCCATCCTTTTCTATCTCACCGGTGGCAAGCGACGCCGTGCGCGGCGCGAGGCCCGGGCACGGCGCGACGGCAGCTGAGCTACTTCATCCAGACGAGACTGGCCTGGCGGCCGGTGACGCCATCGCGCCGGTAGGAATAGAAACGTTCGGGCGCGGTAGCCGTGCACTGGCCGCCGCCGTGGACCCGGGTGACGCCGTCGCGCGCCAGCATCAGTCTCGCCAACGTGAACATATCGGCCAGGAACTTGACCGGCTGGCCTGGTTGCGCAGCGCCCTTCTGAACGAACGCCGCCTCGGTGGCCGCACCCGGCAGCGCCGCCAGGAAGGCTTCGCGTACCTCGGCTCCGACCTCGAAGGCGGTGGGACCGATGGCCGGCCCCATCCATGCCGTGATCTCGCCCGCCCCGGCCGCCCGCATGGCCTGGACCGTTGCACCCAGCACCCCGCCCGCCAGCCCGCGCCAGCCGGCATGGGCCGCGCCCACCACCTTCCCTTCCAGGTCGGCAAACAGCACCGGCAGGCAATCGGCTGTCATGATCGCGCACACCACGCCAGCTCGCGTCGCGATGCTGGCGTCTCCGGTGCGCACCGGCTGGTCCGGGCCGACGGTGGATGCATCGACCACGTCGGCGCCATGCACCTGGGCGATCCAGGCCGGACGCCCGGGCAGCCAGGCCTGCAAATGCTCACGGTTAGCCTGCACGGCGGCAGGATGGTCGCCGCAATGCATCCCGAGATTCAGCCCGCCGCCGCCCTTGCCATCGTCATACGGCCCGGTGCTGGCGCCGCCGTCGCGGCTGGTCGCCAGCGCGCCGACGTTCGCCGGCAGGTCGGGCCAGTCCGGCCACACCAATGCCGAACGATCCATCATTCCTCGCCGTCGCTGCCGTCGTCGTCGCCCGGCTCCTCGATACCGGCCTGCGCGATCAGCTTGGCGAAATCGTCGGCCAGCGGCACGGTCCACTCGCACGGCTCGCCGGTGGCCGGGTGTACCAGGCCGAGGCGGCGCGCCTGCAGCGCCTGGCGGTGGAAGACGGGGGTCAGGTGCTGCTTGCCGTAGACCGAGTCGCCGACCAGCGCGAAGCCGAGGTGCTGCATGTGGACGCGGATCTGGTGGGTGCGGCCGGTTTCCAGGTTGCAGCGCACCAGCGACACCGGACGACGGTCCAGGGTGCCGGTCGAGACCCGCTTGTAGTGGGTGATGGCCGGCTTGGCGAACGGGCTGCTGGAAACAGCCATTTTCACGCGGTCCTTCGGATGCCGGCCCATCGGCGAATCGATGGTGCCGCGTGCGTGCGGCGTGCCCCAGACCAGCGCGAAGTACTCGCGCTTGACGGTGCGCGCCTGCAGCTGGCGCACCAGGTCGGTCTGGGCCGCCAGGGTCTTGCCGACCACCATCAGGCCGCTGGTATCCTTGTCGAGGCGGTGCACGATGCCGGCGCGCGGCACGCCGACCAGCTGCGGGCAGTGGTGCAGCAGGCCGTTGAGCAGGGTGCCGGACCAGTTGCCGGCGCCCGGATGCACGACCAGGCCGGCCGGCTTGTTGACGACCAGGATGTCGTCGTCTTCGTAGACGATGTTCAGGTCGATGGCCTCGGGCGTGAACGCGGTGTCTTCCGGCGCGGCCTGGGGCTCGATGACGACGGTCTCGTCGCCGTAGGCGGTGCCCTTGCCCTTGGCGGGCTTGCCGTCGACCAGCACGAAGCCGCCCTCGAACCACAGCTGCAGCCGGGCGCGCGAGAATTGCGGCACCAGGCCGGCGACGACTTTGTCGAGGCGCTGGCCGCAGACGTCCTCGGTCAGGTGCAGGGTGATGGGCGACAGGTCGGGCCCGGCATTGATGCCGGACCCGCTGTCGAAGTCATCGTCATCCTGAGCATCGAGTTCAGGGTCAAAAGGCATTTCCGCCGAATTCGGCGCAGGAGTTAAAATCACGTGAGTTCCATCGGCTATAATCAGCCGTTCGTTGAATCTAGGTAAAACTTTCTTGCAAAGAGCTATGCAAAAAAAATTGTCTGTGTTGGTCGCCGCTTGCGCCCTCGCCCTGTCCGCCTGCAGCATGCTGCCGTCGTCGGGTGACGAGACCAAAAACTGGTCAGCCGAGAAATTATACGCTGAGGCGCGTGATGAAATGAATGGCGGCCACTATGAAGCGGCCATCAAGCTGTTCGAAAAGCTGGAGTCGAACTATCCGTTCGGCACCTACGCCGCGCAAGCGCAGATGGAGATTGCGTACGCCTATTATAAGTCCCAGGACCAGGCCCAGGCGCTGGCTTCGGTGGAGCGCTTCATCAAGCTGCACCCGAACCACCCGCAAGTCGACTATATGTACTACCTGCGCGGCCTGATCAACTTCAATGACCAGATCGGTTTCCTGAGCTTCGTCTACGAGCAGGATCCGACCGAGCGCGATCCGAAGGCGACCCGCGAAGCCTTCGCCGCCTTCAAGGCCCTGGTCGACAAGTTCCCGAACAGCAAGTACACGCCGGATGCCATTTCGCGCCTGAACTACCTGATCAACGCGATGGCCCAGTACGAAGTGCACGTGGCGAATTACTACTATCGCCGCGGCGCCTACCTGGCCGCGCTGAACCGCGCCCAGGCCGCCGTGCAGGACTACAGCACCGCGCCGGCACGCGAAGAAGCGCTGTTCATCATGATGCGTTCCTACGACAAGCTGGCGATGCCGGTGCTGCGTGACGACGCCCAGCGCGTGTTCACGCTGAACTATCCGAACAGCCGCTTCCTGAATCCGAACGCCAAGGGCGATGCGCCATGGTGGAGGTTCTGGTCCAAGGGCGGCGCCAAGCCGTCGCCGAAGGACGCGCTGGAATAAGATCGAAGGCGGCGCACCCGGTGCGCCGCTGTCGCTTCCTAGGCCGCGACTCTGCGGCGGAACACCCAGTTGCGCTCGTTTGACGCGGCCGCGTCGTAGGCATAGCCGTCGACGTCGAAGTCCTTCAGTTGTTCCGGCTCAAGGATCCCCCGCTCGGCCGCGTGGCGCGCCATCAGGCCGCGGGCGCGCTTGGCGAAGAACGAGATGATCTTGTACTTGCCGTTCTTCCAGTCTTCGAACACCGGGGTGATCACCGGGACGTCGAGCAGCTTCGGCTTCACCGACTTGAAGTATTCTTCCGATGCGAGGTTGACCAGGGCCGGCGCGCCGGTTTCACGCGCTTGCCGGTTCAGCGCCGCAGTCACGCTGTCGCCCCAGAAGGCGTACAGGTGGGTCCCATGCGGGTTCTTCAGGCGCGTGCCCATTTCCAGGCGGTAGGGATGCATGCGGTCGAGCGGCCGCAGCAAGCCGTACAGGCCGGACAGGATGCGCACGTGGCGCTGGGCGTAATCGATCGCCGGCTGCTGCAAGCTGCGCGCGTTCAGGCCTGCGTAGACGTCGCCGTCGAAGGACATCACGGCCTGGCGCGCTTCCGCATGGTCTTCGCTCCAGTGCGCATAGCGCGACACGTTGAGCATGGCGAGATTATCGGACAGGTTCATCAGCTCGGCGATGCCGGCCGGCGAATAGCCGCGCAGCACTTCGATCAGCTCGGCAGCGCGCGGGATGAATTCGGGGATGGTGTGCAGCTTGGCGGGACTGGGGGATTCGAGATCGAGGGATTTGGCGGGCGACAGGACAATCAGCATCGTTTACTAAGACTAGAAAATATTTCCCACATGATACCCGTTCCAACGAATCCCATCGTCATCGACACCAATGTCTGCCTCGACCTGTTCGTGTTCCGCGATCCGCGCTGGACTGAACTCCTCGCTGCGCTGGAATCCGGCGCCGTGCGGGCCGTGACGCGCGCCGACTGCCGCGACGAATACCTGGCGGTGCTGCGCTACCCTCACCTGCCGCTCGACGAAGCCGGTCGCTTGGCTGCCGCTGCGCGCTTCGATACGCTGCTGCAGGTGGTCGCACCGGATGCGAAGCACGTGCGGCTGCCGGTCTGCACCGACCGCGACGACCAGAAATTCCTGGAGATCGCGCGCGACGCCGGGGCGTCAAGCCTGATCACGAAGGACAAGGCCCTGCTCAAGCTGGGACGCCGCACCCTGCGCGAGGGGCTGTTCAGGATCATGGTGCCGGAAGCCTGGCTCAAGGCCTACACCGCTTCCACGCTAGAATAAGGCTATCTTCGTTCTCGCTTGCCGCCATGACCACTCCCGTACTGCGCACCCGCCTGCCTCTTGTCGGCACCACCATCTTCACCGAAATGTCCCAGCTCGCGGCCGAGCAGCAGGCCGTCAACCTGGGCCAGGGCTTCCCCGATTTCGCCTGCGATCCAAAACTCATCGACCTCGTCGACGAGGCCATGCGGGCCGGCCACAACCAGTATCCCTTCATGACCGGCGTGCCGGCGCTGCGCGCGGCGATCGCCGCCAAGATCGCCGCGCTGTATGGCCGCGCTTACGACGTGAACACCGAGATCACGGTCACCAGCGGCGCCTCGCAGGCGATCCAGACCGCGATCCTGTGCAGCGTGCATCCGGGCGACGAGGTGATCGTGATCGAGCCGGCCTACGACTGCTACGCACCCGCCGTGGCGCTGAGCGGCGGCGTGGTGGTGCCGGTGGCGATGCGGGTCGGCGCCGATGGTTATAGCGTGCCCTGGGATGCGGTGGCAAGCGCGGTGACGCCGCGCACCCGCATGATCGTGGTGAACACGCCGCACAACCCAACCGGTTCGATCCTGCGCGCGGCCGATATGGCGGCGCTGGCGGCCATCGTCGAAGGCACCGACATCCTGATCCTGTCGGACGAGGTGTACGAGCACATGGTGTTCGACGGGCAGCGGCACGAATCGGTGTCACGCTACCCTGGGCTGGCCGAACGGGCCTTCGTGATCTCGAGTTTCGGGAAGACCTACCACGTCACCGGCTGGAAGGTCGGCTACGTGGCCGCACCGGCCGGCATGATGGCCGAGTTCCGCAAGGTCCACCAGTACAACGTGTTCACGGTGAATACGCCGATGCAGCATGGGATCGCGGCCTACATGGCCGACCCGGCGCCCTATCTCGGCCTGCCCGCCTTCTACCAGGCCAAGCGCGACCTGTTCCGCGCCGGCCTGGCCGGCTCACGCTTCGAACTGCTGCCGGCGGATGGGACCTACTTCCAGTGCGTGCGGTACAACGCGATCTCCGATCTGCCGGAAGCGGAATTCTCGAAGTGGCTGACGCGTGAAGCGAAGGTGGCAGCGATTCCGGTGTCGGCGTTCTACAGCCAGCCAACCGAGTCCGGCGTCGTGCGCTTCTGCTTCGCCAAGAAGGACGAAACGCTGCACAAAGCGCTGGAGACGCTGTCGCAGTTGTAACGTCGGCGGCTCGTGATGTGGTCCACCGGACCACATCACCCCACGCGTTTATTGGGCGAACTGCTTGAGCTTGCGGTCGACGAAGGCCTGCAGTTCCGGCGTCAACGAAGCGCTATCGCGCGCCTTCTGGAACGCCACGATTGCCTCCGGCGTGCGCTTTTCCTGCTGCAGCGACAAGCCCATCCCCATCCACCACACGCCGTTCTGCGGCGCGGTGCGCAGCGCGGCCTGGTACTGCTCGACCGCTTCGCGGTGCCGCCCTTCACGGGCCAGCGCGCCGGCCAGGAAGCCGTGGTATTCGCCATTCCCCGCCGCATACGGCAAGGTGCGCATCAGGGTATCGATCCCCGGGCTGCCGCGTTCCAGTTGCAGGCGCGCCAGCAGCATCGCCATCGCCGGCTGGCGCGCATCGAGCGCCAGCGCCGCGCCCAGCTGGCGGATCGCTTCTTCCGGACGCTTGGCCTCGATCAGCAGACTGACCAGGGTCTGGCGTGCGGCGTCGTGGCGCGGCTCAAGGCGCAACGCCGCCTGCAGGTGCTCGATGGCTTCGCTCACGCGGCCGTCTTCCAGGCTGGCCAGCGCGCGCCGGTAGCTGCTTTCGCCGCGCTGCGTGGTGGTCTCGACCCGGCCCGGGGCCGGCTTCGGCGCGGCCCGCACTGGCGCCGGCTTCGCCACCTCACGCTTGACCACGGGCGCCACGCGTTTCGGCGCAGGCGCCGGTTCCGCCACCGGCGCGACCGGCTCCAGCTCCACCGCGACGGGTTCGACGGCGTCGACCGGCGCAGGGGGTGGAGGCGCCGCCTGCACCACCGGCGCCTTCGACAAGTCCAGCGGTATCTCTTCGGCCGGCGCCTGTTGGACGTTCTTCAGTCGCCAGGCCATATAGCCCGACCCGCCCAGCACCACGACCAGCCCGGCGATCAGCGCCACGCGCAGCCACGGGAACGAACGCTCCGGCGCCGGGACTACCCTGATCTCGGGCGCACTCGCAGCCGCACCCGGCTGGCCGCCGCGTGCATCGAGGTCTTGCAGCATCTTGTTTATCAAGCTCATCGTACGAATGCCCATGCAATGCCGGCCACGGCGCCGGCCAGCATTCCGCCGGCGGCCACGGCCGGCCAGTAGCTGCGTCTGGCGCCGACCGTGTCGAGCGCCGCGGTGCCGACATGGCCGCCGCCCACTTGCTGCTTGCCCTGGCCATAGGCCAGCATCAGCGCCTTGTGCGCCAGGATGTTCACCAGCCGCGGCACCCCGCGGCTGGCCTTATACAGGCGCCGGATCGCACTGCGCGAAAACAGCCGGGCGCCGTCGAAGCCCGCCACGCGCAGCCGGTGCGCCACATAGTAATCCAGGTCGTCCTTCGACAGCGGTCCGAGATGGTAGTGAAAAGTGATGCGCTGGGCCAGCTGGCGGATCTGCTGCAGCTCCAGTTTGCGGTTCAGTTCCGGCTGGCCGAACAGGAAGATCTGCAGCAGCTTCCTCTTCTCGGTCTCGAGGTTGGTCAACAGGCGCAGCGCCTCCAGGCTCTCGACCGGAATCGCCTGCGCCTCATCCAGGCACAGCACGACCTGCAGCCCCTGCCCCGCCAGCGCCAGCAGGCGATGGTTGATCGCCTTGAGCAGCTGGTGCTGGTCGACGTCGCGCGCGAGTTCGATCTCCAGCTCGTCGGCCAGCGCCAGCATCAGGGTGCGCGGTTCCAGGTAGGGGTTCGGGATGTAGGCGGTCACGAAACCTTCACCCAGGGTCGCCATGAACTTGCGGCACAGGAGCGTCTTGCCGGTGCCGACCTCCCCCGTGATCTTGATGAAGCCTTCGCCGCTGCGCGCCGCCACCAGCAGGGTGTTCAGCGCTTCCTGCGAACGCGGGCTGCCGAAGAAGAAGCTGGTGTCGGGGGTGATCCCGAAGGGCAGCTCGCGCAGGCCGAAGTGGGGCGCGTACATTTACGGCCGGCCCTTTGGCGCAAGCTCGTCGATGCGGCGCGAGGTGTCAAGCAAATCCTGGCTCCAGTCGTTGGCGCCTTCGACGATGGTCGGCTTGATCAGCACGACCAGCTCGCGCTTCTGGTTGACCCGGTTCTTGTTGCGGAACAGCGCACCCAGCACCGGGATCTTGTCGGCGCCCGGCAGCTGGTCGGTCTCGCCGGTCGAGGCCTGGCGCATCAAGCCGCCGATCGCGACCACGCGCCCGTTCTGGCCGCGCACGATACTGTCCAGCTCCGACGTCGCCGACGCCGCCAGCGGCAAATTCAAGGTGCCGGCGGTGCCGAGGTTCACGCCCTTGTTGACGGTGGTGACCTGGCTGACCGACGGGTGCACGTGCAGCAGGATGTTGCCCTTGTCGTCGATCTGCGGCGTCACGTCCAGCACCACGCCCGAGAAGAAGGGCTGCAGGGTCACGCTCGGCGTGATGGTATTGCCGGTCGTCGTGTTGTTGATGTTGGTGGTCACGCCCGTCACGAAGAACTCGTCGGTGCCGATCTTCAGCACCGCCTTCTGGTTGTTCATCGCCGCCACCCGCGGGCTCGAAAGCACATGGACCGAACCCTGCGACTCGAGGAAGGTGATCAGGGCCGCGAAGTTATTGGTCTGGAAGGCGAAGCCGAACAGCGAGCCGGCCGCTTCCGCCGCCTGCGACAGCGAGAAGCCGGTGCTGGCCGACAGGCCCTGGCCATTGCCGATCACCGGCGGCTGGCTGCCGTCGTACGGCAGCGGCGCCAGGTTGGCGCCCGGCGAGATCACGCCGCCCGAGACCCGGTTGGCATGCGAGCCGCGGAAGGACGCGAACGAGGCCCAGTTGATGCCGCTCTGGAAGCTGTCGTTCAGTTCCACTTCGAGGATCTTGGCTTCCAGGATCACCTGGCGGTCGACCGACAACTGGGTCGCCTTCAGGTACATGTCGACGTTGCGCAGCTCGTCCGGCATGGCGCGGATCACGACCACGCCCGACTGCGGGCTGATCACCACGCTGCGTCCGCCCTCCTTCGAGCCGACGATCGCCTCCACCGACGCCTTCAGGTCGGCCCAGAAATCGTTCAGCGAGGTGGTATTGACGTCGGTGCGCTCCATCTGCACCAGGTTCGAGCCGTTGCCGTTGTTGTTGCCGCCGTTGTTGTTATTGTTACTGCTGCTGTTGTTGCTGTTCTGGTTGTTGTTATTGCCGCTGTTGTTATTGTTGTTGCCGGCGTCGGCCACCGAGGTCGAGGTGACGCGCAGGTTCGAGGTGCCGCGGCGCTGCGCCTGCAGGTAATTCACATGGAACATCCGGGTCTGTATGGTCAGCGGGCGGATGGTGATGCGGGTGCCGTCGATCTTGTAATCGTAGCCGTACATTTCCTTGACCGCTTCCAGCGTCTCGACCAGGGTCACGTCCTTCAGGTTGGCGCTGATGCTGCCACTGACGTCCGGGTGCACCAGCATGTTGTAGCGGGTGCCGGCCACGATCGAGCGGAAGAACTGCTGCGCCGGGACGTTGTTGAAGGAGACGTTGAAACGCTCTTCCAGCGCCGGGCGGGCCTTGGGCAGCTGGGTCGCGAGCGTGCTGGCCGGCGGCAGCAGCGCATTGGCGACGGCGTCGTCGACCGCTGGCGTGGCCACCGGCTGGCTGTTGGCCTTGGCCAGCTCGCGGCCGATCTCCTTGTAGGTGGTGTCGTTCTTCGCGGTCTGGCAGCCTGCGAGCAGCAGGACGGCGCACAGGGCGAGCGGGGTCGGGAAAAGTGTTCGCATGTCTGGTTTCAGTTGACTGCCTTGATACCGGCGCCCGCAACAGGCGGCAGCGCGGAGGGTTCGAGGCGCAGCACCTGGCGTTCGCGTCCGCGTACCAGTTCGACCTCGGTCTGGGTCATGCGCGCCACGCGCGCACCCTTGTAGTTGTCGCCGAGGCGTACGGTCTCGCCATCGATCACGGCGACGTGGCGTCCGCCCTGGCGCGGCGAAATCAGCACCGACTGCAGGCGCGGCGCGCCGTCGGCGGCGCCCGCAGCGTCGTTGCGCACGCCGAGCGAGGCCGGCGGACGGGTGGGATCGAGCAGCGCCTGGGCGCCGGCGGTGTGGGTCGACAGCATCAGTGCTGCCAGGATCGTCATGTTCAGGAGTTTCACAGCTTCATCCAATTCCGGTCCAGGCTCAGGGTATGGAGCGTGAGCGTCAGGCGGGAGGCCGGATATTCCTCCACGTCGAGTTGCGCCTTGCCCCAGAACAGCCGGGTCGGCATCGCTTCGAGCGCGCTCATGTAATTCACCATGTCGAGATAATTCCCGCGCACGGTAACTTCGACGCCGTGGCGGTACAGCATGTCGGGCGAGCCGCCCGCTTCAGGCGCGGGCGCCGCGCCGGCGATCTCCTTGCGGCCGGAGATCGTCTCCACCGGCAGCGTGCGCATCGACACCAGCTGCAGGCGGCCGTTGGCGCGCAGGATGGCGTCGACCAGCGGCGCCATGCGTTCCGGCGGCACCAGGCCGTGCTCCATCGCCAGCAGCGAGTTGGCCAGCTGGGCGCTTTCGCGCTTGACCGAGTCGAGACGGTGGCGCGGGGCCGCGTCCGGATCGTTCTGGTAGGCCGTCACCCTGGCGGCGATCTCGGCGTCGATGCCGCTCATATTGTTGCGCTGCTGGTCGATGGTTTGCTGCAGCGCGGCCTGCTCGCGGTAGATCGGCGCCAGCACCAGCTGCTGGCCGGCGAAGCCGACGATGGCGACGCTGGCCGCAAACACCAGCGCGCGCTCGCGCAGCGACAGCGCGTCGACACGTGCGCCCAGCTGTTGCAGGCGTTGTTTCAAGGTCGCGCTCATGGCGTGTCCTCGTCTTTCTTTGCCAAGGCCGACTGCAGGCTGAATTCGACGTAGGGCGCCGCGCCCTTCACGAGTTTGCCATCGGCGCCTTGCGTCTCGACCGGCGCGGCCTGGCCGATCTGCAGGCTCGAGAACGATTTACCGTGCATCAGCGGTTCCTGGGTCAGGCGCCCGATGTAACCCGGCACCAGCGCCGGGTCCGTGGTGCGGCCCTTGAGGCCGATGTCCTTGCCGGCGATGCTGACGGAGGTCAGCCACAGTCCCTGCACGCTCTGGCGCGCCAGGGCCTTGAAATAACCGGCGAAGCCGGCGCTGTCGCCCAGTTCGCCGCGATCGAGCACGCCCGACACGTGGCGCAGCGCAGCCAGCTGGGCATCGGCCTCCACCAGCTGCGACTCCAGTTCGCTCGACTTCACGCGCGGCGCGAATTCCGCATTCACCGACGCCAAGCGCGCCTGCCTGCGCGCCAGCTGGGTCGCACCGCCCTCCGCTTCCGCGCGCAGCGCCGCGGTGTGGGCTTTGCCCAGCACCGCGAGGGCGGCGATGCCAGCCACCAGCACCAGCAGGGCGAGCGCCATCATCGGCGCGGTGAGGCGTTGTTTCTGCGGCTCGAAGGCCGGGTTGAACAGATTGATCTGCTGGCTCATGGGGCAGCCCTCTCGCGCAGCGCCGCGCCCAGCGGCAGGAAGAAGCGTCCTTGCTGGGTCTTCTCGAGCAGCGCCGGCGTGGCGCTGAAGTCGAACACGCTGGCCAGGTCGATCGACTCGACCGGCATGTACAGGTTGCTCGACAGGTAGTCGTCCAGCCCGGTCACGTCGGACGGCGCCAGCACCAGTTTCGATACGCTGATGAAGGAGAACTGGCGCTCGAAGTGGTCGAGCGAGCGTTGCAGCTCTAGGGTGATGCGATCAAAAGCCGCGTGCTTGCGCTCATGGTCGGGGTCGAGCAGCAGCTCGAGCGCGATCTCGACCCGGCGCGACAGATACAGCTCGCCACGGAACGACACGGTCAGGAGGCCGCCATCCTGCCCGAACGATAGCATCGCCACGCCGCGCCCTTCCGGCTCCAGCATGGCCGAGATATTCCGCTGCGCCATCTCGGGGATGTCGATCACGCTCAAGCCGATCTTCGCATCGCGGAACAACTGCTGGCGCGGTTTGATGACGCTGTTGCGCGCGGCCACCGCGAACACCGATTGCTGGGCGCGCGCGGCGCCGCCGGCATCGACCGGGATCGCGAGCACGTCGACGGTCGCGTCATCGACCGGGAAATCGAGCAGGTCCTTCAGGCGCCAGCGGATCGCCGTGCGCAGTTCGTCGGTCGGCACGTTCGGCGCCTCGACGCTGAGCACTTGGTATTCGCCGCCGGCCAGCAGGGTCGCGCAATGGTAGGCATTGGCCTGGCCTTCGCGGCCGGCCTTGTCCAGCGCGCCCGCATCCACCTGGCCCGGCAGGAAATGCGCGAAGCGCACGAAGGGCTTGCCCTCGGGGGAACGCTTGACGCTGGTGGCGGCCACGCCGTCGCGCTGCACGGCGATGGTGAGCCACCCATCTTTTTTCCTGGCTTTCTTAAAAAAACGCATCGAAAGAGCTTTGTCCTGTCGGCGAGTGAAACATGGGGTCCGGAGAAGTCTTGATTATAGACAAGACCCACGGACACTAAACAAAAAATTGCCTAAAAGCTCAGAAAAAATGATGGCTTTGTCGACGTTCTTAACATTTTCCGTTGTCAGTAGACTTCACGGATGAAAATCACCGGGCTTTTGTAGGCGCCGAGCGTGATCTGGCCGAACATGCTGGGCAGCCAGGCGGGGGTGTTCATCTTGATCCGGAAGCTGCCGGTGCGGCCCGCGCCGGTTGCAGCCAGCATGTACTTGCCACTGCCGTTATTCATCGCAATCGCGCCGGCGCTGGCGCTCTTGATCACGCTCGTATCGCACACGCCGCTGCTGGTGCGCAGGCGCAGCGGGCAGGCGCTGAACACCGCCTGCTCGGCTTTGAGCAGGGTGTCGCTCTTGAACGAGGTGTTGTTCTCCCAGCTCTTGCCGGTCCAGTACTGGGCGCGCATCGCGATCGGAGTCTTGAGCAGCTCCGAGCCGATCACGTTGTCGATCGCCAGGCGGCCGTTGACGACCATGATGCCGCCCTCTTCCGACTCCGCCACCTCGGTCTGCACAGAACTGGTAACCACCTTGGTCCCCATGCGGTTGTCGTCGGACGTGGCGCGCAGGTAGACCGCGGTCGGCCCGGGCAAGGCGACCTTGCTGGCGTCGGCATTGAACTGCGCGCCGAGCCCGAACTGCACCGAACGGGTGGTCGTCGCCGCCGCGGTGTCGACCAGGCCCGGCGTGATCCGGGTGCCAAACGGCGTGCCGGTGCCGGGCGCGTCGACCGCGGTCAAGCTCAGCTTCGGCACCAGGCTTGGATAGCGCGCCGTGTCGAAGTTCGCGAGCTCGCGGCCGTTCTCATCCAACGCGATGATGGTGGCGTCGAACGGCTGCTGCGAGTAGACCGCATCGCTGATCGCGGCCAGGCCGACCGACGGGCACTCCATGTGCGGCAGGCAGGCGAAGCCGGGGCCGGCCACGGTCTTGTACGCCGCCGGATAGACCCGCCCCACGTTCTGGGCGCCGACGGCGGTTGGCTTCTCGCCGAGGTAATCTTCGAGCGCCACCTTGAGATTGAAGCTGCCGACGTCGCTCCAGGAGAAGCCGGTGCCGGTGAACGCGCCGCTGAGCGGATAGTCGCCCTCGAGCTGGGTCGGCTCTTCCAGCACGGCCCCGCTGGCGATGGTGTCGAGCCGCTTGGTGACGGTATTGACGAGTACCGGACGCCCGGTCCCGGTTTCCTTGCCGAAGCTCGGCAGCACGACCGGGTTGGCGCCGGCGCTCATTGCATCGACCTGGATCGTGAAATCTTCGCCGGCGCGCACGAAGCCGTTGCCGGCCAGGCCGACCGCGCCCGGATTGAGCGTGCCCTCGGCATTCTTGACGGTGAGCTTGAGCGAGGCCGGCATCGACACGAACTGGGCCAGGGTGCGCGTGCTCGATGCCGCGGTGCCGTTGGTGCTCAGGTAAAGCTTGACCGCGCCGGCGTCGAGGTACTGGAAGTCGTAGCCTAGCGAGGCCACGCCGGACGGGAAGGTCACGGGGAACGCCGTCCATATCTTGGTATCCGTGGTCGCGGACGACGCCACCGTCGCGTCGGGCGCGCAGGCTGGCAGTTTGTAGCCCGACGCCGTCGGCTGGACGGTGCCGGTGATGGACGGGTTGACGCAGCCCATCGCCACGTTCAGGTTGGCGGTGGTGTTCGGCGCGCGCGCCTTGTTGCTGCTGTCCACGGCGGTCACGTAGATCTTCGGCGTGGTGCCCGCCACGATCGGGCCGTCGAACAGCGGGCATCCGGCGTCGGTGCTGACCGTTTCGCCGACCGCGCACGCGCGCGTCGTGTACACATAGGACAGGCCGGTCGAGGACGCGACAATGCCGGTCTCGCTGCTCGCGTCATTGCTCGACTGCGGGTCATTGTTGCCCACCACCGTCGCGGTGGTGGTCTTGCTCCCGGTGGCATTGCTGGCGACGGTCGCCTTGAGCGTGACGGCGGCCTTGGCGCCGTTGGCCAGCGAGCCGGTGTAGGTGCAGGTAGCGGTCGTGGTCGAACCCGTGCAGTTCCAGTTGGTGCCGCTAAAGGAGTTGTAGGTCAGGCCGGTGGGCAGGGCGAATGTGACCTTGAACGGGCCGGTCTCGACCCCGGGCCCGTTGTTGGTGACGGTGGCGGTGTACGTTGCCAGCGCGCCGGGCCGCAGCTCGGTGGTGCGCAGCAGCTCGACCGAGAGGTCGGCCGCCGGCGTGCTGGGCACCGCCAGCAGCGCGACGTTGAGCAGCACCATGTCGCCGCCGGTGCGGAAGGTCGCCGACACGCTATTCAGTTTGGCCGGCCAGCCGGTCATGCTGTAGGCGTCGAAATCGATGCCGAGCGAATTGGTGTCGGAATTGATGCTGCTCTTCGAATTGAAGTTGTTGCCGGACGGGCCGTAGGTCGACTGGGTCAGCGTGTAGGTATAGAAGTTCAGCGACTCGCCCTGCTGCGCGATGTCGGAATCCCCTTCCCACACGATGTGGCCGAAGCGGCCGACCGACGCCGACGAGACGTTTTCCGGCACCCGGAAGTTGGCCATGTCGAGCCGCACCTCGCTATTGAGCATCGCGCGCAAGCCCTCGTACAGGTTGAGGGTGCGGTAGGTTTCGTTCGCCTGCGAATAGATCACCACCAGCGCATAGCCGCCCAGCACCGCGCTGCGGTCGCACCAGGGGCTGCCGTTCGAGACTTTCAGGCCGGAGAAGGTGTAAGTGCCGGCGCCCTTGGCCTTGACCTCGGCGGTGACGTCGGCGCCCGCGGTGAAATAATTCAGGCCGCCGCCGATGGTGGTCGAGGTGTAGATACGGCTGGACGCCGCGCTCACGCTCTTGCTGTTCATCGTCACGGTGGCGTCGCTGCTGCCGGAGCCGGCCCAGTAAAGGTGGGCCGCGACCACGGTAGATCCGGTGGGAAGGGTCAGGGTCGCGCTCAGCGTGGTGGTGTCGCTCCAGACCTTGCAGGTGCTGGCGCCGCTGCTGCGGTCGCGCAAGGTCACCTGGGTGCCGGCGAAGTTGACGTTGCCGGTGAAGCTCTTGAGCAGGAACATATTGGTGTCGGCGCGCGCCGGCGCGGCGAACGTCACGGCCAGCGCCCACACGAGCAGCAGGAGCCTCTTCATACCTGCACCTCGAGGCGGCGCTGCACGAAGTCGGGGCTGTTGCCCGGCTGGTCGTCGCACTTGCCGCTGTTTGGCTGGTTGCAGGCGATCGACTGGATGCGCCAGCGGTCGGTGTTGGCGCTGCTGCCGTTGCTGTCGGCGGGACCGGGGACCGGGGTGCAGGTCACCGTCACGGTGAAGCGGGACAGCACGCTGTCCGATGGCAGCGTGAACGAGCGCTCCTGCAGGCAGCTGCCGTTGCGCAGCTGCTGGAACAGGCCCCATTCGATGCCGGCACGCGCCGCCTGGTAGGCGCGCGCGCCTTCCAGGTCGAGGGAGGATGTCACCTGCTGGGCGGTGAACACGCGCACCGCCGCGACCCCGATCGCGGCCAGCACGACCAGCAGGAAGATCGCGGTGATGATGCCGACGCCGGCACTGCGGCGCAGGCGGCGCGGGTGGAAGGATGAACGGATGGCGTGCATGGCGCTCATGGGGTGTTGTCGACGTGGACCTGGTGCACCAGGTTCACCGCGCCGCTGCTGCCGCGCGTGAGCAGCGACAGGTTGAGGATCACCAGCGCGCCGGCGCGGGTGGCGGCCGAACCGTACTGGAACACGTTGCTGCAGCTCGCCACATGGCTGGCGATCGTCGTCTGGCGGGTACCCGACAGCGGCGTATTCTGCTGGCCGCTGATGGGGTAGTCCCAGAAGCGCACCAGGCCCAGGCTGCCGTTCTTCAGCTGCATGCACTGGTAGGTGACCGGCGTGGTCACCACCTGGAAGCGGCGCGTCGGCGAGACCATCGGCACCGGCTGCTGCGCGAACGGGTTGCTCTGCAGAGTCACGATCGGCGTGTTGCCGGTTGCGTCAGCCACCGATGCGATCCGCGCGATATTCACGCTTGCTCCGCTGCCAAGGCCATAGGCGTCCGACGGCACAATGCTGTCGCCCAGGTTGTACACGACGATGTAGTTACCGGCCTGGATCGGGCGCTGGGTGCCACCGACGACGGCAAAAGTGAGGCTGGCCGGATTGTCGAAATCGAGGAAGGGCAAGCCCGGCACGTCGTCGTCCACCGCCAGGTAGCGCCCGCCCGTCGAGGTCTGCAGGAACTCGACCGCGCTGCCGTTGGCGTTGACGCGCACGCTGTTGGGCAGCGCCAGGCGCAGGTCGCGCGCGATGCGGCGCAGCGCCAGGTCGGCTTCGTCGGTGACGGCGGCGCGGTCGACGCTCTCGGTGTAGCCGATCACTGGCGCGCGGATGAAGATGGCGACGATGCCGCCGATGATGCCGATGATGACGATCACGAGGATCGCCTCGACCAGGGTGAAGCCGCGGCTGCGGCGATGGCGAGGTACGGCGTTCATGGGAAATTCGGCGCGTAGCGCATGCGGAAACCGTCGAGCACGATCTGCTCCTTGTCGTAGCTGACCGTGACGCGGATGCGCAGCACCTCGGTGTCGGCGCTGGCGCCGGCGGCGCCAACGCCTTCCAGCGCCTGCGGCGTGATGGTGACGGTGGCCGCATAGCCTGCCGGCATGGCGCCGCCGTTGGTGTCGACCAAGGCATTGTTCACATTGAAGGCGGCGTTCGGCGTGTTGGATGCGGTGACATAGTCGTTGATATTGTCGTGCGGGCGGGACGTGCCTTCCGCGCCCCAGTTCTCGGCCAGGCCACCGTCGCAGGCGGCAGCATTCAGCGCGGTCTCGACGTTGCCGGCGGTCGGCTGGCAGTAGGTGAACTTGGCCAGCTGGACTTCTTCCAGCAGGCTTTCGGCGATCATCAGCGCCTGCTTGCGGCGCAGCGGGTCGGCGCTGTT
>Ga0265798_10003468_pt1 | contig 22423 bp, 25 predicted proteins | sample P3T30metagenome_FD_192430 | JGI IMG/M metagenome (GOLD analysis project Ga0265798, IMG submission 192430) | Plant litter microbial communities from East Loma Ridge, Irvine, California - P3 T30 | ecosystem: Environmental > Terrestrial > Plant litter > Unclassified | place: USA: California... | reverse complement strand
GGCGAGGAGTCGACCAGCAAGGCTGGCAGATCGTAGCGCCTGTGAAATAACCGCAGCGCCAACAACGATTTTCTGTCGAGTGTCTTCGGAGCGTGCCTTGTCCTTAAGCCGAGCGAGGTTCGCCTGTGCCTCAGCTATCTTTTGTTCGAGCGTGCGCGCCATAGTTATCTCCCGAGGAAATAAGGCTCGCACGAAGACACAAACCGCGTCAACCATCCCGAGCGAAGAATGAGTGAAGGGCACGCTTATACATTGACGTTCGTCAATGTGCGTGGTCTCTAGGGGCTATGCCCCGCCGACGGCTCCCCAAGCGCTTTCGCGCTATGAGGCTCCCGCCTCACACTCCGGCCAGCGTCTTGGCGCTGGACCCCGTTTCGTAGAATGGCGATCTACCGCTTCTCGGCCGCGATAATTTCTCGCGCCAAGGGGCGCTCGTCGGTCGCAGCCGCAGCGTATCGATCGGGGTCGCAGTTGGCAGATGAGCGGACTGGCGCAGTGCATGATTACACGCGCAAGTCCGACATCCAGCACAGCGAGATCCTGGCGCCCGAGGGGGCGCCGGATTGGGTGCAGGATCGCGCCGCGTTGTGGAATGCGGTCGAGGCGGTCGAGCGGCGGAAGGATGCTCAGCTCGCCCGCGAAGTGCAGCTTGCCTTGCCGCGTGAGTTGGACGCGGAGCGGCAGATCGCGCTGCTGCGCAGGTTCGTGCGCGACGAGTTCGTGGCGCGGGGAATGGTGGCGGACTTCTCACTGCACGATCATGTCGGCAGCGACGGACAACCCCAACCGCATGCGCATGTCATGTTGGCCATGCGGTCGGTCGACGAGACCGGGTTCGGATTGAAGGTGCGTGACTGGAATAGCGACGAACTGCTCGTGCATTGGCGCGAGCAATGGGCGCATCAGGCGAACGCGCAGCTTGCCGAGGCGGGTGAAGAGGTGCGGATCGATCATCGCACGTTGGCTGCGCAGAGAGCCGAGGCGCAGGCCCATGCCGCAGCGGAGCCAGAAGGCGAGCGGCGCGACGCGCTGGAGATGCGGGCGGCCGGGATGGACCGGGAGCCGTCACCATACCTTCGGGCATCTTGGTACATGGAGCAGAAGGCGCGGGTAGCGGCGCAGGCGGCAGGGCTGGCCTATGAGCCGGTCACCGATCGCGGGGGCTGGCTGGCGGAAGTGCGGACGATCGCGGCCGAGCGGTTAGAGGCGGTGCGGACGTTTGCGCAGGAGCTGGCCCAGCGGGCTGCGCAGACGTGGCGGCATTGGACCGGGCAGGACCGGGAGGAAGCGTCGGCGAGCGATGCCGGCAGCGACGCTGCCGATCGGTTGCGGCGGGGCAGGGAGGCCGCCCAGGCGGGCCAGTCCGCCGCTTCGCCATCTTTAGCGGCCGAGCTGCTCCAGCGAGCTAGCCAGGCTGCCCAGGCGGGGCAGGGGCAAGGCGCGTCAGGTGTCGACCGCCTGCAACGCGCCAGGGCGATCGCGCAGGGTCAGCGGCAGGCATCATCACGCCCGCGTGACGGGCAGGGACAGGATTAGGCGAGAGCGACGGCGCGGCCGATACGGTTCGGCGAGTAGTACCCGAGCACCGCGCAGAACCGCTCGATCATGTCTGCTGGCAATCCGCGGCGCTCGTCAAAATCGACGTAGCAGCGGCCCGACCCAGCGACAGCGTCGTGGTTCCAGACGGCGTGTGTCTTGCGCAACCAGCCTTTCGTCAGCACTCGACCGCCGCGGGCACGATAGTCGTCATGGTCGAGGTGGATCGGCAGTTCGATCCCGCGCAGACCGCTTGCCGTGTCGAGGAGGACGTGAAAGCGGATTTGGTCGATGCGGATGCCGGCCACGTGCCGATTAAGTAAGGCGTTGAGGATGTGATTGCGTCCTTCCGCGTCGTTCCAAAGGCTGGTGCCGAACTTGGATTGAATAACGACGATGTGGAGCGTGTCTTGCTCAATATGGATGCCATATTGGGCCTCGCAGGGGCCATTGAAGCCGGCGAAGTAGATCGGTGTCAGCATAGCTTTCCTCCTTCACCGATCATGCTCTTCATCGACAGTGCTGCCAAGCACGACGCGTAACCCAAGGCAGAAGGTCTACCTTCCTCTCTACGCTAGCAGGTGCCGCGTCGATCGCTATAGTCCCGCCATGGCGGTAAAATCTCGGAATACTGCACCTGCCGCAATGGCGGCCAACTCAGCGAAACGGCGCAGAGTCGCCGATAAGCCCAAGCGCTCGACCGGAAGCGCTGGCAAGCCGGACATTCGCATCTTTGTGTCATACTCGCACCACGATGCAGCAGCGCAAGTGAAGCTGAATACCCACCTAGCGCCCTGGCAACGCGACGGCGTCACGGTCTGGTATGACGAAAACATCGAGCCCGGAGCAGAGCTCGACACCGAGATTGCTCGGGAACTCCGGCGCGCTCATATCTTCGTGGCGCTGTTTAGCCCCGCTTACCTTGCCAGCCACTACTGCTGGAACATCGAATACAAGCGTGCCATGGGCCGGCGCGAGCGCAAGCTAATGCGGGTGGTGGCGGTTGTAGTGAAGCCGTGCGCTTGGAAACAGACCCGCGCCGCTGGGTTCAAGCTGCTGCCCAAAGATGGCATTCCGCCCGAACGATGGTCGAGCAGCGACGCCGCTTTCGTCAACGTCGCTGAAGGCATCGGGGAGGTAATCAAGGCAGTGCGCCGTGAGCTGGCGTTAACGCCGGCAAAGCCGGCTCGCGCCATGCCTAAACCCAGACCGAAGCCGAAATCCGGGCCCAAACCTCCGAAGATTACGACGCCGAAATCTAAAAAAGCAGGCCCAAACCCAACACCGGCGAGCAAGCCGCGTTTACGAGTACGCAAGTCCATACCCAAGCTTTAGCGAGGGCGCGCTACAACCGCTCGGTTGAGGAGTAGCGCTACGCTGCCTTCTGCAGGTCGCTCAGCTTCTGAAATTCCGACAGGATGTCAGCATGATGCTGGGCTAGATAGCGAACCACACGGACGTTTCCGAGCAGGCGGTTCACGTAGCCAGTAGCCAGCAAGAGATCGAGGTTGTCGGAGCTGTAGCTCTGCTCGATACGCCGGAACTCCCGATCCACGTTCTCGGACTCACGCTGCATGGTGGCAATTTGGTCCTCGGTGAGGCCAGGTATCCGGCGCGGCCTGCCAGCTACCAGTTCATCATCGGGTGTCGAGGCGACCAGCGACTTGGCATAGCTAATCGTGAAGCGGTTCATGGAGATCATTGCCATGACGGCTGCGACCTGACGCACGGCTTTCATGAACCGCAGTTCGGTGAACACGTGGATGGGCACGTGCCGGTCCTTCAGGAGATCGGCTGCTTCAGGGCAGATCCCAACCAGCAGGTTCCGCTTCATTCGAATGTGGGCAATGTTGACGTTCAGAGCGCGCGCGAGCCGCTCCTCGGAGACCCCCTTTTTAACAGCATTCAGGATCATCCGGTGCTCCTGAATGGTGGCAATCCGGCTGACGCGCTTGTTGTAGGTGAAGGCCTCGTCATCGGTCCCAACCAGACAGACGATGTGGGTCTCGCCACGCTCGCGCATGATTTCAAGGCGAAGATGGCCATCGAGAAGATGATAGCGGTCTGCGTCAGCCGCATCCCTGGCGACCACGGGGGGCTCGATGATGCCCACCTCCGCGATCGAAGCTGCGATCTGACCGTATTTTACCGACTTCTTGATGGTGGTGGGCACCGACCTAAGAGGTAGAATAGCCTCGATCGGGATGCGCAGGCTCGCTTCCTCGAACGCCAGCTTGACCGATGCCGTGGTCGCCCGCTTCCCTTTCATCGGGCTGTCTCCTGCAATCGTAGCGCTATGTTCTCGGGCATTGAGGCAAGGTCTTCGTCCTCGATTAACGCCATGAACTGTTCGCTGCGGGACAGCCGGCGGAGCGCTTCTGCGATCAGCCTCAGCCGGTCTAGTGTTGCATTGGCCCGTCGGATCATGGCCTGCTTGCGGTCGACATCTTCTCGAAAGGCGCGGACGAGCGCCGCGGGTGACATCTTCTGGCTGCCGCCATGGCTAGGCTGGATCCTGGGGCTCTTTCCACTACGTCGCCTCGTTTCGACGAGCCGCTTGGCGGCGACCAGCTTGCGACCACGCAAATCCCCTCGCTCATATGCAGTCTGAAGGGCGCGTTGTACCTCATGGTCCTCTGCCTCAGCGATCTCGACCGCGACACTGAGCGGGATGACGCGAGCCTCCACCGAGCGAAGCAGGCGCTGCTCGCCCTTCTCGATCAGGCGGGTAACGCCGTTCACATATTCGATCGTCAGGCCTGTTTTTCTGGCGATGGTGGACAGGCTGTGACCACGCTCGCGCATGCCGCCGATGTCTTGCAGCAGATCGATCGCGCTATGCTGTCGACGGGCGCAGTTCTCGACCAGGCTGGCAATAAGGCAGTCCTCCGCATCCGCCGTGACGACGAGGGCTGGCACTTCTTGCTGGCCGAGGGCCTGATATGCTTCTAATCGGCCTTGACCGCATACCAGATCGTAGAATGGGCCGTCGGCCTCGACCCGGCGCGTGACCGTGATCGGGCGCTTGAGGCCGACCTGGGCGATGCTGTCCACGACCTCCGTGAACCCACGCTTGTTGCGTGTTCGCGGATTCACAATCGTGATGCGGTCCAACGCGATCCATTCGATCCGTTGGGCGGGACGGGCGCCACTCATGCCGCTTGCGCCCAGCTGCGGCGTGCTGCCATGCGGTGGAAGGCGGAGAGGTCATCGAACCGGTAGCCGTCAAGCGAGAGCCCATTATGCTCGCACAACCTCAGTATCGCGTCGCCCATGTCCAGGCGGGGCAGGAGGTAATAATCGCGGGGAAGCTCGTTGCCGTGATCCATGCGAACTACGACAGTGAGGTCGGGTCGGAGCGCCGTGTCCAAGCGGATCTTCCAGCGCAGCGACCCGGTTGCGGAGGCAACGCAGCGCACCACCACCAGAGAGGCGGTGAACTCGCCGTTGATGGTAAGCAGGTCAGTTTCGGGATCTCGTTCGACCTGACCGCCGGCATGGCGGAGTGCCGCAATCGTATCTGATACAATTGTGGGGTGGAGCTGCCGCAGCTTCCGGTTGATCTCAAGGTAGCGGTAGTCGCGGTCGGGAGTGAAGCCGACTAGCTCATAGGCGCGCAGCAGCCCGCCGAAGCGGGAGCGATACGCGCTGCTCGACGGAGTACCTTCGGTCTCGTCAATAATAAGCCCCGTCAGCATGCCCTGTCCTTTCAGGATGGAAGCCAGCAGTTCGAGCATTTGGGCGTCGCTCAGCCGATCGGAGCGTGCATCAATGATCTCCCTGGCGCGGGTGAATGATGCCCGGTCGACGAGCGACGCGAAGGCGCCCTCGGCCCGGATCCACTCATCTTCGGCGTTCGCCACATGGCGTTGCTTGAGCTTAAAGGAGGTGCGCGCCCACACGTTGTCGCCGACGTATTTCTCGTTGATGAGCACCTGATGGACGGTGCCTCTCGTCCATGGGCGGCTGAGGTCGGTGTCGATGCCGCGGGCGTTCAACAGCTCGGCGATGTCGCGCTCTGATTTTCCATCCGCAGTGAACAAGCGGTAGATCTCCTGCACCACCGTCACCTCGTCGGTAGGGCCAGGCACGAGAATGACGCGATCAGTCGCGATGCTCTTCTGCTCACCTCGGTCGAGCTCGCCTTTGGGTTCGCCGTTTACATCGACGAGGAGTCGGCGCAGCCCAAAGCCGGCGGCTCCACCCTGGCGGTAGCCGCGCCGGATAAGGTTGGCTTGCCCGGCAAATACCTTCACCGACAGCTCGCGGCTGTACTCGGCCGCCATGGTGCGCTTGACAGTCTTGATTATCGACGAGCTGATGCTGCCATCGTTGCGGAACTGCTCAGCGCAATATTCGACTTGAATGCCTGCGGCACGGATACGCAGCTCGTGCGTCGCCGCTTCGTCAGGGTCTTGGAAGCGGCCGAGCCGGCTCACGTCGTAGACGAGCAGCGCCTGAAAGTCGGTGCGGCCGGCATCGATGTCGGCCAACAGGCTTTTCAGTCCCGATCGGCCAGAGAGGTTTAGTCCACTCTTGCCGTCATCCTTGTAAGTGTGGACGATCTCATAACCGTGCGCTTCGGCAAAGCGCCGGATCGCAATCGCTTGGTTATCGGTCGAGTATTGCTGATGCTCGGTCGACATGCGGACGTATTCAGCCGCCCGGACTCGGGGAAGATCGGGCGGCTTTTCGTCCGGCGGTGTGTTCCAGTTGATGACCATTGGCGCCTCTGAGCGAAAGGCGCGTGCGCCCTGACCGTTACTACCTCGGAAAGGGAGGCAACATGTTTCCGAAAACTGGCAACAAGTTGCCAAAACGGGCGGAGAGGCTAACCGAGGCAGATTATGCCGCCGCGATCAGCGAGGCGTTGAAGGCGGAGCTCGGCACGAGTGCCAGTGCCGCCAAGCAGATCCAGCGCTGGACAGGTGCGGCGGATCGAACAGCCCGTAACTGGCTGACTGGAATTGTCGGACCTCGCGGGCATCATCTTATGGAGCTGGCGCGGGAGTCTGATGCGGTGCTCGCGGTCGTCATTGCCATGATGGCCAGGCCAGAACTTGCGCTTGCTCCCGACCTGCACGCGGTCGAGGTTGCCCTCGCCAAAGCGAGTGGGGCGTTCGAGGTGCTACGGCGCCAGCGAACGGGGCCGCGGTAGGTAACGTACCCGAGCGGGTCACAACCGCTCGGTTGTGACACCGCCGGGGTAATCACATGCAAACGGCCGTGGAGCGTTAAGCAAGAGTATTTGAGATCATTGCGTCAAGCAGTGTCGCCCTGTTGAGCCGCTTACCCGCGTGTATTACTTCGCCGAATGTATCATCTATGATGCGCGTGCCATCCACTACAAGGTGAACGTGAATGCCTTTCTCTTGGTCTCTATCCGCAGTCCATACTATAGCCGGCGTTGACGCCCATAGGGCCCAACTTGCGCCGGGATAAGCATCCAGATCGATGACCCGGTCAACATCAAGGTATCTTGCGGCGTGGCTGAAATGATCGTGTAGGGGTTTGAGTGGGGTCGACGCGATTGGGCGATCACTACGAGTGTTGTCCCGACCGCAATTTCCACACAGGTGCTTGACGTGCGCGGTTCGACCGAAGTCTCCCATGTCTAGGTGGACGGCACCGCAATCCCGGCAGAAAATGCAGTCGAGTTCGGTGCCTCGCTCAAGTGCGAGCACGAACTCGAACGCTGCGGGTGGCGTGATTGGGACGGTCACCCTTTCCGAACTGGCGAACAAATCTCCTGGCCGGGCGTACGACAGCAGCAGCGCTGGATAGTCGCTATCGATTACCTTGGGACCGTTCGCCTGCTCCCGCACGTGAACGTGAACTTTCGGCCTCCGTCTGCCTACCATTCCACTGCTCGTCAGCGCTGGTGCCATCGAGCACCAGACGCCGATCTCCGCATGATCCTCAACCCTTATATGAGGCGGATCGATGACGTACGACATGGGCGATGCGTGGCCCGCGCAAAAGGCTGTCTGGTCAACAAGGGCACGTTCGAGGTCAGCCTTGCTGCCCCAGTGGCGCTGATGGGTTCGACACCACCAGCGGGGAACGCCATTGCGCATCTTCCCAGCCGCTACGAGGTCGCATGCGAGCAGCTGACCTTCGCCTTGGTGGGAGAGGCACGAGGCAAGCACGTCCTCGTTGTTGGTCTCGATATTGGCGAGAAGCGGATCATAGGACCAGCAAACCGCCTCGCGGGTGCCCGTTGATAAAAAGGGGCCTGGGAATGGTTGTTCGTGACCGACGAATATCCGCTCTTGCGGCAGTAGATCGGAGGGGGGGCCGCTTGAAGCGAGCCAGAGCCCGACGCGTCCGTCGGCCTCTAGGACACGCTCAATCTTCAACGGGCTCCCCGTTTGTGCTCCGGGCGCTTCGCGCTGCATTTGCCCGGTCGTCCAAAAGCATCGCGCCGCAGCGCGCGTAACCTGCAACGTCCACCCAGGAATCGAGGTGGGTGGGCGTCTGCACGAGGCGCGCTACCTTGGTGACAATCATGCCAAGAATTTCGCGGACCTGCACGTCCGGACATTCGTCGATAATTCCGCGAAATACGGAAATGCGCCGGTAGGTATCTTCGGGCTCTCCATACAGGTGCCGTCGATCTTCGGTGACGACCGCGTAGGCGTCGTCAAAGAGCTTAAGCGGCCCGCATTTGGTGGAGTCCGGCATAGCTTTACATACTATGTGAAGTTGCGAATTCGCCAAGGGGTAAATTTGTGAAGCAACCAATCTCGTTTTAATTGCCTCGACAAAAGAACGATTGTGGCGTGTCCGGGAGGAAGCCACCACGGTCCCGCATGCCGCGCAATAGCGTCTTGGCGTCTCCGCAGGCTATACGCTCCTGCTCCACGCACCAGCGTAGCAGCCGGACGGTACCGAACGTGCGATCGGGGCCCAGTAGCGTCTCTGCGACGCGTCGTGCTCGGCGATCGTCGAGACAGATCGAGTGGTCTCCGGCAAGGGCAATAGCGATGCACTCCGTCTCACCAGCGCCAAGACGATGCTCGTCGAGAATTCGAAGGTAGAGGTCGGCGTCGACGTCGGCGTCGTCGATGAGGCCGAGACGGCCATTGGGCAGAGTGTTGGCTATTGCTGCCTCGCAGCGGACATCGATCTCCGCAATGACGACCGGCGGTACCCACCAGTCTATGTTATCCAGCGAGCACGCGAGGGCCAGTGCGTCGACGTTGACGAGATTGATAATCGAACAGGAGTCGAGGAGCGCCCTCAAGCCTCTACTGGCCTCGTGTTAGCAGCGAGGATCTCGCCTATCGTGACGCCGAGGCGGTCGGCGGCCCACCCTATCGACACTTCTCCGAGGTTGATGGCGCGCGACAGAGCTTCTGCGAGCGCTGCCGAGATCGCCGGGAACGGTATCTCCGCCCTTGCCGGAAGATCGAGGGCTTCGGCTCGCTTCTCTGGCGACCCGAACTCCTTTCGAAGTAGCTCCGCGAGACCGTGACCCAGCCCCGGCGGCAAGAGACCCAGATCCTCGCAACGTCGAGCAGCTACGTCGAAACTGGTGCCGTAGAAGCGGGCGAGGAGAAGCAGTTCCCTGTCGTCCAGCCGGCTCTTGGCGGTGCCGAGATGCTCCTTGAACATCCGGAGCGACCGGGCGACGCCCACGTCCGGTAGTAGGAGGCATGAGGAGAATGCGTCGACGAAAGCCTCCTCCCGCGAACGCCGCCCAAACGTGCCTATGTCGGACGGCAGATCAAGCGTGGCGGGTCCGTTCTCACGGTGGTGCGCGATTACGTGACCTAGCTCGTGTCCAGCAGTAAACAACATTCTGCCCGGGAACCGTGGCGATACGAAGATGAAGCAGTAGTTGCCGGCAACCAGTGAAACCCCCTCGTAACGGGAGTAGTTCAGCCGGGTGATGACCATCCCCTCTAGGCTGCCTAGAACCAGGAAAAGGTCGTTGGCCGGCTGTTCGTCGGATTGATTGTAGATCATGCGACGAAAAAGCGCAGCAAGTCGGTCAGCTTCGGCATAGGTCCGCTCGCCCGTGCGGAAAGCTTCGAGCCACTCAGGCGGCGACTTGCGCTCGGGTAGTATGGCGAGGGCCGCATCGACGAATGATGCTACTTTGTCGACCGTCAGGTCCTGAGCGGTGGACCCCGGCTGCGTGTCGCGAAACAGCGGTTTAACTCGGGGAGTTTCGCTTGCCCGATTAGTTCGGGCAAGCAGATGCATCGGTACGCGCAGGCCTGAAGCGATCGCGCGCACCTCAGGCATGGCGGCTGCATCGCCGGCAACAATTGCCTCAACCCGGGCGAGCGGCAGGCGTGAGCGGCTCGCGATTTCCGCGGCGCTTACCTTCAAGCCGCGCAGTGCTGCGGCAAGCACGGTCATCTCAACGGGCCTCGGCCTTGATGCCGTGGAGCCAATCGAGCAGGCCATGGACCTGCCCTTCATCTAGCTTGCGTTGCCGACCCATGATGTCAATCGGGCGGTTGCCGGGCTTTTCGAATATCTCGGACAACTTGCGTAGGGTTCGCTCTCGACCGAGCTCGACCTCCCGGACAGTCTGCAGCGCCGCTGCCTCATCGCCGACTATGTAGTTTCGGACGCGGCGTTCGAAGGTATCGGGACTATGAGTGTCCAGCGGATGTTGTTTGCCGTCGCTGTCGACGATAATGTTGCCCCTCACAAAACCACTCTCGTCTTGCTTTAAACGATTTTCAGGAAAACGCCCGTGGGCTGCGAGGGCATCGATTTTTTCTGCCACGCGCAGTCCGCCTAGCACGTACTGCTGAACGCTCGGCGTCTTACCCGTCACGACGAAGAGCCAATCGCCTGGATCAACGAAGTCGCGGATGTTGGTCATGCACGCGCCCAGCGTCGGGGGATCGCCGAACAGCGGATCGTCTAGGTTATTGAGCAGACCGGGGTCTGAGCCCGTACCAGTTATGTAAATGTAGCCTTTCAACCCTTCGCTCCCCTGCTCGTACGGCAATCTTAAGCGCCTTTATCGTCATCACAAAGAGGGTGCTTACCTGTCGACCAAGGGGAAAACTTGGTGCCAGAACCGGACGGTTTTGATGCTGGCAGACCACCTCAACATTTCCACGCTTTCCTGCCACCCCACTCTAGGGGCCTAGCCTTTGACCCGGCCGGAGCGAAAGTGAACATGGACAAAGTGGATCCAGCAACGCGCAGTCGCATGATGGCGAGCGTAAGGAGCAAGAACACCGCCCCCGAGCTGGCTGTCAGGCGGCTCGCGCATCGGCTCGGCTACCGGTTCCGGCTACATCGCCGCGGGCTTCCGGGCACGCCAGACATGGTGTTCCCTAAGTACCGTGTCGCGATTCAGGTACACGGATGCTTCTGGCACGGTCATGAGGACTGTCGACATGCGGCGCGTCCCCGATCGAACACCGAGTTCTGGAACGAGAAGATCGAGCGTAACCGCGTCCGCGACGCCCGGGATGTGGCGGCGTTGGCAGCAGCCGGTTGGACAGTGCTGATCGTTTGGGGGTGCGAGGTGAAGGACGAAGCCGAGCTGACGGTGCGACTAAGAACCGCTCTATCCCTGCCCGGACACCTTCACGGCAGTGATGCGCGAAGCTGATCTACCAGGTTGTCGAAGGCGGCGACCGCGGCCGACTTGCCTTCCACGATGTTCGAGAGGTTGTAGGCGGCGCTGAGCACGCCGTTCGAGGCGAAAGCACGTAGCCCGGTATGGCGCGTACCGCCGGGCGTGACCCCGGTTATCATCTCGTCAGTCACGATCGTTCCGAAGAATGCCCGCGGTGCCTGTGAATTTTCCGCCGTCCAGGTCTGCAAGTGCCCGTTGATCTGCGGCATCCAGCTTTCCCATTTGTTCGAAAGGTCCGATCGGCCCTTCACCTCCCCGACCAGGATTACCACACCGTCGAGCATGACCTTGATGTCGGGCCGATTGCCTCCCGCCACAAACTCGCACACCAGCCGGCCGTCGAACCTCAGGCGTCTCGCTTCGGCCAGGTCGGTGCCCGGCTGCCAAGCGGACCATGTGGCACCGGCTTCTTGAGCCTCGATCGCAATGCCGCGGCTGGCGAAGGCCGAGGTGAGTAGCACCTTGAGAATTAGAACCGCATCGTCGCCGGCCGAGTTGCGGACCTGACCGTCGATACGCGCGCCCGTGATGGCGAGTACCGTGCAGACGGCCAGCGCAAAGGTACGGGTTTGCTCAGGGTACAGGGCGGCGAGCTGTTCGTTGATCCACGTCGCGAAGCTCTTGAGGTGCGTTTTCTCCACCTCGCGATCGTTTGCCCGATTGACCGCCAAGGTCTCCGGCGAAAGCATGAGGCCAGTGGCCTCCCATCCGGGCCGCAGCTTGACCAAGAACTTGCGGGTGAGCCCGGCCAGGTCGAGATACCATCGTGCAGCCAGCGGCTCGGTCGCTAGAATCTTGTGCGTTGCGGAGAACAGCGCACCCTGCGCCTTCAGCCGCCTGGCCAAGGCGACCACTGTGTCCGGCAGCTGTGCCGCGGCGGCCAGCTTCCGGTCGCGCGCCGCAATCTGCGCTGAAGTGTCGGCATCCCCGCCCACCAGAGCCTTCCAGTCAATCGGCGCGAGCTTAGGGTACATCAGCCGCGATTATCCGGTTCAGGATCAAAAGCGGCGCGTTCAACCGCTTGAAGGAGCACTTGCCGTGCCCAGGTTGATGTGTCCAAGTGCGCCGCGGCGGCGGCATCGTCCATTCGGCGCTTGTCCTCTGGCGCGACGCGGATTTGGAGGAAATCCGTTTTGGGAGAGCGACGGGCGTGTTGCATTGTGTCACGATCTAAACAAGAACATCGGGCAATGCTGTCTCACGATGTAACACGGCTTAGTAAAGGTAAGTGGACGAAAATGCTCACGGTCGTTGACCTGTTCTCCGGTGCCGGCGGCATGAGCACCGGCTTCCATCGGCATGGCGCATTCGAGATTGTCGGCGCGGTCGATTTGGAGAAGGGTAAGCCCGGCAACGGCGCAAGCGCCGGCACCTCGACCATGTGCAATCCGACCTACCACCGCAATATCGGTGTGGAGCCTTGGAATCAGGATATAGGCCGGCTCGACCCTAAGGTGCTCGCGCACCGCCTAAACCTCCGCCGCGGTGCGCTGGATGTTCTCATATCGTGCGCGCCTTGCACCGGTTTCTCCCAGAAGAACGCGCAGAACCACATCACCGACGATCCCCGGAACGCCCTTGTCGCTAGGACCGCCGCGTTCGTGGACGTGCTGCGACCCCGCTTCCTTGTTATGGAGAACGTCAAGGAGCTGATGATCGGGGTGCAGCGTCACCACTACGAGGCGCTGACTGCGGACCTAGCGCGGCTTGGCTACGGCGTATGGGCGGACGTGCACGACCTTTCCACCTTAGGGTTGCCTCAGCGTCGGACCCGGGCGCTTTTAATCGCCGTCCGCGACGGAACGCCGCTCCCCCTGCCCCACCCGCCTGGGATCGTGCGAACTGTGAGGGACGCGATCGGTCACCTTCCGCCGATTGCGCCCGGCGAAGTTCACCCGGACGACCCCATGCACGTTGCGCCCCGGCTCACTCCCCGCGTGTTGGCGCGGGTGCGGGCGATTCCGAAGAATGGGGGATCATGGGCGGACGTGATGAACGACCCAGGCTTGAGTGAGGGCGAGAAGCGCGAGTTGCTGACTCCTTCCATGTTCAGGGCGAGGCCGGGATCGTTTCCCGACGTGTATGGACGATTGTGGTGGGATCGTCCGGCTGTGACAATCACGCGCGAATGCGCGCATGTCGGCAACGGCCGCTATGTGCATCCTGAACAGGATCGCCTACTCACCGTGCGCGAAATGGCGCTGCTGCAAGGCTTCCCGCCCGACTATGTGTTCGAGGGACCGCTGACCGCCCGCTACAACCAGATCGGGGATGCCGTGCCGCCCCTGATTTCGGCGCAGATCGCGGGGCATGTCTCCACCATGGCGAGAATGGCGACGCGATCGAGAACCGCAAAATTAGCCGAAATACGAGCATAAGAGAGCTTGTATCGATGCCAACGCATGAAGAACGCGTTGAGGCGTTCATTAACACCTTAAAGACACGAGACAACGATCAGACAATAAACGAATACTATCATACGCGCTCCGCTGCTATGCTCGCGTCAGATCAAGAAGCCGACCTTAGAAGCGCTATTTCGCGCGAAATGCACGTCAACATGCGTGATGTAATGATAACCGGATCAGCAAAACTCGGCTTCAACCTAGTCGGGAAACCTAATCGACCTTCACTTTCGGAATTTTGCGACACGTCGGACATCGACGTGGTAATAATATCTACGGAGTTGTTTGTAAGGTATTGGCGCGAAACATCGAGCTTTGTTCAAGATTATGGCCCCTGGTCTGATGTGGGGTCGTTCCGCAAATATCTAGCGCGAGGTTGGATGAGGCCTGACAAGCTGCCGAAAACGGCCGAGTTTCCGGCGCAGAGAGAATGGTTCGATTTCTACAGAAAACTTACCGAGTCAGGAATGTACGGCCCTTATAAGATAACCGCCGGTATTTACTTCGACGACAAGTTCTGGACATCGTACGCTAGTACCGGGCTTGAGACATGCCGCAAATTCATTGGGGTACCAAAATGAGAACAGCTCCAGAAAGCCGTAAGATTGCAGCTTTGATCACAAGTGTACGGGACAACGTATTAATTCCCCGTCCTGACTTCCAGCGCCGTTCTGTTTGGACAAGGCCAGACAAGATCGCGTTTATTGAAACTATTCTCACAGGTTTACCTTTTCCGGAAATTTATATTGCTGCGGGAACAGTGGACACTACGACAGGAGCCACAACCGAGCTTTTAGTCGATGGCCAGCAGCGAGTAACTACCATATTTGAGTACTTTAAGGGGGTTTCTCCGTTTAGTATATCAAGAACCATCAAGAAGTACGAAGATCTTGATGAGCAGCAGAAAAGAGACTTCTTAGGATACGATGTTTCCGTAAGGAATCTCGGCTACCTCGCTGAAGACATGCTCGTCACGGTTTTCAACCGTATGAACGCCACATCCTACAATCTGAACGAAATAGAGCGCTTTAATGCGGTGTATCTTGGAGAATTTAAAAGGTTTGTCGAAAATATAGCGCAAGACGCATTCTTCGCAGACATCAAGCTGTTTAGTTCGACAGACATTAGGAGAATGAAGGATACGCTCTATATTGCATCATTAGCAGTTACAATGATGTCATCATATTTCAATAGAGACGATCAGATTGAGACATTTCTTGCAGAATACAATGATGAGTTTGACAGAGCAGCCGAGGTCGGTGACCGCTTTCGTGCTGTCATGCAGTTTATCGTCGATTTGAAATTGCCTGCGACAAGTCCTGCTTTCAGAAAAGCTGACCTATACACACTCTTTATCGAGCTCGATCGTCAGTTATTTAAAAAGAAGGCTAAGATTGAGGCGGCTAACACGCGTGAAAGACTGCTACATTTCTACCAGGCGGTGCAGCAAGCTAGGGGGGGAGCTGTAGAAGATCAGAACGTGAGAGCCTATTTCGAGACAACTCTCCAAAACACCAATGACCGCGGCCAACGGATCGCCCGAGGTCGCATTATTGAGGCGCTGCTTGACGGTCTTGCACGAACGGGCTCCGAAGACATCAGAACTCCAAGCGGTCAGGAGGCCTAGCAGACCGCTATCTGAACACGGGCTTAGGTCTAGCGGCATCGACTTCGGCACCGAGACGGCGAGGCCCGCGTCATGCTCGATCAGATGAATGTGCCAGTAGGTTGTGCCGCTCTTGTAGTGGTCGTGTGCAGTGACGGCAGCAGGGGCTTCATAGTTGCGTGAGGGACGGCGAACGCCGTTTCCAGGTCCATGCATCCGAGCACGCAGAAGCGGCGATCGGCTTCTGACAGGAACGTGTCCCACTGCGGATGATAGGCGTACCAGTACGGAGCCTGGTTCTTCCCGGTGTATCGTTTGGACATGGAACAGGCCGCTCGCACGTCTCGCTGGGCGTTCCAGTAAAGGGCGCGGCTCTTACGCACCAGGCTGTGTGTTCAGTACACGGCGGTCTGTTGAACGTCAGGAGTTGCCCTTGGACGGACTTACCACGCTAGCGGGCGGGAGCGGACAAAGCCCGATAAAGGGTCGCATGGTGGCATTTGAGCAGCTTTGCAGCTTCGCGAACCGACGTGCCCTCCCCTACAAGGCGCTCACCCAAGGCAATCTGGTCAGCGGTGAGCTTGGGCGGGCGCCCAAAGCGGACTCCCCTCGCCTTCGCTGCCACCCGTCCGCTGCTGGTGCGCTGGTGGATCAGCTCGCGCTCGAACTCGGCGATGCCGGCAAACACGGTCAGCACCATGCGACCCGCAGGCGACGTCGTGTCCGCCCAGGGCTCCGCCAGCGAGCGCAGGCCAGCGCCGGCCTCCTTGAGCTTCTCGGCAATGTCGAGCAGGTCGCGGGTCGAGCGTGCCAACCGGTCGAGCCGCGTCACCACCACCGTGTCTTCGTCGCGGAGCTGCTCGATCATCCTAGCCAGCTCAGGCCGGTCACGCTTCGCGCCCGACACCTTCTCCTCGAACGTCCGCTTGCATCCCGCCTCCTTCAACGCGGCGCGTTGAAGCCGGAGGTCTTGGTCGTCGGTGGACACACGGGCATAGCCGATCAGCATGTCGCAAAACTGTACCAGAACTCTAAAGTTCTACAACCGACTTTTGCGACACCATCACACGAGAGAATACGAGCGTCACGGGCGCGGTCGCGAAACTTAACACTTTCGCGACACGGCTGTGCTTCCTTACGCAAGAGAGCATGGAACGTGGTGGTGTCTGTTCGGCAGCGCTGAAGGTGTACCTCCTCGCTGGAAGGCCTGTTTACCTAGCGGTAATACGCCGTCTGGTACGGACGTTGGATACGCCGCTTGCACTATCAGGGATATTTTCCATATAAGGGCGGTGGAAACGAATAAGGAGGTCTATCCTACTCCGTGAGTCACTCGCCTAGCTCAGATTGCTAGGTGGCTCACTCGCCTGGTTCTAACAAGGATCGGAGTGCCGTGGCCGTTGATGGCCCCTGACGCTTAGCAGCGATGCTTTGGCCGAAGGTGTTTGGCTCCACCAAACAACGCCTGGAAATGAAGATAGCCCGCAATCTGTAAAGGGCGAACCTTTCTGGTTCGCCCTTTACCTAATGCCTTTTGGTCACCCGGGCCGAACAGAATCGTTCGGGTAGACGTTGGCGTGGGTGCCTGACACATTCACATCACCATCGTTGACGCAATGGAACCGCTCATTTTTGAGCGGTGCGTCCATTGGCCATTGTACGTCGTGCTGGAAGCCATCTAGTAGCGGTGATCCCAATCGGAACATGGACTCAAGCAAAGAGCGCAGTTCCGCTACATTTGGCTTTGGGTCATTGGGCAGAGCACGCGCCGGACCGTGCCTCCCACCAAGGGAATTTGCAAAGACGAGGCCGCGTGTATCCACCGGATAGCGTGCATTTTCCCGGCCAGTTTTTGTATAATATGCCGTCAGTTCGTCGAAGGGGAAGCGGCGAATTTCTATGTTCTTGCTAAAGTCATCCCAGGGTACTGTACCGTTCAGGCGCTCTTGTATCAAATTATACAATACACCTTGTTCTGTATTAAAGTTGCGCGAAGGCAAGAGAAGCGTTTCGGCTGATGATCGCGCCTCTAGACGGCTTCTTAACGCTTGCCGCGGCGGCGCACCGGAGGTGTCAAATGCGCTTAGTAATTCGCGCGTCACCTCTTCTATGTTCTCGCGCCATTGCTGACCGCCGGGGTATCTCCAACCTTCGACGTCCATGGGCAGCGGCATTGCTGAGACGCCGAATGCCTCTATGAGGCGTTCGGATCCCGGCTGCTTCACATAAGCAAGCAAAAAGCGGTTCGGACTGGGGATTGGCTCAACTGGCTGCCCGTTGCGGTCCACGAGTGCGAACGCGCACGCTCGCTCCAGAAGCGTGCGGATGGCATCGTCGGTATAGGCCGCAGGGCCAGCATGCCCAAAAGGAGCGGCAACGACGTTTACGTCGCGCCGTTTCTCAATCGTACCCTTGATCGTGTTAGAAGTCGGACGCGGCAGTCCGGCAACGACGAGCAAAGGTTTGGGCCCTGCCGGGGCCACCACCGGTGCTGCCTTCTTCGCCATCAATCCTGTCGCAGCAATAATTCCAGAATGTCGCCGGGAATTACTAATTGCGGCAAGATCGCTCGTGGTTGTGCCGCAAGCAGCCTAGATAGCGGACTGTCACGGCTTGTCCGCTCTATAAAGCCATTAAGGTCGATCCCGTGATGCGTTGCCCAAGCTGAGATCGCACTCCAGAGAGTTTCTTTTTGAGCTGACGAAGCCGAGCGTACATTAATTTCGGGGTGCCTAAACCGGTCTTCAATCGGAAGCATGCCGGAGGGCAACGACGTGTCTGCTGCCAGTTTCTGGTAATGGTGCGGTGGATTGAGCTGAAGCGCGACGACTTGGCCGGGGTCAGCCCGCGTGCAAAATGCAACTTGCATTGAGAAAGGAAGCCCGTTTAGCGACTGTGTTGCCCCAACTGCATGGCTTGCACGTTCTGCAAACATGGCCTCGACTTGCTCGCGCTTTTCCGGCGTGACAACTACTTCCCCGCCACTCTTCCCAGTGATGCTCAGGATCAACAGCCGATCGGGGCTCGCAGTGTTAATCGCAGCGCCCAGTGAACCCGCTGCGTCAATCAGCTCCTGCCGAAGGGCTTTGTGCAACTGGCCAAACCGAGACAAAAAGAGCGGCGGCTGAGGTGGTTTCACATCGTAGTAGTCTTCAACCGCGCGGACCAGCCTATCGATCAAACCTTCGTCCATTCCTTTTCCCGCCCTGAGCAGTTTTGCACCCCCTACGACAATCCCCACGCTACGCCGTGTAACGTGGTCGAACAACCCGCCTACGCGCAGTTACAAGCATCGCCAGTGTCATTTTGTCGGGAGCCGAACCCTGTGGGGCAGCCGGCCGCCACCCAAAGGCCGCTGCGAATTTCGCTACAGGCGGCACTCTCCTGGTGCAAAATAAGCGACATACGCGCGGTCGTAAATTAGGACATCAGCGACACCGTATCGCCCTTAGCTGACAGCTATCTGAAACGGGCTTAAATCCAGGGGTGCCGACTTGGGCACCGAGATCGCTAGGCTCGCACCCTGCTCGATTAAATGTATGTGCCAGTAGGTAGTGCCGCCCTTGTTGGTGGTCGTGTGCAGTGATGGCAACAGCGGCTGCATGGCCCCGTGAGGAACAGCGAACGCCGTCTCCAGATCCATACATCCAAGCACGAAGAAGCCGCGATCGGCCTCGCTGAGGAACGTGTCCCACTGCGGATGGTAGGCGTACCAGTACGGAGCCTGGTTCTTCCCGGTGTATCGTTTGGACATAGAGCAGGCCGCACGCACATCCCGTTGGGCGTTCCAGTAGAGCGCGCGGCTCTTCCTCACCAGGCTGGCTGTCTCTCTGCGGCCGAGAGCGGAAATCACGTCCTCGCGCTTCGCTTGCAGAAGCTGCGCATCCGTGAAGTGCCAAGTGCCCTTGCCGCTCGTCGCCAGGTCGGCCGCGGTGATGATTGCCGGTGCGGCCTTCATCGTGTCGGAGGCGGGCATGGCGGACACGGGCTCGTTGTTGGCCTGCTCGTCCGGTTCGGGCTCCTCCTCCACGTCCGTGGCCGTCGTGAACATCACGTCGACCATGCGATCGAGGCGGGTATATTCGATCGGCGTCAGCAGGCTGCGCATCTTCAGCCCAGTCTCGGCCGCTTCCGTGTTCTCCTTCAACAGCACCAGCTTGATGAGCGCTTCCGCGCTAATGACGCGAATGTCCCAGGCGTGGCGGGACCCCCTGATCTGTGCCTCCAACTCCCCCGTGTCCTGGCGCCCGACCACGATCAGGATGGAGGACTCGACGGATAGCTTGCCGGCCTCCGCGAGCCTGGCGCGATAGGTCGCCAACGTGTCCAAGGAGAGCCGATACGCATCGGTGGTCTTCACTTCGACAACGAGCGTATGTCCCTCCGGCGACAGCCATAGCCCGTCGAAGCCGATCTTGCCTTGGACCCCCTGATAGCGCCCGTTCGTCGCTACGTAGTCCAGGCGGCGGCCGAGTTCGTTCACTAGGTCCTGGAGGACCATGCCGTTCTTGGGGAAGGCTACCGAGAGGCAGTGATCGACATATCGCGCAATCTCGCCTGTACCCACCTTGCCGAGATATTCTCGTAGCTCGGCGGAGCACGTGCTGTCGTCCTTCAGTGCACCGTCGCCGGCGGTAGACACGACCTGCTCAATGCTGAACTTGGCGACGCTTTCGGGTGCGTTCTCGAAGATGGAAATCAGAGGCATTCGGGAAACGTAGCGAGGGAGTGGATCAGTGCAAACCACTGTCTAACTTCGGGCCGATGGATCGTGGTTGCACAAACTTGCCATTCTGCATAACGTCAGAACAACAACTCTGAAGGTGTGCACACATGCAGATAATCACACTTGCAGCGCAAAAAGGGGGCGTTGGTAAGACGACGTTAGCGGTCAATCTGGCAGTCGCTGCCCAAGCGGCCGGGATTAAGACAGCCTTGTTTGATCTTGATCCGCAGGAGAGCGCGACGGCGTGGAGCGAACGCCGAACGGCCGACCTGCCCCATGTCGAGCCTATCAGTGCGCGTAGGCTCAACCAGGCGATCGACGCGGCCGAAGCCAACGGTTTCGCGCTCACCATCATCGACACGCCGCCGGCTGCCGGCTCAGAGGCTGCGGCCGCGGCGCAGCGTGCCGACCTTATCGTCATTCCGTGCCGCCCATCACTGATCGACTTGGACGCGATCAAGCGCACCGCGCAGCTCATCACCAGCACCGGGCGAACGGGCGCGGTCGTGCTGAACGCGGCTCCCCCGACTGCCACGACTTTGCTGGACGATGCGCGGACACTTGCGGAAGCGACCGGATTGAGAGTGGCACGTGTCGTGTTGCGGGAACGGAGCGCCTACCGAGCTGCATGGCCTTACGGCCTTGGCGTCATCGAGCACGAGCCGAAGGGTAAGGCTGCCCAAGAGGTTGCAGCCTTGCAGAAACACTTATTTGATGATTTGATGTCTTGCACACCTGCAAAAATGAAGGCTTGAACATGGCAAAGCGGACTTCCTTACTGGCACCGGCCATGGCGCCCCAATCACGTCTCGAAACCGAGCAGGAAAATGCGCCGGCCGTCTCGGCGCCGCAGGCGAACGCAGCGCGATCAAGCGGTAAGCGACCTGGTAAGTACCACCTCGGCGCTTACTTCGATCCGGCCGATCCAACGGCCGAGGCCTTCCGGGTGCTGGCAGCACGAACGAGGCGCAGCCATCAGGACCTCCTTGCCGAGGCAATCGGCGAGCTGGTCGCCAAGTACGAGGCCGACAAGCAATTCGGCCGAGCCTGATAATGTGCACATCTGCATAAATGCAGAACGGCAGGATTGATGCTGCGTGACCAAACGCCAGAACCCTAACCCCGAGTTCGACCTTTTCATCCCGCTGATGGGCGACCTCCCGCTGAAGGATCAGCGGGAGACGATGGAGCGGCCGTTCTTCTCGCTCCAGAAGCGCAAACGGGTGAAGCCGATCGAGTATAGCAGCCCGGACGGCGAGACGTGGGTGAAGATCGAGGCGATCCCTGCCTATGGCATGGCGACCATCTGGGATGCTGACATCCTCATATGGGCAGCCTCGACGCTCAACCGGATGCGGGAGCAGGGGGCGAACGACCTTCCGCGGACACTGAGAACTACGTCCTACGATCTGTTGCGGGCCATCAAACGCGATACTAGCGGCCGAGCTTACCAGGAGCTGCAAGCGGCTCTCCAGCGGCTTCAGACTACCTCCATATCCACGTCGATCCGCGCTCCGAAACGCCGGACGAAGGCCGGCTTCAACTGGCTAGATAAATGGACGCTGGAGGTAGACCCCGAGACGGACCAGCCTCGGGGCATGACCATCACCCTGTCCGATTGGGTCTATGATGGCATCATGGGGGAGCGTTCGCTGCTTACCATGCACCAGGACTACTTCCTGCTGACCGGCGGGTTGGAACGCGCCTTGTACCGGATCGCGCGCAAACACGCCGGCAACCAGAAGGGCGGATGGACGTGCCGGGTGGAGGTGCTGCGCGACAAGACTGGCAGCGACAGCAAGCCAAAGGAGTTCAATCGGATGCTCCGCAAGGTGGTCGAGGCCGACCAGCTCCCCGATTACGCGATCGAGATGGCGAAAACGGCAGATGGCAGCCCTGCCGTGCTGTTCCGGTTGCGGGGGGAAGCGGAGGCCTTGGCGCTGACTGCGAGGCTGGAGGCCGAGCAAGAACGACGACATCGCTTCGACGCTGATCGGCGCCGTGCGACCGAGGTGGACGACCTCATGGATAGGCTCGCCGGGGGACGCTGACTATCGTGGTTTCACACACCGCCCTGGGCGAGACACCATTTGGGGTGTCCTAAAGAGGGGCGATGGGGGTGTGCGAAGAGCAGTAATAAAGGCGCTGACATCTAGTTGATCGTCGTGGTTTCACACACCGCAGCGTCGTGGGATCACACACCCTACTATCGTGGGATCACACACCGAATCACGTGGGATCACACACCAAGCTATCACTGAATGCCGCAGAAACCCTGGGGTTTTTGGCCCGTTTTTCCAGCTTAACCTTCTTAACGATTCCTATTTAACAGAATCTCTTAACCGTTCGGAGGGGATCGCACTTGCAGAAAGGATACAAACGGAATTGGCCCCGTAGGGGCCAATACGCCTTTGCTGCGTGCCGGCTTCGCCGTCACCAAAGCGGCCTACGGCCGCAAGGCTTCCAGAAAAACCAAGCCGATCCGGCGGTGTGTACCTGTGCCGTTGTGCGGGGGTGATGGAAGCTGCCTGAAGCTC
>Ga0265798_10003466_pt1 | contig 22439 bp, 14 predicted proteins | sample P3T30metagenome_FD_192430 | JGI IMG/M metagenome (GOLD analysis project Ga0265798, IMG submission 192430) | Plant litter microbial communities from East Loma Ridge, Irvine, California - P3 T30 | ecosystem: Environmental > Terrestrial > Plant litter > Unclassified | place: USA: California... | reverse complement strand
TTTCTGGGGTTCGACCCGGCTCATGTGTTTTCCGTTTCCCTCAATGTGCGCAGGTGGCCCAGCGCGGCATCGTATTCGATGTCGTCGACAGCGCGGCGCAGGGCCGCCAGCGCCTGCGCCGTATCGGCCTGGGCGCGCGGCAGTGCCGCTTCCAGCTCGGCCAGCGCATCGTCGGCGCGGGCGTCGTCCGCGTGCAGGTAGCCTTCCAGGCGCGCCAGCAGGGCGGCCAGGTCGGTCTCGAAAGGCCCCTGCAGCGCGGCCGGCAGCACCCGCGCCAGCCCGGCCAGCACGCCGTCCAGCGTCACGATCAGTTCCGGCGCCAGCAGCGGCACGCGCTCCATCTGGCCGGCGCGCAGCGCCTGTTCCAGCGAACCGGCCAGCGCGGCCAGCGGCGCCGCGCCGATGTAGGCGGCGCCGGTCTTCAGGTTGTGCGCCAGCGCCTGCAGCGGCGCATAGCTGCCGCCGGCCAGGGCGTCGCGCATGGCTTGCGGCGCCGGTCCGTATTCCTGCACGAAGCCGGCCACGCGCTTGCGCAGGCGCGACGCCTGGCCGCCGGCGTTGGCCAGCGCGCGCTGCCAGTCGATGCCGCGCACCGGTGCCAGGCCGGCGCCATCCTGCGGCGCGTCCTCGAGCCCGGACGCCGCGCGCGGCGGCACCTGGCGTCCGGCCAGGCGCGCCGGATCGATCCACTTGAGCAGGGTACGCAGCAGCAGGTCCGGGTCGATCGGCTTGACCACGTGGTCGTTCATGCCGGCCGCCAGGCTCTTCTCGCGGTCGCCGGCCATCGCGTGCGCGGTCATGGCGATGACCGGCAGGCGCGCGCACTGCGGCAGGGCGCGGATCTGGCGCGTGGCCGACAGGCCGTCCACCTCGTGCATCTGGATGTCCATCAGCACCAGGTCGTAGTCGCCTCCGCGCACCATCTCGACCGCCTCGGCGCCGCCGGTGGCGACGTCGACCCGCATGCGCGCGGCCGCCAGGAAGTCGAGCGCCACCTCGCGGTTGTTGGCGTTGTCGTCGACCAGCAGGATGCGCGCGCCATCCAGGCGCGCCAGTTCCTGCGGGCCCACCTTCGATTGCGCGGCCAGCGCACGCGCCGGATCGGCCTGCCCGACCAGATCCGGACGCAGCACCTGCACCAGGCTGTGGTAGAGCAGGGCCGGGCCGACCGGCTTGGTCAAGAAGGCGCCCAGCGGCAGCTCGCCTTCCTGGGCCAGCACGCCCTCGCGCGAGCAGGCGCTGACCATCAGGATCGCCGGCGGCGCCGGGAAGCGTTCGTCGGCGCGGATGCGGCGGATCGCTTCCACGCCGTCCCAGCCCGGCATCATGTAATCCATCAGCACCACTTCGTAGGGCCGGCCCTCGGCCACGGCCTCGGCCAGGCGCGCCAGCGCCGCTTCGCCGGACGGCACCGCATCGGCCTTGATGCCGAGCGACTCGAGCATGTGGACCAGCGCGTCGCGCGCGCTCTCGCTGTCGTCGACCACCATCACGCGCAGTTGGCTCAAGGCGCTGGACGGCAGCGGCGGGGACAAGGTGGCGGCGTCGCCCACGCCCAGGCGCGCGGTGAAGCTGAAGCGGCTGCCCACGCCCGGCGTGCTGGTCACATCGATCGTGCCGCCCATCAGCTCGACCAGCTGCTTAGAGATCGACAGGCCCAGGCCGGTGCCGCCGTACTTGCGCGTGATCGAGCTGTCGGCCTGGCTGAAGGACTGGAACAGGCGCGCCATCTGGGCGGCGTCCATGCCGATGCCGGTGTCGCTGACCGAGAAGCGCAGGGTGACGCCGGAGCTCGAGCGTTCGGCCACCTCCACCGCCACCACGATCTCGCCCTCGTCGGTGAACTTCACCGCGTTGTTGGTCAGGTTGATCAGGACCTGGCCCAGGCGCAGCGGGTCGCCCACCAGGTGCGGCGGCACGCCGCGCGCCACCGAGAACACCAGCTCGACGCGCTTGGCATCGGTCTTCAGCGCGGTCAGGCTGGACAAATGCTCGAGCAGTTCGTCCAGCTCGAAGGGCAGCGCTTCCAGCGTCATGCGGCCGGCCTCGATCTTGGAAAAGTCGAGGATGTCGTTGATGATGCCGAGCAGGTGCTCGCCCGCGCCCAGGGTCTTGCTCAGGTAGTTGCGCAGCTTCGGGCTGGGGTCGGCCATCAGGCCCAGGCGGCTCATGCCGATGATGGCGTTCATCGGCGTGCGGATCTCGTGGCTCATGTTGGCCAGGAATTCGGACTTCATGCGCGTGGCTTCCTCGGCGCGCAGCATGGCGTCGCGGATGCCTTTGGTGCGCAGGCCGAGGATGCGCATGAAGACCAGCATTTCGAAGATGTTGCCCAGCTGGACCGCGTGCAGGGTCCAGAAGTTGGCGCCGACCTCGCCCTTGATCAGCTGGGCCGAGACCAGCGAGCCGGCAAAGGCGACCACCCAGCCGACCAGGAAGTAGGTGCCGACGGTGTCGCGGCGGCGCGCGCGCTGGAAGGCGCCGGGCAGGCCGAGCAGCATCGGCATGATGCCCAGGCTGCCGACCACGGCGACCAGCGCCTTGTCGTTCATCAGGCCCGCACCAAAAGCGGCGGCGGCGATCACGCACAATATGGCGCCGGTCTTCATCAGGCGCGAGAAGATGCGGTCCATGCCGGGACGCGCCAGCGCCTGCTCGACGAACAGGTAGGCGCCGCAGGAGGCGAGCAGGGCGAACACGCCGGTCGCGTGGATCGTGAACCAGGGGTTGCTGCCCCACAGGTAGTGGGAGCCCAGGCCGAACCAGGACAGGTTGTACAGCGCCATGCTGCCGGTCAGCAGCGCGTACTTGATGAACAGGTTCTCGCGCAGGTTGATCCACTGGGCCAGGCTGTACAGCAGCAGGCACAGGGTCAGGCCCGACAGCAGGCCTTGCAGCAGGTATTCGTTCAGCGACGCTCGGAAGTACGCCGGCGGCCTCTCGAAGCTGATCGGCAGGATCTTCGGGCCGTTGGTCTGGACCCGCAGCAGCACTTCGTAGCGCGCACCGGGCTCCAGGCGCAGCGCGAAGGCGGGCGCCGGCCCGGCCAGCGAACCGCTGGGCGCCTGGGCGCCGCCGGCCAGGGCGCGCCGTTCGATGCGGCCGTCGCGCGCCAGGAACAGCTCGACGCGGTTGAGCAGGCCGAAGTCCAGCTTCAGCACCCAGGCGCCGTCGCTGCCGGCGGCGGCCTGCACCGGCACGCGCAGCCAGACCACGGCCTTTTCCATGCCGAGGGTCGCATATGCGCCCTCCGGGCTGGCGAAGCGCTGCGGCGCGCCCAGCAGCGCTTCGGCCGACAGCTCGCCGCCGGGATCGCGCAGCACGCCGACCGCGGGCCAGGCTTCGACATGGGACGCGTTCTCGTCCAGCAGCAGCGGCGTGCCGGCGCCGGCGGCGGGTGCCGCCAGCATCAGGAACAGGGAAACCAGGAAGGCGTGGAAGAGACGGGGCATCGGCGTCGGGGATCAGCGGGTGGTGGTGGGGGCGCGTCCGGTCAGGCGCCGTTCGGCGGCGTTCATCCAGCCTGGCGCGCGGGCGTCATCGTGCCATGCGCGCACGACACTGTCGACTTGATTCAGCAGGGCGTCGGGCAGCTTGAGCGGGCGGGTCTGGTCCATCAGCAGCTTGACGGTGAGGTGGTAGCCGAGGATCCGGGTGGCCAGGCGCGACAGCGAAAAGCCCGGATGGAACAGCCGCCCCAGCCTGTCGATGCCGCGCAGCGCGGCCATGGCCAGCGCAAAGGCCAGTCGCGAGGCCCAGCCCACGCGGCCTTCCAGCCCCAGGTCGCCCGCCGCCCGCGCGCCGACCAGGTAGCGCGTCAGCAGCAGCGGGAAGGGTTTCAGTATGCCGATCGGGATGTAGGCGCGCACCGCGGCGACCAGTGCCCGGCCCAGCGCCGGGCGTGGATCGGGCCGGCGCGCGGACGGCCGGCTCCTGGCGTGGATCGCCTCGAACAGGGCCTGCGCCTGCGCCATGGTGTCGGCCATCAGGCCGCGCTCGATGCCGATCAGGTGGCCAAGCACGTTCCAGGCGTGCAGGTAGGCTTCCTCGTCGGCCGGCGCCAGGCCGATGCCCAGGCGGCGCAGGCCGTCCAGGAACACGTAGCTGAAAGTCAGCAGGGTGTAGGCCAGCTCTTCCTGGTTGCAGGGCAGGCCGAGGCGCGCCGTGTCCCAGCCGTGGGCGTACAGCGCCTGCTGCATGCTCGGGCCTTGCGGCGCCAGCGCGTCGATGGCGGGTTCGCCGGCGGCCAGTGCCTGCGCCGGCGCGCCGCGCAGGATCAGGTGGCGGATGGTGGCGTGGATCAGGCGCACCTTGAGCGCCTGCGCCACCCCGCCGCCCGCGGGCGCCGTGAGACCGCCGCGCATCATGACCGGGAAGATCATCGCCGCGGTCGAGCGCACGCGGTAATCGGTGTGCTGCTCGAGCTGGCCGGCCACGTGCAGCACGGCGGCCAGGTCGGGCACCACGTAGCATTGCGGCAGGCTGGCGCAGAACAGCAGGGTGCAGGAGGTCATGCTCATGCCAATGAAGAGCTGTTCGGCGCGCGCGATCCTGGCCGGGTCGGCCCAGGCGGGCAGCACGCGCGCCGCCGCCACATAGGCTTCCAGCGCGGCGGCGATATCGCCGGGGACGCCGCCATCGGCGCGCCAGCCGTCCAGGTCGGCGTTGGCTTGCCAGCGCGCGATCTGGCCGTTGAGCAGGGCGATGGCCGCCATGTCCGGGCCGCCGTCCATGCGCGGTCCGAGGATGGCGGCGATGGTGTCGTCGGCCAGCGGATCGGCGCGCAGGACGGGGGCGTTGGCGAGGACGGCGTCGCGTTTCATGCGGCCTCCCTGAATGCCGGTTCGGCCGCCGCCTGCGCGGGCAGGGCGGCGCCGGGAGCGATGGCCTGCGCGGCTTCACGGCGCCAGCGCAGCAGCCCGCAGGCCGCCGCCAGCAGCGGGAAGCCCATCGCGAACAGGGCGATGGTGCGCGCTTCGACCGGGTAGCCGAGGCAGACCTGGAACAGCATCAGGCCGGCGTACACGCCGAGCGGCACCAGCGTATGGCGCACGCCCACCGGCGCGCTCGGTACCGGCAGCCTGCCGCGCAGGCCGAGGCGGAAGGCCAGCAGGATGGTAAAGGACACGAACATCCAGCCGGCGAAGCCCTGCACCGTCTCGCCGAACCAGGCGCCGTCGGTTTCGGCCATGGTCCAGGCTTTCAGCTTGTACACCATGTAGGGATCGACGCCGAGGTCGTAGCAGGTGACGATCATCGCGCCCAGCAGCGACATGAGCAGGTGCTGGCCGAGCGGTGCGGGAGCGTCCGACGGGGCCTGCCACACGATCAGGTTGGACATCAGGTAGCCGATGTAGCACAGCGCGAACCACATCATCGGGATCACGATCGGCACCGCGCCCAGGCGCGGGCCCAGCACCCGGTGTAGACGTAGCGGCCGAAGAACCAGCCGTGGGTGGCGCCCATCTGCTCCGCCAGCCAGCCCAGGCAGGTCCCGAGCAGCACCAGGCGCAGCGCGGCGCGCCCGCCCAGCAGGTGGCTGGCGCTGGCCCAGCAGCAGCCGAACATCAGCAGGGAACTGAGGACCAGCAGGGTGGTGGTCTCACTGTAGCCGCGCGTGGCCAGCACGGCCAGGAAGGCGGCCAGCAGGCTGCCGGCCAGCATGGGCAGCCGGCGGGCGACGGCGGCGGGCGGGTGCGGCAAAGGGTGGGGCATCTGCGTCATGGACTGTCCTTTGGCTCGGGTCCGGTATCGTGGGAGCCGCGCGCCGTCCCGGATACGGCGCGCGGGCAGTGGATCAGAACCGGTAGTCGAGGCGCAGCTCCGCCGTGCGCGGATCGCTCGGCACGGTGATGCCGGTGGAGTTGATGGTCAGCGGACGCACCTTGTCCTCGAGGTTGCGCACACGCGCCAGCAGGCTCCAGCGGGCACCCGCCGGTTCCCAGCCAAGGCGCAGGTCGGACTCGGTGTAGCCCGGGATGCGGTACTTCAGCTGCTGCGACGGCACGCTCAAGAGGTGGCCCGCGCTGGCATGGCTGTCGATCCCGGCGACCAGGCCGCCGCCCGCCAGCTGGAAGCGGTGCTCGTAGCCGAGCGACAGGGTGCGCGCCGGCGCGCGGTCGAGCTTCACGCCGGACCAGTCGTGGGCGGCGTCCGGCATGTAGCTGGCGTAGTGCGCATCCAGCAGCGTGAACGCATAGGTGAAGCGGTCGGCGCCGGTGACGCGCAGCTGGCCGTCGGCTTCCAGGCCGCGCACGCGCGCTTCGCCGGCGTTGGCGGTCTCGAAGCGCGGCTTGCCGTTGATGACTTCCTGGGACGACAGCTGCAGGTTGCGGTAGTCGTAGTGGAAGGCCGCCAGGTTCAGGCTCGCGCGGCCGTCCCAGAAGCGGGTTTTCAGGCCGGCTTCGATGGCGCGCAGGGTCTCGGGCTGGTAGACCAGGCTGTGGCCGGGCACGGCGCTGCCGGCCGGGCAGCCGATGCCGCCGCGCGTGCTACCCGCGGTGCAGCCGTCGTTGAAGCCGCCGGCCTTGTAGCCGGTCGCGATCGAGCCGTACACCAGCGTCGACGGCGCCAGGTCGTAGTCCAGGCCGAGGCGCCAGGTGGTCTTGCGGGTGCCGATCGCGCCGGCGTTCAGCTCGCGCGCGTCGGTGGCGGTGTTCAGGGTCGCCGTGCGCTGGTAGGAGATGTAGCCGTAGCGCGACTTGTCGTCGGAGGTAGTGCGGGCGCCGGCGGTGGCGCGCAGGCGCGGCGTGAGGGCATAGGTGGCTTGCGCGAAGGCGGCGCGGCTGTACGCGTCGACCGGATCGTTGTCGAACACGTAGTAGGGCGTGAGGCCGGCGGCCTGCAGGTCGCGGAAGTTGTAGTGGTCGCGCACGCGCTCGTGGAACCAGTACACGCCGCCCTGGGCGCTGAACGGGCCGCTGCCGTTGGTGGCGATGCGCAGCTCGTGCGAGTCCTGGTCGTAGTCGCCGTGGAAGTCCTGGCGCACGCCCAGCGCGACGGTCGGCGCCACGCGGTAGTAATAGTTGTACAGGTAATCGTGCTCGAAGCTGCGGTGCGAACCCAGGTACGACAGCGTGGCCGGACCGACGTCCCAGCTCAGGTCGGCCGTCAGGTTCGAGGTTGTCTTGTGCGAATAGCCCTGGTCCGGCACGTTGTTCGGCGACTTGAAGCGGTTCGTGAGCTGGCGCGTGCCGCCGTCGCCGTTCCAGACCGGATTGCCTTGCGCGATGCCGGAATAGAAATTCGAGTCCGGCACGGTGCTGTCGTTGTTGGTGTCGTCGCGGCCGGCTTCGTAGCGCACCAGCAGGCTGAGGCCATGGCCCGGCTCGAACAGGGCGGACAGGCGCGCGGCACGGTCGTCGCGGTCCAGGCCCGGCGTCAGTCCCGCACGCAGACCCGTGCCCTGGTCGTAGCGCAGGTAGGGGTCGTGCCGGTTGGCCGTGAAGGCGGCGCGCAGCGACAGCATGGCGTTCACCGGCACGTTGACCATGCCGCCCAGCTTGCGGGTGCCGTAGTTGCCGACCGTGGCCTTGGCGTCGGCCTCGAAGTAGGGCCTTGGGGTCTTGCTGATCACGTTGACGGCGCCGGCGGTCGTGTTGCGGCCGTACAGCGTGCCCTGCGGCCCGCGCAGCACTTCGACGCGCTCGACGTCGTAGAAAGCGCCGGTCTGGCTCTGCGGACGGGCGACGTAGACACCGTCGAGCATGAAGGCGGCCGAGGGATCGCCCTTTTCGGTGGCGTCGGCGTTCGACACGCCGCGCATCGTGATGCGCAGGCCGTCGTAGGACGTCTGCAGGTAGGTGTTCGGCAGGCGGTCGCCGATCGCGCCCGGGCTGTCGATGCCGTCCTGGTCGAGTTGTTCCGCGGTGAGCACGCTCATCGCGACCGGCGTCTTCGATGCCGGCGCGGCACTGCGCTGCGCGGTGACGATCACTTCCTGGATGGGCGACACCTGCGCGTGCGCGCCGCCACAGGCGATGCCGGCAATCGCGCTTGCCAGCAAGGTCGGGTTCAGGCGAACCCACTGCTTGTTCATGAGACTATCCCTGGCTACTATTTTTATGATGGTGCTGCCGGCGCGATGCTCATCGGACCATCGCCGGCCGCCCGCGTGAATTTTCGAGAGATTTTATTGCAGCCGGACTCAGCCCAACAGTATGTATAAGCCTGGAAAGTAAGAAATAGTGCCTGGAAGCCACAAAATCCTGACGAAAATACAAGCTTATGTAAACCTTGCCTTTCCATAAGAGAAACTAATGCACCTATAACGAGATTGTCTATACAAATTTTGTAGCGAAGTTTCTGTAAATGTCAGGCCGTATCGATCACAGACGTCAAGACCATCTCGGCCGCACACGACTGACGCCGCGCAAATGCGGCCAGGCCCAGGTCTTTATGCTGATTGCATCGCCTACCGAGCAGGAACCGTCCATGCACCATCCGCCGCCCCTGGTCAGCGTACTCGTGCCCACCTTCGAGCAAGCGGCCTTCATCGGGCGCGCCCTCGCCAGCCTGCAGGCCCAGACCCTGCGGGAATGGGAAGCGCTGGTGGTGGACGACGGTTCCGAGGACGGCACGCCGGCTGCGGTCGCGCCCTTCCTGCTTGACGCGCGCATCCGCTACCTGCGCCTGGACGCCAACGGCGGCCTGGGACGGGCGCTGAACATGGCGCTGGACGGCACCACGGCGCCGCTGGTGGCCTACCTGCCCAGCGACGACGTGTTTTACGCAAACCACCTGGCGTCGCTGGCGGACGCGCTCGAGGAAGCGCCGCACGCCGTGCTGGCGTATGCCGGCGTGCGCCACCACTACAACCGTTGGAGCCCGGGCCAGATCGCCGGCACCTGCCTGCAGCTGGTGCAGGTGATGCACCGGCGCGTGCCGCCGCGCTGGGTCGAACGCGCCGAACTCGAGTCCGACGACCTCGACCGGCTGTACTGGGCGCGCCTGCGCGATCTCGGCAGCTTTACGGGCAGCGGCGAGGCGACTTGCGAATGGGTCGACCATCCCGGCCAGCGCCACAAGTGGATGCTGGAGCCCGCGGGCGGGATCAACCCCTTCCGGCGGCGCTACCGCGTGGCCGGACCGCTGCGCTTCCACGCCAGTACCGGCAACCCGATCGACGAACCCGCCCTGTACCGCCGCCTGCGCGAACGGGCGCCCACGCCGCCCGCGCCCGGCGGCCTGCGCATCCTGCTGGTGGGCGAACTGGCCTACAACGCGGAGCGCGTGCTGGCGCTGGAAGACGCCGGGCACACCCTGTACGGCTTGTGGACCGACACGCCCGCCTGGTTCAACACGGTCGGGCCGCTGCCTTTCGGCCACGTCACCGAGCTGCCGCGCACGGGCTGGCAGGACGCCGTCCGCAGGCTGCGCCCGGACCTGGTCTACGGCCTGCTGAACTGGCAGGCCGTGCCTTTCGTGCACGCCGTCATGCTGGCCACGCCCGGCATTCCCTTCGTCTGGCATTTCAAGGAAGGTCCCTTCATCTGCATCGAGAAGGGCAGCTGGGCGCAGCTGCTCGAGCTGTACCGCCGCGCCGATGGCCAGATCTTCAGCAGCGCGGCCATGCACGACTGGTTCGAGACCGTGGCGCCCGGCCTGACGGCCTCGCGCCCCGGCCTGGTGCTCGATGGCGACCTGCCCAAGCGCGACTGGTTCGACGGTGCGCGCGCCGGCCTGGTTTCAAGCACCGATGGCGCACTGCACACCGTGGTGCCGGGCCGCCCGATCGGCCTGCATCCGCCCACCGTGGCGGAACTGGCGGCGCACGGTATCCACCTGCATTTCTACGGCGAATTCACCCACGGCCAGTGGCGCGACTGGATCGCCACGGCCCGGGGCCTGGCGCCCGGCCACCTGCACCTGCACGCCAACGTGGCCCAGGACCGCTGGGTCGAGGAGTTTTCCCGCTACGACGCCGGCTGGCTGCACTGTTTCAAGAGCCGCAACGAGGGCGAGCTGCGGCGCGCCGACTGGGACGACCTGAACCTCCCGTCGCGCATGGCGACGCTGGCGATGGCCGGCCTGCCCATGATCCAGCGCGCCAATCCGGGCGCCATCGTGGCGGCACAGGCGCTGGCACGCGAGCTCGACGTCGGCATCTTCTACGAACACGTCGACGATCTTGCCGCGCAACTGCGCGACGTGGCCCGCATGCGGGAGCTGCGCGCCCGGATGTGGCAGCAGCGTGAACAGTTCAGTTTCGACCACCACGTGCCGGCGTTGACCGGGTTCTTCCGCCGGGTCATCGCCCAGGCCGGCCGCGCCGACCGGCGCTGAGCAAACCTTGCTTCCAGCTATCGTGCGGGCTTGCTGCACAAAAATAGTCATAATACAAATGACATCCAGCAGTGTCACAACAAGGCTAGGATGGCGCTGTCACGCTTTTATCTGGAGAGTTGTTTGTCTTTACGCCCACCACCTTCGATCCCGCATCTTCGCCCTGTCCCTGGAGGGCGGGCGTTCGCATGAAGGAAGGGGAACTGATCGGCTGTCACGACTGCGGGCAGGTCTACCGCTGGCGGCCGCTGGCGCGGCATGAACGCGCGCGCTGCACCCAGTGCCGCAAGGAGCTGTACCGCTGGCAATCCGCCGGGCCGACGCCGCAGCCGAATACCATGGTCGCCGTCACGCTGGGCGCCGCCATCGTCTACCTGATCGCCCAGTGCTTCCCGATCGTCTCCCTGCAGCTCGAAGGCATGCGCACCAGCGCGACGCTGCTGCAAGCCATCGGCGTGCTGTGGCATGAACGGATGCAGGTGATCGCGGCGCTGGTGTTCTTTTGCGCCATCGTCTTTCCCGCACTCGACCTGATCGCCCTGCTGTACGTGACCGTCGGCCTGGCATGCGGCCGGCGCGTGCCCGGCTTCGACATGCTGCTGCGACTGATGCAGGCCGCGCGCCACTGGGCGATGACCGAGGTGTTCATGATGGGCATCCTGGTCACGGTGATCAAGATGACCAGCCTGGCGCGCGTGGTGCCGCATCCGGGCCTGTTCGCCTTCGGCGCGCTGACGCTGCTGTCCGCGGTCGTGATGCGCTACGAGCCGCGTTCGCTGTGGGCGCTGGGCGACAAGGTGGCGCCACCACCTTCGCCGCCCGTGCCGCCCGCCGGACCGGACACGGCCTGGGTCACCTGCCATGCCTGCAGCCTGGTCAACCGCTGCGCCTGTGACGGTCCGGCGGCGCGCTGCGCCCGCTGTGCGGCCCGCCTGCACCGGCGCAAGCCCGACAGCATCACCCGCACCTGGGCCCTGATCATCGCCGCGGCGCTGCTCTACATTCCCGCCAACATCCTGCCGATCATGGTGACCACCTCGATCGGCGGGGCGGAAGGCGACACCATCATGAGCGGCGTCAAGCTGTTCTGGGACAGCGATTCGCGCGGCCTCGCGATCATCATTTTTGTTGCCAGTATCTTTGTGCCGGTCGGCAAACTGCTGGCGCTGACCGTGCTGGTCGCCACCGCGCAATTCCGGTCGCGCTGGGCGCCGCTCAGGCGTACACGCATGTACCGCGTCGTCGAATTCATCGGCCGCTGGTCGATGCTCGACATCTTCGTCGTCACCCTCACCGTCGCGCTGGTGCGTTTCCAGACGCTGGCGACCATCGTCCCCGGCCCCGGCGCGCTGGCGTTCGGCGTGGTCGTCGTGCTGACCATGTTCGCATCCGCGCAATTCGATCCGCGCCTGATCTGGGACGCGCTTGACGCTCCCGATGAGCCCGCCAAGAAGGAGAAACCCCATGAATGACCGGGATGGCGGCAACGCCCCAATCACCCCGCCGCCGCAGGCCGAGCAGCCGCGCCAGCCGCTTCAGCCGCACATCGACCGCCCCAGCCGCTGGCTGCCCTCGCTGGTCTGGCTGATCCCCTTGCTGGCCGCGATCATCGGCGCCACCCAGGTCGTGACCTGGCTGTTCGACAAGGGGCCGGAAATCACGGTCAGCTTCGCCAGCGGCGAAGGCCTGGAGGCCGGCAAGACCAAGGTCAAGTTCAAGGACGTCGACATCGGCCAGGTCACCAAGGTCAGGCTGGGTCCGGACGCGACGCGCGTGCTGGCGACCATCCAGATGGCCAAGGAAGCCGACCGCTTCGCCGCCGCCGACACCCGCTTCTGGGTGGTCAAGCCCCAGATCGGCACCACCGGCGTGTCGGGCCTGGGCACGCTGCTGTCCGGCCCCTACATCGGCGCCGCGCCGGGTGCCTCGAAGGAGAGCGCCACCGCCTTCACCGGCCTGGAAAAACCGCCGGCCGTGCCGCCGGGCCTGAAGGGCCGTGAATTCCACCTGCACGGCGACAGTCTCGGTTCGCTGTCGGCCGGCGCGCCCGTGTACTACCGCCGCATACGGGTCGGCCAGATCGCGTCCGCCCGCCTGGACCAGACCGGGCAGGGCGTCGATCTGTCGGTCTTCATCGAAGAGCCCTACCTTGCGCTGATCGGGCCGGACACGCGCTGGTGGCATGCCAGCGGCGTCGACCTGCGCCTGGATGCCAACGGCCTCAAGCTGAACACGCAATCGCTGGCCTCGCTGGTCACCGGCGGCATCGCCTTCGAGACGCCGGACGGCCGCAAGCCCTCGACCACGGCGGCCCCCGACACGGTGTTCGTGCTGGCCGCCGACCGCAACGCGGCGCTGCGCACGCCGGACGGCCCGGCCGTGACCGCGGTGCTGTACTTCGACCAGTCGCTGCGCGGCCTGTCGCCGGGCGCCCCGGTCGATTTCCGCGGCATCGTGCTGGGCGAGGTGCGCAGCGTCGGCATCGAATACGTCCGCGACCGCAAGAAGTTCCGCATGCCGGTGACGGTGGACCTGTATCCGAGCCGCCTCGGCCAGTCGGTGCTGGACGCGCTCGATGCCGACGCCAGCGGCCCGCAGGACGCGCTGGCGCAGATGGTCAAGCGCGGCTTCCGCGGCCAGCTGCGCACCGGCAACCTGCTGACGAGCCAGCTCTACGTCAACCTCGACTTCTTCCCGAAAGCGCCCAAGGCCGCGCTGGTGCCGCTGGCGGCCAGCAGCGAAGTGCTGGTCCTGCCGACCGTGCCGGGACCGCTCGACGAGCTGCAGAGCCAGTTGTCGCGCATCGCGGGCAAGCTCGACAAGATCCCCTTCGACGAAATCGGCAACAACCTGAACAAGACGCTGGTGCAGGCCAACGCCATGCTTGCCCGCCTGGACGGCAAGGTACTGCCGGAAATGCAGGAAACGTTGAACGCCGCCAGGCAGACCCTGAACAGCGCCAACGCCCTGTTGCAGCAGGACTCGCCGACGCAATCCGAACTGCGCCAGACCCTGCAGGACGTGCGCCAGACCATGGATTCGCTGGATTCGCTGACCGACTACCTCGAACGCCATCCGGAATCGCTGATCCGCGGCAAGGCCAAGGAGAAATCCCAATGAAACTGATCCAGACGATGTCTTGCCTGGGCGCCGCGGCCTTGCTGGCGGCCTGCGCCACCACCGAGAACGACCATTTCTATACGCTGGGCGGGGAGGCGACTGCGGCCGCCGCGGCGAGCTCCTCCAATAAGATCTACATCGAGATGCTGGCGGCGAACGTGCCGGCGCAGGTGCGGCGCAAGCAGCTGGTCGTGACCACCGGCGCCGGCCAGGTCGACATGCTCGAACACCACCGCTGGATCGGACCGCTGGCGGACGAGATCAGCCAGGCGCTGTCGCAGCAGGTGAGCGCGGAACTGGGCGCGATCGACGTCTACCGCACGCCCTACCCGCCCGGCGCCGCGCCGTACCGGATCAGCACCAACATCCAGCGCTTCGAGTCCAGCCCCGGCCAGTACGCGCTGGTCGACGCCACCTGGAGCGTGCGCCAGGTCGGCAGCGACGCCGTGCTGACCTGCCGCAGCGTGCTGCGCGAACCGGTGGGGCAGGGCTACGAGGCGCTGGTGGCCGGCCACCGCGCGGCGCTGGCGAAATTGGGCAGCGCGATCGCGGCGGGCGTGCGCAGGGGACCGGCCGGGGGCTGCTGACGGCAGGGTGTCGGTTCAGGACGGTGACCCAGGCCGCGCGCCTGCATCGCCGCGCCATGCCGCCAGCGCGGCCTGGACCGCGGCCGCTTCGCGCAGCGTGGCGTCGATTTCCGCGTCCGGGACCCTGGCGCTGCGCTGGACGATGTGGTCGAACTCGTCGGCCAGCGCGCCTGCGCGCAGCAGCAGTTCGTTCGGCGCATGCTGCGCGGCCAGGGTCTTGCGCTCCAGTGCGTCGCGCGCGACGATCCGGTGGAAGCCGTAGATGAAGCGGCCGACGCGCTCGTAGTCGGGCGGGGTGTCCGGGGTGGCGGTCATGCTGGCCTCGCGTTTTGCCAGCCGCGCTTTCACGTAGGCCAGCCATTGGTCGTCCTGGTTGACCGTGCCGCCGACCATGCCGATCCGTTCAAAATTGCGCCAGGTGGATGGCGCGCCCTGGAAGACGAGATAGCTGGCGCCGATGGCGAAGCCGGGATGGATGACGCAGTCGGAACCGTTCATCGTGCGCCCGCCGCCGCGCGCCCAGAAGCGGAAGTCCTTGTGGTCGTCGAAGGTGCCATCCTTGTCGGCGTTGTGCGCGGGGCCGCCGGTCACCGTGATGAGCTTGCGCGCCGGTCCCGCCAGCTGGTCCAGCACGATGAGACGGTATTCGGTCTCGTAGTCATTCAGCGGCGTGGCGCTGATCACTTGTCCGACGGCGACGTCGGTAGCTTGCCGGACCAGTTCATCCGCCGCGATCAGTTGGCCTTGCGGCGGGGCCCAGCAGGCCTGGCTGGCGGCGGCGGGCAGGGCGAGCAGCAGCGGGAGGAGGCGGCGGAGCGCCGACGGTTTATTCTTGGGCGAGCGTTTCGGCATGGTCTTGGACTTTCCGTGATCGGAGGGCGTGGACCGGTGTGCCGATCCTTGCCTGGAGCATGCAGCATACAGAAACGCCAGGCCGGAAAATCCTCACTTTGTCACCTCGGCGGAAAAGCCTCGACGCGCTTGCAGAATTGGCCCGGGCGCGCTAAAAAGCAGGCTCGACGCGCATGCACCCGCCAGCGGTCCTCCTATATTGACATCCCATGACACACCCATTTGCCCGAGCGAGCCTGGTAGCGCTTCTGCTCTTGCCCGCACCCGCATCGACGTTCGCCGCGGAGCACGCGGCCAGGGTCTTCGACTTTTCCGGCGTGTGGAACTATATGGAGCGCGCCGATATCCTAGGCGGACATTATGTCGTGCAGTACCGCTATTCGATATGGCAAAAGGGACGGCGCCTGTGCGGCGCCCTCGAACGCAGCGGCGCGCCGAACCGGAGGATCGAACTGTATGTATTCAAAGGCGTGGCGCATCGAAGCTACGCCGATATCTGGATGGACGCCGGTTCGCCGCGCGACGCGCATTACGTGCCCGCCTATCCGTTTGCGGCCGATGACGTATTGCGGCTCAGGCTGCGTGGCAAGACGCTGATCATGGGCGAACCGTATTCACCGCAGGGCGGCGGCGTCGCCACGGTGCTGCCACCGGATAAGGACATCATCTACCTGGATAGGTTTCCATTGTCTCGCCAGCCCGAGCCGGCGGAGCTGGAAGCCCTGGGCGCGGAGGAAGGTGTTGGCAAGGCATTTCTCGAAAAATGCTTGAGCGACGAGGGCCACGCTCAAGAAAATGAGTAGTTCGGCCTTCGCGCCAACCCGGCCATCGCACGCGATTGATATTGCGCAATAATGAGCAGCCCGCAACTCAGGAAGGGATGCCACCATGGCCGCCACGCGCCGCTCGATGCTGATGTCGTCTATCGCCCTGCTGGCCTCGCCCTGTCTGGCGCGCGCCCAGACCCGGCCCGCGCCCGATGTGGTGGCCGGCATCCCTGTCAATTACGATGAAAGGGAGGCCGGCGACCCGGTCCTGCCCGATCCTTTGACCGCCGGCGACGGCACGAAAATCGCCACGGCCGCGGCCTGGCAGGCCAGGCGCCGGCCGGAAATCGTCAAGCTGTTCGAGGAGCAGCAATTCGGCCGCGTGCCGGGCAGGCCGGCGGACCTGGCCTTCGAGGTGCGGGACAGGAGCACGCCGGCCTTCGACGGCAAGGCCGTGCGCAGGCAGGTCAGGATCACCTTCACCAAGGACAAGTCCGGGCCGTCGATCCAGCTGCTCGTGTATACGCCGGCGGCCAGCCGCAAGCCCGTGCCGCTGCTGCTGGTCATGGGCTGGGGCGCCAACGGCGCGGCGGTGGACGATCCGGGCGTGCTCTCCAACCCGGTGTGGGACGCCAAGGAAAAGCGGCGCAAGCCCTGGGTGCCGGCGGCGGGGCGCGGCTTCGGGCGCGTCGACGTGCTGCCGCTCATCGAGGCGGGTTTCGGCGTCGCCACCTTCAACTATGGCGACGTCGATCCGGATGATCCCGACGGCCTGAACGAGGGCGTCCGCAAGCTGTACCTGAAGCCCGGCGCCACCCGGCCGGCGCCCGACGAATGGGGCGCGATCGCGGCCTGGGGCTGGGGCATCAGCCGCGTCATCGATTACTTCGAGACCGACAGGACCGTCGATGCCAGGCGCATTGCCATCCACGGCGTCTCGCGCCTCGGCAAGACCGTGATGTGGGCGGGCGCGGTTGATACCCGCGTGGCCGCGACCATCGCCAGCTGCTCGGGCGAGGGCGGGGCGGCCGTCTCGCGCCGCAACTACGGCGAAACCATCGCGCACCTGACCGCGCCGACGCGCTACCCGTACCAGTTCGCCGCCAACTACGGCAAGTGGGCGGGCTTCCCGGACCGGGCGCCGATGGACGGCAACCTGCTGGTGGCCCTGCACGCGCCGCGTCCGCTGTTGCTGCAGACCGGCAGCAGCGACAACTGGTCCGACCCGAAGGGCGAGTTCATCGCGGCCGTCGATGCAGGCAAGGTCTACCGCCTGCTCGGCAAGCGCGACCTCGGCACCGATGCCATGCCGGCGCCGAATGTGCCGGTCCTGCATGACCTGGGCTACCTGATGCACGAAGGCGGCCATGGCACGATCCCCGCCGACTGGCCGGTCTTCATCGATTTCCTCAAGATGCACCTGGCACCGGGGAGCTGAGTCCATGCACCGTATTCCGCTCGGCGCCGTGGCGCTGGCCTGCCTGTGCTTGTGCGCGCCGTCGCGCGCCCAGGACGCCTTGCTCGATGGCTTCAAAACCCCGCCGGATGCCGCCAAGCCGCGCACCTGGTGGCACTGGACCAACGGCAACGTCAGCGAAGACGGCATCACCCGCGACCTCGAATGGATGAAGCGCGCCGGCATCGGCGGTTTCCAGCTGGTCGACGTCGCCGCGGGTGGCGGCCAGGCCGTCGAGCGCAAGATCCACTTCGGCACGCCGGAATGGCTGCACGCCGTCAAGCATGCCGCCGAGGGCGCCAAACGGCTCGGTCTCGAAATGTCGCTGTTCAGTTCGCCGGGCTGGAGCGAGGCCGGCGGGCCCTGGGTCAAGCCGGAGCAGGCGATGAAGCGCCTGGTCTGGAGCGAGACCGATGTCCCCGGCGGCACGCCCTTCACCGGCAAGCTGGCGCCGCCGCCCAGCAACGAGGGGCCGGTGCGCGACTGGATCGTCGGCGGCCGCCAGGCCGACCCGAATGTCACGATGGGCCAGGCGCCGGCACAGGGCTTCTATGCGGACGCCGCGGTCCTGGCCTTCAGGACGCCGGCGGCGGCCGGCACCGCCACGCCGAAGGTCAGCGCCAGCGCCGGCGCCGTCGATGCCGCCGCGCTGCTCGACGACAGCCTGAACACCGCGGTCAAGCTGGCGCCCGGCGCGGACGGCGTCGCCTGGGTGCAGCTGAGCTACGAGCGGCCGTTCACGGCGCGCGCCCTGTCCCTGGGGCACAGGCGCGGCATTCCGGTCGGCCAGGTCCAGGCGAGCCAGGACGGCGCGGCCTGGACCACCATCGTCACCACGCCGGGCCCGCAGGGCTATCATGGCGCGCAGGTCCGCACCTATGCCTTCGCCCCGGTGACGGCCAAATATTTCCGCATCCGCCTGGAGGGCGCGCCGGTGCGGCCGGGCCAGGTCATCCACTGGGGGCCGGTCGTGCCCGCCACGGCGTTCGAGCTGACCGAGTTCAAACTGTTCGCCGATGCCCGCGTCAACCGCTGGGAAGACAAGGGCGCCTTCGGCAGCCTGATGAACGTCTACGAGGGCGTCGCCACGCCGGATGCATCCGGGGACGCCGTGGTCGGCGAGGTCATCGACCTCACATCCAAAATGGACGCCGACGGCACCCTGCGCTGGACGCCGCCGGCCGGGCAGTGGAAGGTGATGCGCTTCGGCTACGCCAACACCGGCGCCCGCAACCGCCCATCGGTGCCGGCCGGCAGCGGCCTGGAAGTCGACAAACTGTCCGCGAAACATGTCGCCCACTATGTCAGCGGCTACCTCGATCCGATCGGGCAGGCGCTCGGGCCCCTGATGGGCGAGCATCCCGCCTATGTCACCATGGACAGCTGGGAAGCCGGGATGCAGAACTGGACCGAGGACATGGCGCTCGAATTCAGGAAGCGCCGCGGCTACGATCCGACACCCTACCTGCCGGTCCTGGCCGGCCGCGTGGTGCGCAGCGCCGAGGTCTCCGACCGCTTCCTGTGGGACTTCCGCCGCACGCTGGCGGACATGTACGCCGACAATTTTTACGGGGCGATGGAAGCCGAGTTCGGCAAGCGCGGCCTGAAGACCTATGCGGAAGCCTCGGGCGTCGCCCTGGAAATCCTCGAGGACACCCTGCGCAACAAGTCGAAGGTCGACATCCCGATGGCCGAGTTCTGGGTCAAGGCCCTGCATCCGGAGTCGGAATACTACGTCGACGTGCGCGGCGCGGCCTCGGCGGGCCACGTGTTCGGCAAGCCGGTGGTCGCCGCCGAAGCCTTCACCGGCGGCGGCTATGAAAGTCCCTACACCCTGAAAAAAGTCGCCGACTACTGGTTCGCGCAGGGGATCAACCGCCTGGTCTTCCACACCTCGGCGCACCAGCCGCTCGACAGCAAGCCCGGCAACACCATGGTCGGCACCCATTTCAACCGCAACATCACCTGGGCCGAGCAGGCGCGGCCCTTCATGGACTACGTGGCGCGCAATGCCTGGATGCTGCAGCAGGGGCGCTTCGTGGCCGACCTGGCCTATCTGCTGCCCGAAGGCGCGCCCGCGACCATGCCGTTCTGGGGACCGGGCCTGGACCCGGCCCTGCCCAAGGGTTATGACTACGACTTCGTCAATACGGATTTGCTGTTGCAGCAGATGACGGTCGGCGCCGATGGCCGCATCCACTTGCCGAGCGGTATGAGCTATCGCGTGCTGGTCCTGCCGCCGACAGACGAGATGTCGGTGGCGGCGATCCGCAAGATCGACGCACTGGTGCGTGGCGGCGCCTGGGTGGTGGGCCGCCGGCCGCGCCATTCGACCGGGTTGACCGGCTATCCGCAATCCGAAGCCGAGGTCGGGGCCATTGCCGAAACCCTGTGGGGCGGCCTGGACGGCGTGACCAATACCCAGCGCCAGGTCGGCAAGGGCATGGTCAACTGGGGCCTCACGCTCGACGAGGTCGTGCGCAAGGCCGGCCTGGCGCCGGATGTCGAGTCCTCGGCGGCGCTGGATGGCGGGGTGGTCTGGCTGCACCGCAAGGCCGGTGACGCGGATATCTATTACCTGGCCAACCAGAAGGATGCGGCCCAGCAGGTCGAAGCGCGCTTCCGCGTGGCCGGCAAGGTGCCGGCACTGTGGAATCCGATGACAGGAGAGACCAGGGCCGCCACCTGGTCGGCGACGCCGGGCGCCACGACGGTCAGCCTGCCGCTGGCCGAGCGCGAGTCGGTGTATGTGGTCTTCCGCACGCCGACGAAGGCGCTGTCCGGCGCGGCGCCGGCACCCATCGCCAGGACCATCGCCACCCTCGACGGCCCCTGGTCCCTGCGCTTCGAGCCAGGTCCCGGCGCGCCGAAGGCCGGGGTCAAGCTGCCGGCATTGGCTTCCTGGACCGCCAGCAGCGATCCGATGGTGAAATTTTTCTCCGGTACCGGCGTGTACACGAAGACGGTCAATGTCACGGCGGCCCAGCTCAAGGCCGGGCATCTCGTGCTCGATCTCGGCGTGGCCAAGGACATCGCCGAAGTGCGCGTCAACGGCCGGGCCCAGGGCGTCGTCTGGGCGCCGCCTTATACGGTCGACATCGGCAAGGGCCTGAAGGCCGGCGCCAACAAAGTCGAGATCCGCGTCACCAACGAGTGGACCAACCGCATCATCGGCGACCGCGGCTTGCCGGCCGGGCAGAAAGTGCTGGACGTGCCCGCTTCCGCGGCAGGCATGTTCGGCCAGGTGGCAACGCCGCCGCTGTCCGGCCTGCTGGGGCCGGTGGTATTGAAATCAGTGCGATAGCAGAGCCGCTCTTATTCGTCGAACTCCTCGGCCAGGTTCTTCCAGCCGCGGCTCTTGGCGAAGGGCGCGAACTCCTCGGGCGCCTCCAGCACGATCAGCTTGCTTTCCTGCAGGCCCGGATCGCTGTGGCCGAAGTCCGGCCCCTTGTAGCCGAGCGCACGCAGGCGGTCGATGATCTGGCGCACCAGCACGCTGTCGCGGTAGGCGCCGGGTTCGAGCCTGGCCTTGAAGTCCACGTACACGTCGATGATCCCGTAGCCCTCGTCGAAGATGCGGATCGCTTTCACGTCGAGGGTACGGCCGTTCTGGTCCTTGGCCTGGAAGGCGCCGGACAGTTCAATGTCGGAATTGGTCGTCATGGTGGGAGCATACCACTGCGGCGGGCGGTGTGTCGTCCGGGGATCACCGCCAGCGTGTCCATGGCGTCCTGCCGTCAGCGCATCGCATCGGTGACGCGGAACCGTCGTGACGGGCCGATCTCGAGGCCTTTGTTCACGGCGAACACTTCGACATCGAGGTTTAGTGGCGTCTGACGGGAGGGATGGCCGTCGAGCCAGATGAAGACGAATCGTGCCCGCTGGCCTTCAACCGTCCCGGAGACCGGTTCGAGCGGGAAAATCTGGTCCGGCTCCTTGCCGCCCAGGATGCGAAAGTAGAAGCCGACCTCACGCAGTTTGTAGGGGCTAGCCTTTGGCCAGTCCAGTTCCAGGGTCAGCGAGCCGGCATCGTCGCACGATGCGCCGGGCGAAGCCGTACCGCGCGCAACGTGGATTGCATTGACGCGCGGGGCAGGCAGGAGCGCCACGCCGCCATGATCCGTCCTGGATTCGAACGAGGCGAGGGCAGGCTTGAAGCGCTGATACCCCGGCGCGAACAGGCAAGCGTGCGCGAGCAGCGGACAGGCCAGGCATGCCGCCAGCAGAAGCGTCTTCATGGCGCGCCCAGCAGATCCGCGCGCGGATATGCCCACCCCGGCACCGGATGCGGACACGGCGCACCCGCCTGCGCCGCGATATCCATGGTCGAGAAATTCCAGCTCCCCAGCGGCCCCCAGCGCACGTCGCTCGCCAGCCCATCCCGTAGCGACGGCGCGCGCGCAAAGCGCAGCCAGGCATTCACGTGGCAATCCTTGGCCGCCAGGCCGCGCAGCGCGGCCAGGCTTTCGCGCGTGTCGCCGAGCCAGGCCAGCTGCGGCGTCGCATCCGCCGGAGCACGGCCGGCGATGCCGGCAGGGCAGGCCGCGACCGGATCGACGCCGGGTGCGATGCTGAGCAGGCCGCGCCGCAGGTGGTAGCTGCCCGCGGCGTCGTCGCGGGCGACGGTCACCACCGACCAGCACAGCGGATTGGCGGGATAGGCCGACAGGGCCATGTCCAGCAGGCGCTCGCCCGGATCGAGGGTGCGCACGGCATCGGCGACCACGGCGCGCGCCTGCTGCAGCGCCACCATCTGCACGCCCACAAAAGCCGCGCACACCGCCAGCCCGGCCGCCAGCGCCAGACGGCCGCGGTGGCCATGGCGCTCGTGCGCATGGCGCGTGACCCAGGCCAGCACCAGCCCGATGACGACCAGCACGGCCAGCGAGCCCCACTGCAGGAAGCCGAGCAGGGTGGCCACCACAGGAATCAGCACCATCAGCCCCAGGAACAGCCAGCGCAGGCGCGGCCTGGGCACGATGGCCGCCAGCGGCGCGCCGAAGGCGAACCAGAACACCGGCTCGACGATGAACACGAGGTCGCCGTAGTACCAGTGGCTGTCGAAGGGCCAGAACGGGTGCACGCCGTAGACGTTCATGCCGTCCATCGACAGGTGCAGCGCGAGGCCGGCACAGGCGGCAAGTAGAGCGCCCCAGCGAGCGCCGGCGCTGACCCGCAGCAGCCGGCGCGCGTTCGGCCACAGCAGCCAGACCAGGGCCAGCAGCAGGATGATCTCGCCAATGGCCGCGACCGCCGTGTGTGTATGCCCGCGGTGATGCAGCAGGTAGCCGAGCGGCGCCGGCAGGATGCGGGTGTAGATGAGGTCCAGGTCCGGGAAATTGCTGGCGAGGCAGCCAATGGTGAGCAGCATGC
>Ga0265798_10003465_pt1 | contig 22442 bp, 16 predicted proteins | sample P3T30metagenome_FD_192430 | JGI IMG/M metagenome (GOLD analysis project Ga0265798, IMG submission 192430) | Plant litter microbial communities from East Loma Ridge, Irvine, California - P3 T30 | ecosystem: Environmental > Terrestrial > Plant litter > Unclassified | place: USA: California... | reverse complement strand
CGACCAGTATCTGTCGCAGGGCGCGATCAACATCAGCGACACCGTGAAGTACGCCGCCGGCGTCCTCGCCAATCCCTATGGCCGCGATACGCGAGTCGATGGCTTCAACGTCCGCGGCATCAGCGCGTTGCAGTTCCGCGACGGCATGCGAGACATTTTCTCCTATTATGCCAGCATCCCCTCGGACCCGTATAATTTCTCGCGGGTCGAGATCGTACGTGGCCCGGCATCGGTGCTGTTCGGCCAGGGCTCGATCGGCGGTCTCATCAACCTCGTCTCCAAGACGCCCGAGTTCCGCACCAGCGGCGAGTTGAATCTCGTTTATGGCAGCTATGACCGCAAGGAGGCGCTGGGGGATGTCAACGTGGCGCTCAGCGACACGCTGGCGGTCCGTGCGGTCGGTCGCGTGCGCGATTCCGACACCTTCATCGATCATGTTCCCGACGACCGCGTGATGCTCGCGCCGTCGATCCGCTGGCAGCCGACGCCGGATACCGACCTGATCCTGACCGGCCTGTACCAGGAGGACGACACCGGCTCGACCTCGCAGTTCCTGCCGATCGTCGGTACCTTCGCACCCAACCCCGGCAATCCGGGCGGACGCCTCGATCCCTATACATTCGTCGGCAAAGCCGGCTGGGACCGCTATGCCGGCCGCTCTCTCCAGGGTGGCGGATCGCTGGCCCACCGCTTCTCGGACACGCTTCGTATCAGCCTGAAGGCGCGATACATCGACAGCGACCTCGAATATTTCACGCATTACGCAGACAGCTATACCAACCCAACCAATCCGTTCGCGGTTTATGGCACCGATGGCCGCACTATCGGGCTGTATGCAGACGCCAGCGATGCGCGGATGAACGTCTTCTCGACCGACAACAACGTCCAGCTTAAGTTCAATACCGGCGCAGAGATCGAGCACACGCTGCTGGCCGGCCTCGACTATAGCTGGAACAGGGTCGGCAAGCGGTTCGCGACCACGGCGCTGGAGACGGTTGATCTCTACGACATCGATTATGCGTCGCTGCAGACCTACGACCCCAGCGGCCCGTTCGCCTATGATTCGCAAAAGCAGCTCGGCGTCTATGTCCAGGACCAGATCCGCTTCTTCGACCGCGTGTCAGTGATCGTCGGCGCCCGCCGCGACCACGTGACCAACTCCGCGGGCCAGGAGGACAATGCCACAACCTTCCGCGCCGGCATCATCGGCGAGCTCGGCGCAGGCGTCTCGCCCTTCTTCAGCTACACCGAAAGCTTCCTGCCGATCGCCGGCCGGCTGACAGGGCCCGGCGGCGTCCCGACCGACCCCTTCAAGCCGCAGATGGGCACACAATATGAGGCAGGGGTGAAGTGGCAGCCCGATCCCCGGACGCTGGTCACCGTGACCGGTTTCAAGATCAAGGAGCGCAACCGCGTCCTTTATCTGGCCAACAACGTGACGACCCAGTCCGGCGAATTGTCCACCAAGGGAATCGAGTTCGAGGCAAGCCGCGTCCTGCCGGGCAATTTTGAGTTGCTCCTGAACTATGGCTACAGCCAGCTCGATTCCGAGGCGAACACCAGTCTCGACTATATGCCTCGCCACACCGCGTCGGTCTGGTCGACCAAGACCTTCGGCGACAGCAGCGGGCCGCAGCTGAGGCTCGGTGCGGGCGTGGTGTATAGCGGCAAGAGCAAGTCGACCGGGCCGCTTGACCCCTATGGTCTCAACCCCGGGATCGCGCCCGGCACACTGTACACGATCGTCACCCCGTCGCGTGCGACGGTCGATGCTTTGGCGGAGATCAGCTGGGACAAGTGGCGCCTGGTTATCAATGCGACCAACCTGCTGGACAACCGAGGTTTCGCCTCCTGCCTCGCGCGTGGGGACTGCTTCATGGCCGCCCCGCGCAACGTGATGGCGACACTGGGCTTTCGATTCTAGCAGGCGACGGCTTGGCAGATCCTAATCTATGGCATGGATGCCTGCGGGGCCAAAGCCAGCCCAGGAGGTTTTTCCTGCGGTGGAACCAACCGAACTACCAGCGCATCACGGTCGATCGGGCTCAGTTTGTTTTAGCTTCCCCATCAGTAGCGCTAACCGATCTGCATGAACGACCGCATTCAGCGATGATCGGCAACGTTGCGAACGGCCCATTTCGGACGCGTTGCCGCCTGTCCAGCTTGTGCCATGTAAGCGACCGGATATGTCCCGAGCAGCCGTTCGCGAGCTGATGCAGGGACGGCTTGAGTTGGTCGCCAGCCGCCATGCCATCTCCGTCTGAAATCACCTGTTTGTGGGACATTGAGGGCGAGAGGCGGGTTTCTCGTACATCCGATCGCTGAACGGCTGAAATTGGTGGAAAGCTGTCAGTCCGCTTTCGGGAGGCGAACGGAGTAAGCGGACGTTCGTTCAGGAGGCGGGCAGGAGCCCGAAGGGTCGCTTTCTGGTGGGAAGCGGCCCGTTCGCTATCGGGAAGTGATCACGGTAAGCTGCCGTTCGTTCAGACGACGTGGCAGTGAGCCTTCGCGATCCATCTTCCGTCGGATGTGCGCGGCCTAACGCCAGGGGATCTGGCGATCATAGGCCAGGCGTGCACGGCGTACTTGTATCACCAGCTTCGTCGCCCGCACCCGCTTGATGACCTACTAAGTGCACTCAAGGAGATTATTGACCGACATTGAGCCAAAGGCCGATAAGCTGTCGGCGATGGCACCTGCCTGTCCACAAGCGCGTCCGCATACCGGTCGGCAAGCGCGGGACTGAGCACCAGGATCAATGCGAAGACCAGCGTTCCTGATATGCTCATGGGTTGCACGTCATCCACGATCGTAGCTTGGCCGATTGTCGTGGCCGCGGTTATGCGGCGACCACCAGCTTGACCAGCGTCCCGGGCTTCAGCGGCCCGTCAGCCGGAAGGCCGTTGATGACGATAAAGCGTTCACGCTTGCTGTCGGCTACTGCCATGCGCTGGCTCAACGTATCGATCGTGTCCCTTGCGCCAACAGTGACGATCCGGATGACCTTGCGACCCTCCTTGCCGTCGGCATAAGGCAGGCCATCGAGCATGCGGAGGAACGCCGTATCCTGGGTGATTGCCAGCTCTGGCTTGCCAGTGGCCTTCGCCAGTGCCTGTGCGCGCTGCACTCGATCGGCTCCATTTGGATGCGTCGATGCCCATGTCGGCGCAGACCGTGCGGTGCCGCTGGCCTGCGCCGTCAGCCCGGTCGATTCATCGAGTGCCGCCAGGATGTCGGCTGAGGCATAGGGTGAGTAGCCTGCAGCGGTAATGTAGCGGACGCCAAGCGCGTCGGCCTGATATTCCTGATCGCGTCCGTATTTGAGAGTGTACAGCTGCGCGCCCGTGCCGGCGATCCGGGTCGCGAGGTCGCTTTTCGTAGCCAGGCTCACGCCACGAGCAAGCAGGCCACCGATCGTCGCACGCGTATTGCGCGACGCGGCGTGGCGGGCGGCGACATGGCCTACCTCATGGCCCATCACGGAGGCGAGTTCTGCCTCCGAGGTCATCAATGCGAGAAGCTGACGGGTGACGTAGATGTACCCGCCCGGGATGGCGAAGGCGTTCTCGACCGGGGAGTCTAGCAGGGTAACGGTAAAGTCGCTGCCCGCATTCGACAGGCCAGACTGGACCGCCACACGCTTGCCGACGCGTTCGACAAATGTCGCCTGCTGCCCCTTATATGCACCGCCGAACTCCGAGAGCAGTTGCGGATGAGCCTTATTGCCCTGCGCCTTGTCGGTCGCCGAAATCGAGCGAACCGTGTTCTGGGCGGTAACAGGGGCAACGGGTGCGAGCAGGAATGCGCTGGCTAGCAGTACGGCGATGTGACGGCGGATCATGAAGCTCTCCCGGTAACGACGGTATAAAGCGACCCTTACACCGTTGTTCCGGATGAGCATCGATACCGTTCTGCACTGATTACCGATCGTCTTGCCCGTTGCTAGCACCAGTGCTCAAAAGAAAAATAGGGCTGCTGCCTGCAATTCCATCGGCGCCGAGATTCACCGCTCCAGCTGACTTCGTCGAACCAAATGCAGCCGCTGATAAACGGGGCATTATAGCGGCGGTTTCTGAACGCAGGTCCGAGATTGGGGGATGAAAGCCGGCGGTGAGTGGCCGGAACTGGGTATTTTGCTACCCAACCCGCCGGGAGCACATCTCTCAACCGCCTTCCGAGTAAGACGCACGATACTGCGCCCGCTCGGCGTAGATTTCTAATTCCGGGAGTGCCAGTCGCTAAGCTAGATTGTCAGTTCTCAGTGCAAACTGCCCTCGGGCAGGATTTGATCCGCGCGAGCGACCAGCGTCGATAGCAAGCCGGAATACCCCGTATGGTCGTCGCGTGCCGGGGCGACGGCTTCGCCTATCAGCAGCAGCGATGGATCGCTATCGCTGATCGTCTCGACCAGGAAGGCGAGCGCTGACAACCGCCCTCGGATGATACGTTCGCTCGGGAGAGAGACGTTGACCGCGACCATCACCGCGGTGTCGGGCGCCCGACCGGCTGCGATCAAATTGCGCGCGATCTCGCCGGCGGCGGCGCGGCCCATATAGATGGCGAGTGTGGCATCGGGTGCGGCGAGGGCGGCCCAGTCGAGGTCGAGCGCTTCGCCGGCGCGGGCGTGCGCGGTAACGAAGGTGAGTTTGCGGGCGAGGCCGCGGAGCGTCAGCGAGGCGCCGCCCGATGCTGCGGCGGCGCTGGCGGCGGTGATGCCGGGGCATATCCTCACCGCGATGCCGTTCGCGGCAAGATGCTCCATTTCCTCGGTCGAGCGGCCGAAGATCGAGGGATCGCCCCCCTTCAGGCGCACGACGCGCTTGCCCGCTTTCGCGGCGGTGGCGAGCAGGGCGTTGATCGATGCTTGGTCCTTCGAATGGCGGCCCGACCGCTTGCCGACGCCGACCCGCTGGGTGCCGGGGGGTATGAGCGCCAGAATTCCGGGGCCGACCAGCGCGTCGGAAAAGACGATGTCGGCGTCGGCGAGCAGTCGCTCGGCTTTCCGCGTCAGCAGATCGGGGTCGCCGGGGCCGGCACCGACGAGCCAGACCGAACCGGGTGGGAAATCATGCGGCATGCGTCGATCCTTCGATGGCGAGGAGTTTGGCAAGGGCAGGGCGGCACGACCCGCAATTCGTGCCCGCGCCGAGTGCCGCGCCGATCGCAGGCACGTCGGCGAGATGCTGGTTGGCGATCGCCGCCAGGATGGTCTTGAGGCCCACGTCGAAACAGGCACAGACGATCGGCCCACGGTCGACCTGCACGCCCGCGGTCCGCCCGGCGAGCAGCGTCGGGGCGGCGATCGCTTCGCCAAGTTGCGCGACGAGCCAGTCTCGCGGGGGGAGCCGGCCGTCGCGCGTGACGAACAGCACCGCCGCGAGCCGGCCGTCGTCGAGAATTGCGATCCGGCGGCTGCCACGCGCCGCGTCGATCGCCTCGATTCGCTGGCCTTTGGGCAACAACGCGTCGAGCGCGTCGGCGTCGCCCGTGCCTGCCATATCCCATGCGCTTCCGCATGGAACCGCCACACGTGTTGCCCAGAGGCAGTCGGGTCGGGTCGCGAGCTCACCGCGGACGATGATGAAGCCACGCCACGCTGTTTCTGCATGGTCGATCTTGGCCGGCGTGAACTTGAAGCCGGGCTGTCCGGAAACCGGATCGGCGAGTGGGCGGGGGAGGAGGCCGGAGCGCCCACCCGTCGCGGTGCTATCGGTCCAGTGGATCGGCACGAACAGTTCGCCCGCCCGCTGCGTCGTGACGATCGTCGCGCGGAACAGGCTGGTGCCTTGCGGCGTCGTCACGCGTGCCAGACCGCCGTCGACGATCCCGAGTCGGGCGGCGTCGTCGGGATGGATCTCGACCAGCGGCTCCTCGCGGTGGTGCGCGAGCTTGGGTGACAGGCCGGTGCGGGTCATCGTGTGCCAGTGGTCGCGGTAGCGCCCGGTGTTGAGCGTCATCGGCCATTTGGCGAGCGGGGCCGCAACCGGCTTCTGCGCGACGGGTATCAGCCGCGCACGGCCGTCCGGTGTCGAGAAGCGCCCATCGGAGAACGGCGTGCCGCCCCAGCGGAACGGCGCCATCGCTGCATAATCCGCATTGCCCTTGGCGGCATGGCCGGGGAGCGCGAACAGGCGCGTGCCGTCATTTTCATAGGCGGACAGGCGGCAATGCTCGCGCCAGATTTCGGCCGGGCGATCATAGGGGAAGGCGGTCTTCCACCCCATCCGGCGCGCGACCTGCGTGACGATCCACCAGTCGGGCTTTGCGTTGCCGGGTGCGGCCATAAAGGCCCGCTGGCGGCTGATCGTGCGGTCGGAATTGGTCACGGTGCCGTCCTTCTCGCCCCAGGCCGCGGCGGGCAGACGGACATGCGCGTGAACCGACGTGTCGGTGGTTTCGATCACGTCGGAGACGACGACGAACGGGCAATCGGCCAGCGCCTCGCGCACGCGCCCGGCGTCGGGCATCGAAACGGCAGGGTTGGTCGCCATGATCCAGATCGCCTTGATCCGGCCGTTGCCGAGTTCGCGGTACAGGTCGACCGCCTTAAGCCCGGGCTTGGCCGCCATGTTGGGTGCTGCCCAGAAGCGGCCGACGCGCGCGATATTCTCGGGCGTGAAATCCATGTGCGCGGCAAGGCTCGAGGCGAGCCCGCCGACCTCGCGGCCGCCCATCGCGTTGGGCTGGCCGGTGATCGAAAAGGGGGCCGCGCCGGGCTTGCCGATCCGCCCGGTGGCGAGGTGGAGGTTGGTGATCGCGTTGACCTGGTCGGTCCCGGACAGCGATTGATTCACGCCCTGGCTGAACATCGTCACGGTCTTCGGCGTGGCGGCGAACAATTCAAAGAAGCGCTTGAGGTCTTGCGGCAGCACGTCGCACACGCGCGCCACCGACCACAGGTCGCTCCCCTCTCCGACCTGGTCCCAGAAATCGTCGGGCGTCGCGACGTGGTTCTCAAGATAGTCTTGGTCGATCACACCCGCGTCACGACACCACGCCAGCAGACCGTTCATCAGCGCGACGTCCGTGCCGGGCCGGATCGCGAGATGCAGGTCGGCTTCGTCCGCGGTCTCCGTGCGGCGCGGGTCGATCACGACCAGCTTCGCACCGGCGTCGCAGCGCGCACGGATGCGCTGATAGACGACCGGGTGGCACCACGCGGTGTTCGACCCGACCAGCACGATCAGGTCGGCGGCGTCGAAATCGTCGTAAGCGGCGGGTACGATGTCTTCGCCGAACGCGCGTGTGTGGCCGGCGACCGCGCTGGCCATGCAGAGCCGCGAATTGGTGTCGATGTTCGCCGCGCCAATAAACCCCTTCATCAGCTTGTTGGCGACGTAATAGTCCTCGGTCAGCAACTGGCCGGAGACGTAGAAGGCGACGCTGTTCGGGCCGTGCTGCGCGATCGTGTCGCGGAAGCGCTTGGCGACGAGGCCGAGCGCCTTGTCCCAGGAGACCGCGCGCTTGCCGATCATCGGGGTGAGCAGGCGACCTTCGAGGCCGATGGTTTCACCGAGATGCGTGCCCTTCGAACAGAGCTTGCCGGCGTTGGCGGGGTGGTCGGGATCGCCCTTGATATCGACGCTTCGCTCGCCGGTCGGGGTCGCGAGGATGCCACAGCCGACTCCGCAATAGGCGCAGGTGGTGCGGACGGGCGCGCTCATTAGCCCTCTCCCCGTCGGGGAGAGGGTTGGGTGGGGGGCCGTTGGGAAGCGCAGCACGCACCCCGACCCCTCACCCCGACCCTCTCCCCGACGGGGAGAGGGAGCAGTGACGCGATCACGCCGCCGCCTTCATCGTTGCGGTGCGGCAGATCAGCACCCTGCCGCCCGACACCTTGACGGGGATCACCGGCGTACAGCCCTTGTCCTCGCCGAGCGCCTCGCCCGTATCCAGCGCGATCCGCCAATTGTGCAGCGGGCATGCCACCGCGCCGCCATGGACGATCCCCTGCGACAGCCGCCCGCCCTTGTGCGGACAGCGATCGGCGAGCGCGTAGACACGCCCGTCGCCGGTGCGGAACACCGCGATGTCGTCGCCACCGGCCACCTGCACCGTGCGGCTGCCGCGGACCGGGATCTCGTCGACCCAGCCGATATCGAGCCATTCGCCGATCATGCCATTTCCCTCGTTGCATCGATGGGGGTGAAGCGCGCCATCGGTGCATGCTGTTCGCGGTGCTCGCCCGCCGCGCGTGCCGCCCAGGGATCGTCCTGCGTGAATTGCTGCGAGAACAGGAACCGTGCCGCCAGCGCATCGCGGCCCTCGGCATCGTCGGCGATCCGCTCGCGAATATAGGCCACGCCGATCCGCTCGATCCACGGCGCGGTGCGCTCCAGATAGCGCGCCTCTTCGCGGTACAATTGGATGAACGCGGCGCAATAGTGCATCGCCTCTTCCTCGGTCGCGACCTTGCACAGGAAATCGGTCGCGCGGACCTTCATCCCGCCATTGCCGCCGACCGACAGCTCGTAGCCGCTGTCGACGCAGACCACGCCGAAATCCTTGATCGTCGCCTCGGCGCAATTCCGCGGACAGCCCGAGACCGCGATCTTGAACTTGTGCGGCATCCAAGATCCCCAGGTCATCCGCTCGACCTTGACGCCGAGCCCGGTCGAATCCTGCGTCCCGAACCGGCACCAGTCCGACCCGACGCACGTCTTCACGGTGCGCAGCGACTTGCCGTACGCATGCCCGCTGACCATCCCGGCGGCGTTGAGATCCGCCCAGACCGCGGGCAGATCCTCCTTCTTGATCCCGAAGATGTCGAGCCGCTGGCCGCCCGTCACCTTGACCATCGGCGCGTCGTATTTCTCTACGACGTCGGCGATCGCGCGCAACTCGCGCGGGTTGGTGAGCCCGCCCCACATCCGCGGCACGACCGAATAGGTGCCGTCCTTCTGGATGTTGGCGTGCACCCGTTCGTTGACGAACCGGCTCTGCTGGTCGTCCTTATAGTCGCCGGGCAGCGCGCAGAGCAGATAGTAATTGAGCGCCGGCCGGCACGACGAACACCCGTCGGGCGTCGACCAGCTCATCTTCTGCATCACTTCGGGGATCGATCGCATGCTCTGCGCGACGATCTCGCGGCGGACGTCGTCGTGGCCGAAGCTGGTGCATTTGCACATCGTCTTGACCGTGCGTTCGCCCGAATAGTCATCGCCTAATGTGACCGCGAGCAGCGTCTCGACCAGCCCGGTGCACGACCCGCACGATGCGGACGCTTTGCACGTCGCGCGGACCGCATCCAGCGTCGTATTGCCGGTGCCGATGCACGCCACGACCTTACCCTTGGTGACGCCGTTGCAGCCGCAGATCTCCGCATCGTCGGAGAGCGCCGCAACGGCCGCCTTAGGGTCCGCTTGCGCTCCTCCAGAGGCGAAGGACTGGCCGAAGATCAGCATGTCGCGGATGGGCGCGATATCCTCGCCGCGCTTCAGCAGGTCGAAATACCAGCCGCCATCGCTGGTGTCGCCGTACAGCACCGCGCCGACGATCCGGTCGTCCTTGACCACCACGCGCTTGTAGATGCCGCGCGACGCATCGCGCAGGACGATGTCCTCCGCGCCGGCACCGCCCGAGAAATCGCCTGCGGAGAACACGTCGAGCCCGGCGACCTTCAGCTTGGTCGAGGTCACCGATCCGCGATAGCCGCTGTGACTGTCGGTCAGCCCGTCGGCGAGCGCGCGGCACATGTCCCACAGCGGCGCGACGAGGCCGTACACATTGCCATCATGCTCGACGCATTCGCCGACCGCGAGGATCGACGGGTCGCTAGTGATCATATGGTCGTCGACCTTGATCCCGCGGCCGATCTCCAGCCCGGCGTCACGCGCGAGCGCCACCGACGGACGGATGCCGACCGCCATCACGACCAGGCTCGCGGGGATCAGCGTGCCGTCCTTGAGCCGCACGCCTTCGACACGGGTGTCGCCGACGATCTCGGCGGTATTCGCCTCGGTCAGGATCACCTGGCCGCGCGCCTCCAGTGCCGATTTCAGCAACCAGCCCGCCGCCTCGTCGAGCTGGCGTTCCATCAGCGTCGGCATCAGGTGGATCACGGTCACCTTCATGCCGCGCAAGGTTAGGCCATGCGCGGCCTCCAGCCCGAGCAGCCCGCCGCCGATGACGACCGCCGCGCCCCCCTTGCCGGCGGCCTCCAGCATGTGATCGACATCGGCCATGTCGCGGAAGGATATGACGCCGGGCAGGTCCTTGCCGGGGACGGGGATGATGAACGGATCGGAGCCGGTCGCGATCAGCAACCTGTCGTATGATACCGTCAGCCCGGACCGCGCGGTGACGGTCTTGGCCACGCGGTCGATCGCCTGCACCGGATCGCTGGTCACCAGTGCGATCGTGTTGCTGGCGTACCAGGCATGATCGTTGATGACGATCTGCTCGAACGTCTTCTCGCCCGCCAGCACCGGCGACAGCATGATCCGGTTGTAGTTCACATGCGGCTCGGCGCCGAAAATGGTGACGCGGTAGCGGGTCGGGTCGCGCGCGATCAGCTCCTCGACCGCGCGACAGCCGGCCATGCCGTTGCCAATCACGACGAGGTGTTCGCGTTTGTCGAGGTCCGCGGTGATGCCGTGATGATCCATCAGATCGCCCAATCCAGTTGAAGCCAAAGTTTACGGGTATCGACCGCGAACAGGTCCGCGTCGTAATCGGCGTAGCGCAGCGTCGCAGTGGTCCGCCCAAGCTTCGCCGAGGCGAGCAGATCGACTTCGTTGCCGTAGTGGCGAACCAGGCGATCGCTCTCGAACCGGTGGTAAACGCCCTGCAGCGATACCCCCTGGAGCACGCCGATCATCTTCCAGCCCCAGCCAGCGCTGGCATAGGCATCGCGGACGCCGTCGGCGGGCGTGGTCAGGAACTTGTCGGCCCAGCCCTGGAACTTGAACAGGCTGCTGAGCGGCGTCTGGAAGGAGGTCAGCGCGCCGCCGCCGCTTGCCCCCAGCACCTCGTATCCCGCGCCGAGCTTCGGGCCGTTCAGGTCGAGGGCGAGATCGGCGAGATAATAGTCGGCCGCATAGCGGTTAGGGTTGCGATGCCAGTCGGATTGACGGGCATAGCTGGCCTGGTAGGCGAGCTTCGCGCCTCCGAGCGCCTGCGCGCCGGCCAAGCGCACCCCGTATGTCTGGCTCGACAGGCGGTAGCCCTGCACCGCCGCCTCGTTCTGGTCGATCAGGTACGCGAACCCGGTCGCGGTGCCGATCGTTGTCTTGTATCCCAGGTTCGCAAAGACATTGTTGCCGCCGATCCCCTGCTGGCGCGCGCCCACGCCGTCGATGCCCCAGATCGTGCGGACGTCCCAGGCGTAGGTGACGTCGGCCTTGAGGTTCTTCACCGCGGTCCATTCGATGCGGACCGCATCATAGGTCTGCGCGTTCTGGCGGAAGGGCGCGTTGCCGACGAAACGTTCGTCGTCGAGCGTGATCCGCTGTCGCCCGGCGGTGATCGCGATGGCCGGCGTGCGGTACTGGACCTGCGCGAGATACAGGCCGACGGACTGCGGATCGGCGACCAGCGGCCGGGTCGCGCTTCCGTTCAATCCGTCATAATAGGTGCCCACGATCGCGAGATTGCCCTGCGCCTCCGCCAGCGCGGACCAGTGCCCGCGGGTCGCCTGCACGCCGGCGCGGACCCGCATCGTCACCGCATCGGCATCGTCGGCGATGCGGTCCTGGTCGACCGTCTCGTAGCGGAGGCGGGCATCGACGACGGGCGCCAGCGTCACCGTCTGCGCCACCGCCGGTGCGGCGCTGGCGAGCAGCACACCGGTGAGGACCAGTCGCTTCATGCCACCACCGCAGCGGTTGCGCGACCATCGCCAAGACGCCGGGCATCGAGCGCCGCGTCAAGCAGGACGCGCTCATCCGACTTGTGCGCTGCAGAGAAGCGGACCGCGAGTGCGCAGACGGCGGTGCCCGCGACGATGTAGCCGAGCACGATCAGGCATTGCTGCGGCGTCGCCGATGCCTTGTTAAGGAGCCCCGCCGCAACTGCGCCGATATTGCCGCCCGCACCGATCAGCCCGGCGACCCCGCCCAGCGCCTTGCGGTCGACGAACGGCACCAGCGCATAGGTCGCACCGCACGCCATGTGCGTGAACAGCCCGAACATCGTCATCGCGAGGATCGCCAGCGTGACGCTGCCGGCATTCCCGAACAGCACCAGCCCGACACCCTCGCCGAGCATCAGCCCGAACAGCAGCAACGCCCGACCGTCGAGCCCCTTGGCGAGCGCGATCCGGTCGCTGGCGATGCCGCCGAGCGCGCGGGCGAACAGCGCTAGGCTGCCAAAGATCCCGGCGGCGAGCCCGGCGCTGGTGAGCGACAGCCCGAACCGATCGACGTAATAGCTGGCGGCGATGTTGTGGATGAAGATTTCGACGCCGAAGCAGGCGCCGTAGGTCGCGGCGAGCATCCACGTCCGGTAGTTGGCCGCGGCGCGGCGGAAGATCGCCATGCCGGTTGCCTTGCCGCCGTCGAGTTCGATGCCGGCCGCGCGGAGGTCGACGATGTCGCCCTGCGGCGTGTCCTGCGTGTAGCGCGCATAGACGACCGCCATCGCGACCATCGCCACACCCGGCACGAACATCGCCGCGCGCCATCCCCAGGCGTGCTCGACGCCAAGCCCGATCATTGCCGCGACGACTAGGGGCATCAGGCTCTGTGCCGCGCCACCTCCTGCGTTGCCCCAGCCGCCGACGGTTGCGTTGGCGGTGCCGACGATGTTGGGCGCGAACATCACGCTGGTGTGATATTGCGTGACCACGAACGACGCGCCGATCGCACCGATCGCAAGGCGGAAGAACAGGAACGTCTCGTACGTTTGCGCGAAGGCAAGCCCGAATACCGGTATCGCACCGAGCAGCAGCAGCCACGTATAGGTGCGACGCGGTCCGAACCGATCGCAGAGCGGGCCGACCACCAGCCGTACGAGGATCGTGACGGCCACCGCGGCGATGTTGATATTGGCGATCTGGTCCTTGCTCAGCCCGAACTCGGCCTTGATGAGCGGCATCATCGGGGCGGCGGCGAACCAGGCGAAGAAGCACACGAAGAACGCGAGCCACGTGACGTGGAAGGCGCGCATCTGCGGCGTGGCGGCACGGAACAGATCGATCTTCGGGGCCTTTGATCCGGTGACGTCGATCCCCGGTGATGCGAACAGCATGATGTTTTCCCCCATCTGCGTTGGACAAAGAAAAAGCCGCCCCGACGGCGACCTTGCGGACGCATCGGAGCGGCTTCGTTGCCTATGGACGATCGGTGAACCGTCCTACGCGGGCTGGTCCCTTCGTTGGAACCCGTCGCGCGATGATTTCATGTCCGACTCCCTTGCCGAACGGTGTCAGGATGACCGAAGTGGCCCCATCACGCAAGCGCAGTTTCGCAGGTGCAGCAACTTTACGGTAAGCTGCTCAAATACCCCGTGATATCGTCCGGATCGAAAGCGCGACGATCGAAAAATGCGTCGTTGCCCAGGATCAACCGCCCCTGAGTCGATCCTGCGCCGATGCTGTCCGCGCCGATCGCGCCCTCCAGTTTCGAACTCGCATTGGGCAGCGGCGCACCCGATCCGGCCAGCGCCGCGCGGTAGATGTCGGGACGGAACACGCCTTGCGCGGCTTCTGCCTCCTTGGCCGAAAACGGCGTACCGTCCCAGCGCAGCATCTGCGAATAGAGCCACGCCGCCTGGCTGCGCCACGGGAAGTTCGCCGCCTCGCGGTACTGGAACATGAAGTCGGGGACGTGGATCGGCGCGGCATCCTTCACGAGCCGCACCTTATCGCTGATCGCCCGCGTGACGGCATCGCGCGGCGCATCGAGATAGGCGGGCCGAGCGAGGATGGCTGCACTCGCATCGCGCGTTCCGGGATCGACGAAATGCGCAGCGGCCGCATGCAGCGCGCGGACCAGGCGGTGGACGACGTCGCCGCGCTCGTCAAGCGTCGCTGCGCGCATCGCCAGCACCTTCTCGACGCCGCGCCGCCAGACCTGCGCCGTGACCAGTGCGATCCGCCCGACGCCGCGATCGACCGCGACGCCGTTCCACGGCTCGCCGACGCAGATGCCGTCGACCTCGCCCGCCGCCAAGGCATCGGCGGCGAAAGTGGGGCTGGTCGTGACGATCTCGACATCGATATCCGGCCGGATGCCCACCGCCGCGAGCCAGTAGCGCAGCATGTAATTGTGGCTCGAATACCGGTGCACCACGCCGAACCGCAATCGCTGCCCCGCCGCCAGGCGCTCGACCGCGACCGCCTTCAGCCGCGCGCCGAGCATGACGGGATCGCCGAGCGCATCGCCGTCCATTACCTGCGCCGCGAGCGGTAGCGACAATGTGATCGCATTGCCGTTCAGCCCCAGCACGAACGGCACCGCCATCGGCACCGCGGGCCGCCCGCGCCCCAGCGCGGTTGCGATCGCCAGCGGTGCGACCATGTGCGCGGCATCGGTGTGACCGTAGAGCAACCGATCGCGCACCGTCGCCCAGGTCATGTCGCGCACCAGTTCGATCTCCAGCCCCTCGGCCTCGGCGAACCCCTGTTCGCGCGCCAGGATCGGCAGCGCGGCATCGACCAGCGGCAGGAACCCGATGCGGACCCGGTCGAGCGCCATCACAAATCTCCCATGAGTGCGTCGCTGGTGATGATCGCATCCGCGATTTCGGCAATCCGCCGGTTGGAGCGCATCGCCTGCGCGCGGAGCAGGCCGTAGGCGGTCGGCTCGTCGATGCCGCGGCGCTTCATCAGGATCGCCTTGGCGCGGTCGACCGTCGTGCGATCGGCCAGCGCACTGCGCGCCTCGTGCAACTCGGCCTGCAACCGCGCGAACGCCTGGAACCGGCGGATCGCGAGGTCGATGACGGGCTTGATCCGCTGCTTGGCGAGCCCGTCGACGATATAGGCCGAGACGCCGGCATCGACCGCGGCGGCGGTAGATTCCGCATCGCTCTGGTCGACGAACATCGCGATCGGCCGGGCGAGGGCGCGGGATACCGCGAAGAACTCCTCGAGCACGTCGCGACTAGGGTTTTCGAGGTTGATCAGCACCACTTCCGGCGCGGCTTTCTCCAGGGCGGCGACCATCCCGATCGTTCCATCGATCACCACGATATCGTCCAGCCCCGCCTCGCGCAGACCGTCCGAAATGATCGCGGCACGCGTGGTACTCGTATCGATGATGGCGATGCGCATAGCCGAGGCTTATTACGCGCCGTCTCGATTGGCGAGGCCGCGTTAACGGGATCCCTGCGATTGTCGTATCAGCGGCTCGTTCAACAGCACTGCCGCTCGCGACCGACGGTTCCTATCGGCGCGTCGGGTCGCCACAAAATGATCAACCCAAGCGAGGACCCTCAACGTGAACAAACGTCCAAAGCTGGGTCACGTAAAAGCTACTGGGAACGTCTGGTTGTGGGTCAGGGCCGAAGGGGCAGCTTGCGACCAGTTCAAGTCATTCCGCGCTTGAAGCTTGAACGTCCGCTAACGCCGGCACCAGTCATTCGCACGCAATTCAGTATTCGGACGGAACGCGGTTGCCGGCTTCATCACCTGCAAAGGCGTCAGGTGTGGTGGGCGGCGGTGCCGGGGGCGGCCGAAAGCGTGGGCTGTACGGCAGGGCCGTCCAACTCCGCGGCATGCCACGGATAGGGCGAGACCGCGCCGGGCGTCCTGCCCCCCAGGTCGGCTGCAAAGCCGTGGTTCACGTCGCGGTGATGCGCTTCGTCGGCGCGCACCACCAGCACCACGTCGCGCAGCGTGGCACTGTCGGGCAGACCCCAATAGCGGCGTGCGATTGCCGGCGCGGGCACGTTGGCGCTGCGCCCCGCATCGATTTCCGCGAGATAATGGGTGTAGCTGATCACCGCCTCTTCCTCGAAATAACCAACCAGCCGGTGCGCGGTCTTCGGGCTGGTCAGGTAGAGCGCGAAGAAGCCGAGATAGAAGAACCACTGCACGATCAGCACGATAAGCCGCTCGAACAGCGTCGGCTTGCACACCTCCAGGAAGGTCATGAGATGCATACGTTCGTTCTCGGCTTCTTCCATCAGGATGCGGATCCAGCCCTGATCGGACTTCATTTGCCGCAGGCAGCGCAGATGGGTGAGCGTGGCGCCGACCATGCCAGGCACCGCCGCCACCGTTTCCAGCACGATGGCGCGATGGCCATAGCGTTTGGCAAAGAATGTGTCGGCGAAGAACCGCAGGAGCCTCGTCACGGCCAGCGCGAAGCGATCGGAACCGCCATGGGCGGGATGATGAATGGAAAGATCAATCTCTGGTGGCGGGCGCATAATGTCACTCCTGATGGCCATGAAGTCGGGCGGGGCACCCGGCCAAGCGAAAGGCCGGAAACCGCCGCAATGCGATCAACTGGCTGGGCAAGTGCGGGGTCGGGTCGCGCGACAATCGTGACGTCGCGTTGCCCGCACTCGGCACCTCCAGTCTCATCGTCGAATTGCGGCGGATGTACCGGCGTCGACTGCTTCGGCGGCGTGAGCGCAGGTGATGCGCGGACGTCGCTTACCGTTAGCCGCGAGCACCGCCCAAGGTACGCGAAAGCGGCGCCATGCGGCCGCGCTCCAGATGTTGGGCGGAGGCATGCCGCCGGCGCCCCGGCGAGGTGAAAGGGAGAGGAATGGGCCGTTTATTGCCAAGCGGTTCCCGAGTGCGCTGGCGGAAATGGCGTCGAGGTCGCGCAGCGACGACACCCTCGCGAACGAGGGAGACGGAAGCGCGTGCACTCAAACGGAAACGTGTCAGCGAACGGCACGCTTGCGGGTGATCACGGCGGCGACGCCTGCGAGGGCCAGCACGACCGCGGCGACTACGATCTTGCGTGTCGCGATACGGCTGATGACGTTCATTTTGTTGTCCTTTGCTTTGGTTGATGTGTGGCCGGATGCAGCGCCATGTTGTGGACGCCGGTTATGGTTATGCCAGGAACATCTTCCGGCTGGGGGAGGACTGCGGCGCAGCGTGCGTGCGCATCACCTGACTGCGTAACCGGATCCGTCATCATGGGTTGTCCAGCGCCGCCTATGCGTCGTCGAGATAGTCGAAGACGACTTTGCCAAGTCCAAGCGTCAGGTCCGCAACGAAATGGGTCGCCGACACGAGTTCGCGTAGCGGCAGATCCGCCACCGGGGCCAGTGCATGGGGAACCAGCGACAAGGCACCGGGCCCCGTCCACACCCCCTTCAGGTGAATGTCCTCAAGATGATATTCGACGAGTTCGCAAATGCGCGCCGTTCCGTCGACGTGCGGAATGATCTTCAACAGGAAGTTGGGCGAGGCGAGAGCGCGCAACGTCGCTTCCGCGTCCCCCACCTGATACTTGTAGCCCATCGTACCCGTTGCGACGCGCACTGGCCCATAATCCAGCGTGCCGACAACCGTATCGGTCTCGGTCTGGAGGCTTGGGCCCGCGAGCTTCTTGGGGAAGCCCCATAGCTCCCGCCCACCCGCGATCGGCGGGTGATCGTTCAGGAACATGTTGAGTGTGTAGTTCCCGCGCACGCCCCGAAAGCTCACGGGGATGACCTGACCAGCTTCCGTGTAATTGCCGAAGCCGGTCGAGTCCGGCATGCGGATGAACTCGAATTTCACCAGGTCGGATGTGACTTCGAGCGGTTCGGGAATGACCGCGCGAAGCGTATCGGGATCGGTGCGATAGGTCAGGATGAGATATTCGCGGTCGCAGAATCGGTACGGCCCGGGCGGGTAAGCGGGTTGCGTCAGGGGCATCGCGAACGCCCGATTGCGAACGTCGGAAATGTTCACGAAAGCCTCCCGTCGGTGGCGATGTCGAACGTGAAGACGCCATCGGCACTGATCGGTCGCTCGAGCACTTCGGGATGGTGCAGGGTCCGGATCGTGTCCGACAGTCCCGCGGCCCAATGATCTTCCATGCTGCGCGCGGAAAACTCGAAGTCCTTCGAGCCTCCCTCCGTACGACGCGCCTGATAGATGAGCTGGATGATGTTGTAGACCTTGCGATCGGATTCGGGCGCCAGCAGCGCATATTCGGGCGTTTCGCGCAGATGATCCGGCATTTGCGAGATAAGTTCGGTCAAGGCGCTGCGCAGATGCTGCTCTTTTCTGAACTGATCGGATCTTGCCCGGGTGCGGCTGGAATACTGGATTTCCTTCTGACGCGTCATCACCTCGGACATGGTGCGGGGGATGGCACCGCGCGCGCTCCACAAATCCACCTGGAAAGCGAGCGTATCCTGCCTCTCCGCGCTCTCGACGACCCATTGGAGCGGGGTGTTCGAAACCACGCCGCCGTCCCAATAATATTCGCCGTCGATCTCGACCGGCGGCAAGGCAGGCGGGAGCGCGCCGCTGGCCATGATGTGCTCGGGCCGGATCACGTGCGTCCTATTGTCGAAATAGATCAGATTGCCCGTCGCCACGTTCACTGCGCCGACGCTGAAGCGCATTTCGCCCGCATTGATCCGGTCGAAATCGACAAGCCGCTCGAGCGTGGTCTTGAGCGACGACGTATCGTAGAAGCTGATCGCGTCGAGCGTGCCGGTGGGCGCGAGAGGGGCGGGTACCAGCCGGGGTGCGAACAAGCCTTCGGCGCCGCGCAGTATAGCGGCGGCAGCATGCCACTGGTTTGCCCAGTGGCGAACCACGTCTCCCCCGAATTGGCTGGGCTTGCCGAACCAGTCAGACCAGCGATCGGCAGTCACGGTCCGCCAGAATGTGCGCAGCCTCTCGACGCGCATCTCCGGCGCGTTGCCGGCGATCAACGCGGCGTTGATCGCGCCGATCGAAATGCCCGCGACCCAGTTCGGGTGCAGCGACGCTTCGGCCAACGCTTCGTACACACCGGCTTGATAGGCGCCGAGGGCACCGCCTCCCTGCAAAACAAGCGCTACGCAATCGAACGGAACCGGTTGCTGCCCGCGCCCAGCCCGCCCAAATCGTTCGGGTTTCAATGCGATACTCATTGGACTGTTCCTCTGGTTATTGCATCGCCCAGCCGTGGCTGACCACGACCGACTGACCGGTGAGGGCATTGGACGGAAACGCCGCGAGAAACGTCGTACAACGCGCGACGTCGTCGAGCGTCGTGAACGCCCCGTCGACGGTTTCCTTGAGCATGACGTCCCGAATCACCTGCTCTTCGGTTATGCCGAGTTCTTTCGCTTGCTGCGGGATTTGCTTCTCGACCAGCGGCGTCCGGACAAAGCCTGGACAGACGACGTTGGCGCGGACGCCGTGCTCGGCACCTTCCTTCGCAACGACCTTCGCGAGCCCGAGCAGCCCGTGTTTGGCCGCAACATACGGCGCCTTCAGCTTGGACGCTTCCTTGGAGTGCGCAGAGCCGATGTAGATGATCGAGCCGCCGCGCTGCCGGGCGTACATCTGCCGGAGACACGCGCGGGTGGTCAGGAACGCGCCGTCCAGGTGGATCGCGAGCATTGTCTTCCAGTCGGCAAAATCGAACTGGTCGACGGGCGAGACGATCTGGATGCCTGCGTTGGAGACGAGGATATCGATCCCGCCGAACCGATCGCATACCGTGCGTACGCCGACATCGACGGCAGCCTCGTCGGTGACGTCCATCTCCACGGCGAAGGTTGCGGCGCCGCTCGCATCGAGTTGGTCGGCCGTTGCACGCGCGGCGTCGATGTCGAGATCGGCGATGGCTACTTTTGCGCCCTGACGAAGGAACTCGCGGGCGACCTCCTTGCCGATCCCGCTGGCGGCTCCCGTGATGATCGCGGCTTTGTTTCTCAACTCCATTCGAACCTCCATTATGTCTGGCGCCAAATTTTCTGACCGAGGCGGGATCCCAAAACGGGGCCGAGGGCTTCGGGCCGCGCCGAGCAACGCGTCGCGCTGCATGTCTAGAGACCCTTTGACCGTGGTCCGGAGGTGAGTGATCGTTAGTCCGGTTGATCTACGGACATGGCCCGGCGAAATTGCGCTATTCCGTCCGGCTCAGGACGAGGCTTACCCGCTGGTTGCGCTGGCGATTGCCCGGACTGTCATTCGGTGCGATCGGGTCCGAGGCCCCACGCGCTTCGGTGCGCAGCCTGTGCGACGAAATGCGACCATCGCGAAGCATGTCCAGCAAAACGTCTGCCCGAGCCTGTGAGATTGCACGATCGGCGGCTTCGTCCCCCGAGGGGTCGGTATGGCCGACGATGACCACTTTGACGTCGGGGTTGGCATGAAGCATCGCGACGAGACGCGGGACGCGGCCGCGCGATTCGGTTGTAAGTTCAGCGGTTCGTCCGACAAATTCCTGACCACCGAGTTCGAAGGTCTTCTGCCCCGGTTCGCGGCTGGCAAGCCAGTCGACAAGCGCGCGTCCTACGGTTCCCCTGGGAGCAACCATTGTGGAGCCATCGGCCAGCGTAACAATCGCGGAAGTATCGCCACGCATTTCTGTTTGTTCTGCCGGAGAGTCCTCGCTGCATCGCTCCATGGTCAGCGAACCAGCGACGACCAGCGCTATGAATAGGAAAAGCAAGATGGTGCGGGCCATGGATCATTCGTTCCATTGTGCTGAAGGTTGCCAACCGCCGCCAAGGGCCTGAAAAAGAGCCGTCGATGCGAGCAGGCGGTCGCCGCGCGTCTGCACAAGCGACAATTGCGAAGACAACAGGCTGCGCTCGGCATCGAGCTGTTCGAGATAGGGCGAATAGCCCTCGCGATAGCGGAGCGCGGCAAGCTGTTGGACCCGGAGGAGCGCGGCCTGCTGGCGCGTCAGCTCATCCTCCTGTTCCGCGTAGCGTTCGACCGACGCCATCCCGTCTTCGACCTCGCGAAACGCGGTGAGCGCAGCCTTGCGATACGCAAAGGCTGCCTGGTCACGGCGCGCGGCCGCGCCGTCTGCCTGGGCGCGTATCCGCCCGCCATTGAAGATCGGCGCCAGGACGCTTCCGCCCAGCGAGAAGATCGAGAGCGGATTGTCCGGGAGCAGCGAGGAAGCGACGAACCCGCCGGATGCCGCCAGCTTGATGTCGGGCAGGAAGGCGGCGCGTGCCGCGTCGAGCGTGCGGTCGGCCGCGACGATTTGATGCTCGTCCGCTGCGATGTCGGGACGCTGCCGAAGCAGGCGCGCTGGCAGCTGTGACGGGGCCGTGGGGATGGTCAGCACCGTGAACGCCGCGCCGCGCGCGACGGGGCCAGGCGCGCGATCGAGCAGGATGCTGAGGCCGTTCTCGAGCTTCGTGATCGCGAGGTCGACGGTCGGGATGGCTTGGGCGGCCGCCTGATGCTCCGCTTCGGCCTGCGCCAGATCGAGTTGCGAGCCATATCCCGCTTCGGCGCGGCGCCGAATAAGCGTCAGGGTGCCCGCGCGCGCATCGAGGGTGCGGCGCAGGATCGCCCGCCGCTCGTCGAACGTCCGAAGCTGGACATAGCCGCTGACCACGCCTGCGGCGATGGCAAGCCGCACGGTCTGGCGGCTATCATCGCTGGCGAGGAGCTGCGCTTTCGCGGCGGCGGCGCTGCTGCGCAGGCGGCCGAACAGGTCGAGGTCGAACGAAGCCTGCACTTCGCCCTGTGCTGCCCATTGCGCGATATCGATCCCGAACGGGTTGACGCTTCGGGTGCGACCGCCCGTGCCGACGGCTTGAACCTGCGGCATCCTGGCGCCGCGCGCAGCGGCGAACTGCGCCCGCGCTTCCTCGATGCGAGCGGCGGCAATCTCGATATCCGCATTGTGCCCCAGCGCCTCTTCGACGAGGCCGGTCAGCGTGGCGTCGCCAAACCTACGCCACCATTGCGCATCGACGACGACGTCCGATCCTTTGTGATCGCCGCGCCACTGGGCCGGCGGTGCCACCTCAGCCGCTGGCGGGATCGCCGGGCGGGGGCCGGCGCAGGCCGACACCAGAAGGGCAAGGCTGCCTATAACGAGCCGCCCGGTCATGACCGGACACTCGTGTCGATCCGGACCTCGACCGACATGCCCGGACGCAGGTTCCTTGCCTCCGCCGTGCCGGGATCGACCGCGATCCGCACGCCGATTCGCTGCGGGATCTTCACAAAATTGCCGGTCGCATTATCCGGCTTGAGGACCGCGAACTCCGAGCCGGCAGCAGGCGACAGTCGCTCGATCCGGCCCTTCAACCTTGCGCCATTCAGCGCGTCGACGGTCATGCTGGCTGGCTGGCCCGGGCGAAGCCGTCCCGTCTGGGTCTCCTTGAAGTTGGCGATCACCCAGCGATCCGGTGGCACGATCGCAAGGAGCTGCGACCCGTTGGTGACATAGGCGCCGACCCGGATGCCCACCTCGCCGAGAACGCCGCCTTCGGGCGCGCGGATCACGGTGTGCTCGAGATCGATCTCGGCGGCGTGCAGTTGCGCGCGCGCGGCTGCGACCTGCGCTTCCAAGGCGCCGCGGCCAACCTCGACCGTTCGGATATCCTGGCGGCCGATCTCGCTGCCGGCC
>Ga0265798_10003464_pt1 | contig 22444 bp, 26 predicted proteins | sample P3T30metagenome_FD_192430 | JGI IMG/M metagenome (GOLD analysis project Ga0265798, IMG submission 192430) | Plant litter microbial communities from East Loma Ridge, Irvine, California - P3 T30 | ecosystem: Environmental > Terrestrial > Plant litter > Unclassified | place: USA: California... | reverse complement strand
TTTGAACTTTTTTTGGTTGGTTAGGGATGAGGGGAGCTGGTTGGATATTGGGACCACGATTAGTCATTTTGTTATTGCGAGTTTGTTGGGGATGTTTGTGGTGGGGTTGGAGGTTTACAGTGGGGGGGCGATTGCGGGGGTGGGATTTGGGGGGAAGGAGGTGGGGATGGGGAAAGTTGGTGGGTGAGAGTGGGAGAGACGGTGATATTACAACAGCCTTGCCTTTCGGTGCTCGTCATATGCTCTCGCCGTACTTCTAAATCAACGAGGGGGTACAAAATGCATGTCAGCAAAGCACGTCAAATACCATCACGTAGAAAATCAGTCGATCACAATCAACGCGATCATTTCTTGCTCAGCTACTCCCATCTTCTTCATCGTAGTGTTCCCAAGAACGCCCAAGACCGGGTATGCCCAAATGCAAACCAAGGAGATTCGTGAGGGATGGAAAAACATATTAAGTACAGTGTCATGATGGATGCAATGCCCAGACCAGTGATGTGTGATACAAGTAGCGAAGTTATGCAGCGGGTTAAAAAAAGAAAGGACAATAATGAAGTAGTGGTGCCGAGGAAGCCCGATTCCCGATTGGTTCAAGAGTTGAACGGTCCGAACATGGAAGTAGCTGGATTGTCGGCACCAATGCGTTGGGGACGAATGGACTCGAACGAAGACAGTGGTGTCGTCTCCTCGGCGCTGGGTAACAAGTTGTCGGTAGATGCGGATCCATTCAGCTGGGAGTCTTGATGTGTCTGGCTGGAACGACCGGGGCGGAATCGATTGAGGCTCGATCTGATCGAAGGCCAGCGCCGCCTTCTGTGGCCGGAAAGTGACGGTTGAGGTTCGCGGGTTGCTGGGGCCAGAGGTTCTACAATGCGGTTTGAAGCAGGCTGCTGCTCATCACGACGCAACTGCTGCCTGTGCTGAGCATTGACGAGTGTCGAAGTCGGAGATGGACGCGCGGTATGGCAAGATAGCGCAGAATATCGGGGCGTCTGAAGGGACACCGCAGTCGAGCAATGAGCATCCGAAGGCGCAAAGCAATCAACCTCCGGGAAGTGACCAGGCACAGCCGAGCTATTCGAGCTGAATCACCACTGTCAGCACCTCGCCACTCAGACATGTTCAAGACAGCTAGTGGTACCGCGGTGGAGTACCCTGTCCGTTCGGGACAGCATTGCCCTGTTGTGGCTGGAACTCCATTTCGCGCTTCAGGCTGTCGAGTGTCTGGGGGAAGTAGGGCTCGACGCCGAACTGCTTGAGGTAGCCGGCCGTCTTCTCGATGCGCTTGATCTCGCGCTGCACGCTCCAGTTCTCGTCCTCGCCGAACCGGCGTGTGACGACATCGACCATGGCGGTGTCGAGGCGCTTGTAGAAGTCGAGACGCGCAGCAATGTCGCCCGAGTCGGCGCTGTCAATGCCACCGTGCGAGTTCAGGTTGCCGCCAAGCTTGAGGATCAGGTCGAAGGCGTGACGTGGGCCCTGTGGAAGAAGCGCCAGTCGCTGTATATCGGGTAGGAACTTAAGCATGGCCGATGCGAAGTGTGATGATGATATGGAGTCGTTGAGGTCGTCCTGGAGACGGTGCAGGTCGAAGTTGACGATGGTGATTTTGCGGTCGAGCTGTGCGTTGAGCGCGATGGCAGCGTCTGGTGTGATGCTGTCCATGATCTTAGCGATAGAGGGAGGGACGTCTGGGCGAAGGCCGCGCTTGTCGATCCAGCCATGGACTTCTGCGCGCTGCTGCTCTAACTGGTCGACCCAGGTCTGCATGTCGGCGAGTTGCTGCTCGAGCTGCTCGATCTTCTCTGTGTATGGCGCGACGGCCTGGTTGAAGGCAGCCGTCAACAGGTCTGGCATGGGTTGCGGATGCAGCGGCGCACGCTGGTTCATCGCTGGAGGCATGGCATGGCCACCATTCGGTGCGCCACGCATAGGGATAGAGGACGTCTCCTGCGGCTGCTGCTGGCGCGAGTACATGGCGGCGGCGTCGTCGTCGATGGGCGAGGTAGGCTGTTGCTGCTGCGTCTGCGTCTCCTTGCGGCTGCTCTCCGGGCGATTGTCGTAGTCAAACGATTGCGAGCGCACAACGGGGTCGTCGACGTAGGAGGAGCTGTTGCGTCTGCTGCTGCTGAGTCTGCTTTATTAGCGTCAGTCGTTGCTGTGGTTGCGCCGAGCATGGATGGGGCTCCTTACCGTTTAAAGAACATTATGGAGAGGAAAGGAGCAGCGAGTGCGGGCGACTGGTGGGCGTGATTATATGGCGCAGCAATACGACAGTAAGATTAACCGCCCGTGATATGGGAGGTTGGTGAGGGTGACAGTGAGCGAGTAAGTGATGGCCTGGGGTTATCTTTGGTGAAAAGTGTGGCTGGTGTTATGGCTTTTTCGGAGGTTGGGGTTTCGGAAGTAATTTTTCGATCTTGACGTTGCACACAAATGTTATGGTCGCACAACCTGCACCTGATGATGATTGTTATAACAAGTAAGTCAATGGTCTTTCGACAGTTGCAGATCGAGTTCAATGAATATTTAAATGTATTGAGTGCGAATGCGCTGCACTTGTTGATATGCATATCGTTGAGCTAGACGGAAGCGACCCGATCCCCGCAAGCCGGGTCCACCTAGCCCCGCTTTTCTTCCAGCCTCGTGGTCATGACTCGCTCTCATTGGCTGTTACCCAGAGCGACCACGAATGGTCGCGGCCAGTGCCAAACTTCCTGCTTCAAACTCAATGTATTTTCCATGATGACACTTCCCGACTTAAAAGACACGTAATGCACTTTTGAGTATCCAAGGTCCTTTTTTTCTCTGTGTCGGCGTGTAAGTCCTTACTGAAACGACTCGAATGGAGGTGCGCATGTCATGAGAGCAGCTCACTCTGTTAAGAATGTCTGCGCAAAGAATTGTAGAAAGGAACATCACATCACACTCCGTTACGGAAATTCTGAGGCCTAGATTGCACACTTCTCCTGCGAGATGACTCAATTGGACTTCTCAGGCACGTAGAGAGGTGCCATCATAAGACGAGCGACATCTACACTACATCAGACCTAGAGGACAAGCACTCGCCGCTATAGGGTTACCAACACGTCACTTATCCCAGGCTTTGCCAAACATTTGATCCCAAGCCGAAACTTGCGTATCTAGCTGCCGACTTTAGACTATCTACATGCCGCATCTTGAAGGTCAGGGAAATGTCAGTGTTAGGTCTGGGAACACTTGCCATCCCAGAGTGCGTTTCATTGCCTTCGACACTGAACGCCTCCTTGCCATGTACGACTGTCCCCTCAACTCATTAGGTATCCCGCACTCTCCTCATATGGAAGGAGTAGTCCTCCAAGAATACATAGTAAACCCAGTGACGAAGATTGCAGCACACTCCGCAGTGCCACAACCGGTTACCGATAAGTTGAAACTCGACATTGATCAATATGTGAACCAATCATAAACCAGAGCACACACTCAAGTACCCAATCCTCCATTTCCCAATCACAAGTGCTCCATCCCTCACGTTACCCCACCCCAGCGCACCTACTCAAAAGTAACACAGCACTTATTACACTCATTCTCCTCATCCCCCTTAATATCCTGCCCAACAACGCATCAGCAGCGTCTCCACGGGACAGTCCCTCGTGTGCCGATAGCAGTGATTTTCCAGGCAGAACTCCTGCGACGTTGAGTGCGCAGATGGGGCGTAGTGGAGGATTGTGATTTGAGATGGCGCGGCGAGAGCGGTAGGGAGCAGGGCGAGGAGGATGAAAGTTGGGACGTGCACAGTGTCTTGGAATCAGAAAAGGTAGAGACCTGTGTTATGAAAATGTTGGCCTCGAGGAGCGTGGTGAGAATGTTGAATTGGAAGAACGGAGCACAGCGAGATTATGTATATATATACGCGATCCTTGTGCGCTAATAGTACCTCGCCCTAAAAGTGTGTATGTGTACTCGCGCCTCAGTCTCGCGAGTAGGAACTTTCGACATTAATGTAAACATAACACGACGTGAAGTACTACGAGCGCTTTATTGCTACCTAGCTCCTAGTTGGACAGTTACGTGCAACGCCCAATAGTCGACTAAGACAAATGTAGTCGAGCTCAAGTAAGGTATCATGCCACTGACCTGAAATCCAATCTCGAAAAGTGGCTAAAACTGCTCGCTTCAGGGACGGCCGTCTGTAGTCGCTGTGTTCCCCGGTGTAGCAGGACTGTACTTAATGTGAGTTGTGGATTACTGCATTAGACTTCCGTGTGACAACGGGATACAGGACCATACAAGATGAGACGGCTGGTATTTAGTCTTGTTGCTAGGTGGTTGTCTGCGACATGCTCTTGACTGACGATGGTCGAGTAGATAGTTCGTTCCACTATCATAGAATCTGGGCCCATACGGCGCTTCGAAACTGCATGGGACATAGGAAGAAGTAGTCTTCAAGATGGCTTGTTGCACGGACTGAACCATGCCAACATCTGATTTGTATTCCCTACAAATCTACTTCAGTCGCCGTCTCCAACACCGAACAAGATGCAACTCATGACTAACCATACACAGCTGTCACCAAAACAGGTAACTAACATCCTGCCCTCCCCTTCTCCTACACCCTCTTCTCAGCATCCACACGCTCCATCATCCCAGGAGCACCGTCCTTACCGTCCTCCACAGCCGAAACACCCCCCCGATCCTCCGGATCATTCGCATGCGCCCCCACAATCCCAATATCCGTCGTCGAAAAGCTATCCGCAATAGTCCTATACTTGGGCACAAAATTGACACAAGCAGCATAACTCCACGCCGCGAGGAAAAACGCCATCGGCACAACCATCGCCGTGGCAGTAGGCGCATGGCCCGTCTCTGCATTGGGCACGCCCTGTGCATCGGACGCGACGAAGAGTAATGGAGGTACAACGGCGCCGCCTGCTACGCCGGCTACGATGAATCCGGATCCGCGCTTCGAGTACTTGCCTAGTCCGCGCATGCCGAGCGCAACGATAGTCGGGAAGATAATCGACTCGAAGAACAGCACGATGTACAGCATACTCATGCCCGTGTTACCGCGCTCCGTGATAGCCGGTATAATGAACACAATGCACATGGTCATGTACACGATGAAGACCCAGCGCGGCCTAACGAACTTCATGAGCGCGCTGCCGGCGAATCGGCCCAGAGTAAAGGCACCTTGAGCGCCGGCCAGGAACTTGGATGCGTCGGAGTTGGATGTCGGGCCCGTTGGGAGGATGCGTGTTTCGGTCACGTAGTTGATGAAGGCGCCTGCGATGGCGACTTGTGCGCCTGTGTAGCAGAATTGCGCGAAGGTGGCGTGGAAGAGGCGGTATTGTTTGGCGAAGGGCTTGATGTCTGTTCCGGCGTGGGTGGCTTCGGCTTGGAAGGCCATGTCGGCGTCTTATGTTATGTCAGTGGTACATTTGAGCATGATTTGAGAGAGTGATATACCAGTGATCTCGGGGATTGGGCTGAAGTAGTAGACTACAGCTAACAAGTACACGAAACATGCGATGGCAAGGTACGTCCACTGAACGTTCTCAAGCGCATTTTGGTCGGTTCCAGTGTTCTTGAAGAACACATAGGAAGCCAAGACAGGAGCCACTACCGTTCCGATGCCGTTGAATGCTTGCGCGATGTTGATTCTGATCTCGGAGTACTTGGGTGGTCCACCTGCACCACTCCGTCAGCAGCCATCTAGCAAAAGCTCGACCATGCCATCACTTACACACAGCGAGATACGGATTCGCCGCCGTTTCCAGCGACCCAAGCCCATTCCCCACCACAAACGTCGCAGCACAAAAGCCCCCAAAAGACCTATACACCAAACACGGCCACGCCAGCAACGCGCCTAGACCGTACAGACACAAGCCCCAGATAAAACACGCCTTGTACCCATAGTGTCGCAAGATCCAATTCGCATGACCCAGCGAAGCGAGCGGATACGCGCCGAAGTATGCTGCTTGCAGGCCTGATGAGCGCGATCGAGTGATGCCGAGCACGACTTGGAAGTGCTTGTTGAGCGTGTCGATGAGTCCGTAGGAAAAGCCCTGTGGATGATTTGTAAGTAACGGAAGGACGGGGGAATGGGTTTTCGTACGTACCCATAGAAAGAATAGAATAGTGACCAGACACAACGGATAAATCGACTCACGCAGCGTGAGTTCAGCAGCTCGCGTGCGCTTATCATCGCGATTATTGCGCAGTCTGGTTAATCGGAAGCGAAAAGATGGCATGTTGATAACAATGAGAATGCGATGCTGAGTTATGTCCGAACGCACGTCGTCGCAACCAACTTCGAATTCAGCACGCAAGAGACAGCGCGCGACTCCCCTCAAGTACCTTCCCATCGCCAGCATCCCATGCCTCTTCCCCACCAGACACCAACCGCCGTTGCAACCTCAGCCTTCTAGCGTACGTCACGAACCTGGGGAAAGGCCGCAAGTTGGGGGTGATCGGCATTGCTAGGGATGCGGAGAGGTGGGAGTTCTGCCGAGGCATGCACCTCGGTGGAGACTGTGCCGATGGTCATGAGGATGTGGTCGCGATGGGAAGGGATCGGCGGGGGAAGGAACGTGGAAGATGGGATTGTTGGAAGGATGCGTGGTGGTGGGTGTTTCGGCATGTTGTTGGAGGTCGCGGTATGACGTTATGACGTTCATTCATACATTCTCGTGCCTAGTCTGACCATTCTTGAAGCACATTCAGCACCACGTACTGCGATGACTGGGAACGGATAAAAGACATTTCCCAGCAACATCAAGGCAGATGCATATGCAGATATTATGCGTTCTAACTTATAACGCTCTTCTTCTTCTCAAGTCCATCACTTGCAACCCTCCAAGCCGTACTCACTGCGTATGAAACCGCTTCATCTTCCCCATCCCAACCGTCCCCGACTCCCCCTCAACCCTCCAACGCTCTTCCTCTCCATCCCCAACGTCCCTCCTCTCGGGCAACATAATTGCGCGATCAAGCTGATACGGCAAACCCCTATGCCTCCCCCTAATCATCATAGCGCAAATGACAAGCTTACTAAACGTCGAAAAGTGACCGCTTAAACTCGTGAGATTTGACGGGTGTCCTAGCGACAAACCGACGTTACCACTGTGAAAGTAGCGCCATGTCAGTCTCGTTCCTATTGATTGATTGGAATGGGGAATACCACTTACTACGCTGACACGACTTCAAAGAAGATAGGAAATATAGCAAAAGCAGGATCCGCGTCGTCGGCAATCTTATCTGCTTCCGCGATCGAAATGCAGAAGATGCCGAGGAAAATGTACCACAGATCGAAGCTCAGCTGATTCTGCATATGTCTCGATAAATACGAGGCACTCATATGCTCGTCTGCATCGTCATTACTCGTATACACGCCCAAGCTGCTCTCCTCGTACGTATTACTCGCGCGGACGGCAATGGCAATGGGAAACACGGAGATGTACATCATGACCAGGAGACTGAATTGCACGGCTGGATGCACATCCGCGAGATTGAACGACGCTGTGCCCGTGTGGCGCGACGACGCGGACTGGAAGATCGCGGCGGCGATGCGTGGGCCGATGGGGAGGACGTTCACCGCGGTATTGTGCAGGTCGAGCACGACGATAAGAAGTATATCGACGAAGTTGAGGGCGAAAAGGATGCCGAAGAGAATCCACGTGGTGCGGCTCGGGAACAGGAGTGTGTAGCAGCGGCGTGGATGCTCGAGTAGGAACTTGAGCGGCTCTCTGGTTGAGGAGGTGCGTGGCGTCAGTTTGTACGTGATCCAGATGATGAGGCGTAAAAGGCAGGGGTAGCATGTGTTTCCTGCGTAGGCGAGAAAGGACATGAAAATCATGGGCCATTGCGCGTCTTGGAAGGAGATCATCGAATCGGGAGTGAGTGTGAAGCCGAGGTTGTCGACCATTGTTTGGGCGGAGTAGAAGCCCCTGTGGATGTCAGGTTGACCATTGCGAGAGATACGATGCGAGGAAGGGTACGTACCACCATGTTGGATCTTGCTTTTGCAGGGCCAGATACTCGCGGTACTTGGGATCAGACGTATGTATCCAGCCAACGAGAACGATTGCGCCGAAAACATGGAGGCCGACGAAGTAGCCTACGACAGATCAGCGCGTTGCGTCGGGAAGATAATATGGACACATGAGACATACCAACGACGATCTTGAAGAGCAGCTTCAGAGCGCGATACTCCATGCCACCCAGTGCCTCCCGATCCTCCTTGGTCAAGTTCTGGAACTGGGAGTTCCTGCCGATGGTAACTTGCGAGGAGAGCCGCGGCATATCTGGCTGTTGCGAAATCGAACGGCGCCGTGATCGGGCCTTACTTTGACTCGGGATTGTGCCGATGACAAACATGGAAGAGGCTACGCGCTCTACGGATGTGGCTTGGGACATGGCCCTACCATCTGATCTACGCTTTCGAGGCTCACTGAGCCCAGCACCTAGGGGTGCAATCTTGGTTGCTTCATCGTCTTCTGTCTCTTAAGTCAATGGATGGTTGACTAGAAGGTTGAGATTCTCACCGCCAGAGCTGTAGATATCGTCGTCGAGCTCACGAACAGATTGGCCTATGGGCGTGTCAGCCAGCTTGTGGTGCGTAGAGGAGTGTGAAATCATATACCTTGCTCTCTCTCCCTTGGTGATGGGACATATAGAGCTTTGGGCTCATGAGAGGCGGGATGAGGAGCATCCTCAAAGGTGATTTGGGTGGATCTGGCTTGAGCGCCCTCTTTTTCGCTGACGGCGTTCACATTGGTAGTATCAGTGTTGTCAATGGTTGTGCCACCAGCGTTGCCAGAGGATAAGGTATGATCCGTCCCCGTCGTGCTCGACACGTTGGCCTCGACGTCCCTTCCATTGCCTGGGCGCGTTGCATTGGAGCCTGCATACAAGAAAGCGGGCGCTGCAAAGCATCAGTAACAGCATCAATGTGACCATGACATCGCCTTACCAGCGTCTTTCAGTCTCTTCTCAAACCAGTAGAGGCGAACGGCAACAACGATAATGTTGACGAATCCCAGCTGAGCCACGATGGGGATGAAGTAGATAGCAAGCTGCTGGTACAGTTGCAACGCTTTGAGATCGATACTAACGAGTCGTCAGCTTGGGGATAGCACTACCATTAAGTGACAGTCCAGAGGGAAGAAGGACAAGGTACGAACGTGTTGAGACCTGATTCGGTGGAAGCGCTGACGCCGAAGAAGTATGCGTCGACGGATCTCATATTCCCATAAGGATAAATGACAATGAGTCCTAGAATACCCAACAACAAAATGTATGCATCTGACAAGTCGTTAGCGAGACGTACTCAACATGAGTCTGGTAGTTTGTGCTTACAGTGCAAAGAGATGAAGGTTATTGGTGGTTTCCACATTGTAGCTGGCGTGCTGTAGTTGTTGTCGTACGAAGTCGAAATAGTGAGACGTGAGATACTCGGTTCCGATGCTGTGGGCTCCCAGTAAATTTAAGTTGTACCTATAGACTACACGAGAGGAAGCAAGTGGTAAACAGTCTTGTTTGCTCTACTTACTAGTCTGACGCGTGAGGCATTTTTGACAACGCTAAGCTCCGCACCTAACTTGTCTAGGGAACAAGGGACAGGCTAAGCCTCTATCACGATGTCCCGACGTGAGGGATATATCAGATTGGTGTAAACTTGGAGTGCAATTTTTGCTGTGGATATGTACACAGCCTCACGGCTCGACGCCGGCAGCCGCTGACGCAGTCTTGGAGAAGGTTGGTGCTGCGTCCTGACGACCACGTGCTTCATGTTACAGCGTGGTGGAAATTGACAATGAATTCTCAGCAATTCATTCGTCCCGCGATCACTCTTTGAGAAACTCCACCTACCTGCGTTCCCTGTTAGCATCCCTCATACACCACACGCGAATACATACAAAATTACCTATCCTCATCCCTTGTTCTTGAAACCCAGCCCACTCTCCTTCCTCACAACCCCATACACACTCGGAATATCACCCTTATCACCAATCTCCTCCTTCACCTTATCCAACCTCTCTTGAGCTAATCCTAACATCTTCACACTCGCACCACTCCTATCCGCCAAATCCCTCGCATGCCTCGCATCCTTCCGCGCAAGATCAATGTGAAACAGCGGCTCGTCCCTCTTGTAATAATCACCATCCAGCATGCGCTGCGAGTACGCCGTATACGGCCCCGGAAACATGGTCGATATGAACGTCTGCAGATTCTCGACGCCGAGACCGGATTTCTCAGCTAGCACGTGGCCTTCCGAGAGCTGCGATACCATGTTCAGGATGAATGTGTTGCCGATGACTTTCAGGAGCGTGGCGTTGCCGGCGGGTTGGTCTGGGTACTCGATGTCTGCGCGGCCCATGACGCCTTTGGAGTAGGGCTTGACTTTTTCGACGGCGGCTTTCTTGCCTGCAATCACGCATACAAGTTGTCCGTTGTCGGCCATTGCTGGTGCACCAAATACAGGCATGCCGACGAATTCTGCACCTTTGGCAGTGATCTTCTTTTCTAGATCATTGGTGGTGTCTGGGTGAACGGTGGAGCAGTCGACGATCAATTTGTCTTTGACGTCTTCTTGCAGGATAGTATTCACGGTATCTTTAACGGCTGCGTCGTCGCCCAGGCACATGAAAATGATGTCTGCTTCTTTGGTGGCATCGTTAATGGTGTCGACGACTTTGGTCTTGCCTTCGCCGATGTCTGAGGCGATTTTTGAGACGAGATCGTCGGAGCGCTTCTTCGTGCGGTTGTAGATGATCAGAGGCTTGTCGAGGTTTCCTTTCTCGACGAGATTCTTACACATGCCCTTTATATTGTTAACTGGAGCTTGGAAACCTGTCGGTTAGACTTGCCCTGCCCATGTTGCCGAGTCCAAGCCATGCGAGTTGTGGAGCCATCTTGAAATGCTTTTCTGCGTGTTTGGAAGCGAGGTTAAGTTGCCGTTTTTTACCAAGCAGCAAGTACACCTGCCAAGTTCCTCGCCGTTGTATTTGTACCTGAACCCCTCCGCTAAATGCAAATAATTACGGCTCTAGCATCTCATGCTTCGTCATGGCTCTTCCACGGGGATAAGGTGCGGGCCGATATCGGCTAGTGCCAATGACGTTTAGCTCCCGCAACACGAGTGGAATTCACAGAACTCTGAGTCGCAAACCGCGCACAGTCATACCTCGCCATTGCGGGCTTCACACTGCTACACGATAGCATGAAGCATGCTTATCTGCCGCAAAGTCCCTGTGAGGGGCTTAGGGAAGGTTACAAAGACTGTACGTGTGCTGACTCTCTCCGGCGTTCAAGTCAAAATCGGAATCGCATCGATGGTGTATCTAATAGGTGACAGCTTTCCAAGTTCGATGACACGAATGATATTTCCGAAAAGAGTTCAGTAGCACACTTGTCAACAACGACACGATACACACCTCCCAACACCCGTACAGCCTCGAGCTCAGCAAAACAGCGCCAGCGAGCCGAACGCGAGCAGTTGACTCGGCTGCTCAAGGAATCGCCCGGCAAGCGTGATGCTCGCAACTTCCTGAAACAATTCGATGCACCGAAAGCGAAGAAAGCCGCGCAAGATGCTGCGCCACATATCAAGCAGGCATCGAACGAAGCGGTACACAACAAGTGGGGCACAACGAGGACTGGTGTGAATCTGGGCAACTTGTACCAACCCACCATATTCACCCGGGAACCGCTCCCAGAGAAGAAGTACAAAGAAGACGAGAAGCATGAGCCGTTGCACTTGGCATTGGTCAAGCTGAGGCAGCCACAGACACTGGATGATCGTACACTGGGTGGCATTGCGCTCACTCTGAGTCAAATGGCTCGCCTAGGAATGAGTACTGCTGTAGTACTGGACTGCGATGACCAAGAAGTGTCGCTAGCGACAAGGAGCGATCCAGCACACGAGAAGCTGATTAGAGAGCAAGCAGCACGGTTCGTTGCAGCTTTGGAGGACTACAACGAGCCGGGAGCCCTGTTGGTTGAGCATGCTTTGGGTTACTCCAGCCGTACACAAGACATGCCTAGCACGGTACAAGTCCGAGGCGGCGTCGAGGTCAATAACAGCTTTTTGCTATACCCTCCGATCGATGACGGCGTTATCCCGGTTATCCTGCCATTCGCGTACGATAAGAATCTGAAGAGGGTCGCAGTCGAAGCAGATGATGTTCTTCTTGCGCTCATTCGGGAATTTGCAGGCATAAAGACCCAACCTGACATCCATGTCGAGACGGACGAGAAGGTTAACTATGGTGGAAGGTACCAGGATATTGTAGACCAACCGATACTGGATCGAATCATTGTTCTCGATCCACTGGGTGGCATACCGTCAGAGAACAGGTCAGACGGTGCGCACGTCTTTGTCAATCTGGAGGCCGAGTATCTAGACATCCGGCGAGAGCTTCAGCAGCTATCTACAGCCACACAAGAGGATGCAGTCACATGCAGCTCGACCTCACTGAGTATTGGCAATCCGTTCTCGCAGTTCGTCGAGGATGAGGTGGTTTCTCTGGCTGGCGATTCGACCCCACAGCTTGCCAATACGGCACCAGCACGGCACTTGAAGAACCTGAATGTGGTCCAGCGTGCACTGAAGCTCTTACCACCAACATCTTCTGGTTTGATCCTCACACCACCGGAAGCTGCGACAAAAGCCATTCCAGACGATGCTCGCACAACACCGTCGAAGAACCCTCTGCTGCACAATTTGCTTACAGACAAGCCCATGATCTCATCATCACTTCCAACCTCGCCAGCAAGTCGCTTCCTCGGCTCAGCAGCACCGAACCCAGCGACATTCCTCAAAAAGGGCGTCCCACTCACCATGATCCCTGATCCTCGCGTTACCGGACCCTGGCGACCACCATCGTCGTCGAATCCAAGTATCGAGCTGGCAGAGGACCCACGCATCAACTTTCCAAAACTGGAGGAGCTGATCAACGATTCTTTTCGTCGGAAGCTGCATGCTAAGGACTACCTCGACCGCATCCGGGGACGCGTCGCTGGCATCATCATTGCGGGCGACTACGAGGGCGGTGCGATATGTACGTGGGAGACGCCATCGACACTGTTAGGCAAATTGATACCACCAGAGGCAGTCAACAGTCCAGACTCACCTTACTGGGTGCCCTACCTCGACAAGTTTGCAGTTCTGACGTCGTCTCAAGGATCTGGAGGTGTGTCAGACATCGTATGGGCTGCACTCACACGCACATGCTTCCCCGAGGGTGTGGTATGGCGCAGCAGGACGAGCAATCCGGTCAACAAGTGGTATCAAGAGCGATCGACCGGGACTTGGAACCTGCCCGGCGACCAGTGGACGATGTTTTGGACGACGGAGGGCGTGACGGAGAAGTGGGAGGTAGGAGCGTGGCAGCTCGACATGAGTGGCAAGGCTGAGATGACGAGATGGGAGGCGTATGTAGACGTGTGTGGCGGTATCACGCCTAGCTGGGCGGACGGCATCAAGAGGGCTGATTAGATACTCCAGGGACAACGCTGAATATGTTCATTGAGATGTGTAGCTGCGAACAGATGGCGAAAATGACTTGTATACGGCCTCGATACGCTTTTAGCAATATCTCGATGCTCGCAAGAGATACTAGATGGATGTGCACTAGCCCTGCATTAGCCTACACCGCGTACGTAGACTAGCGCTCGGACGCCGGTAGACTTGAAGGCCGACCTTCCATGTCATGTCACAAATGCAGTAGTTACCAGAGAACTACAGTGCAGTTCACTGTGTAGATAGGCTAGTATGATGAGGAATCAAACGTCACACAGATCATACAAGCAAGCGCCTGTGCTCGAGCAAAGTGCCGTATTACCCGGCTAGAGTGGTCTCCAACGAAGAGGTCCCTGAGGATCGCGGGTCGATAGACGAGCACCACAAGCGTCCGCCCGAAGCTTGTGTACAAGTCATGCAATGACAACACGGTTCCTGTGTCTGCGCGTACTACAGGCACATGCAGCGTATCGTCGTATCGTCGTAACTGTCTGGTGTCGTCAGCTCTCCGAGTGGCACGCACCGCAGAGTGGTGGTGTGCTGGACTTGGGTGGAGTGAGGCGCAGGCTCCAGTGTTCGCGGACAAAAACGATGGGCTTGCCGCGTGCCGGTAGCGTGTGCCTGGGAGACGGGACTCCGACAGCCAACACGTGCAGTCGTCTGCTGTCTCTCCTAACCGACCCGCGACCTCTCCAGGCAATGTCCCACGTCGCCCGTCGCCATTGCTGCGCCCTTCTGCAGCCCTAAGACGCCGCACCAGAGAATGCGGCGGTCATGGACAGGAAGGCCCTCATCTTCCCCTGGTGCGTTTTGCGACACGCCGGAGGAGCGTTGGAAGAAGTGGAAGTGGTAGAAAGACTGCAGCTGACAGGAGGAACAGTGGCCTCGTCCTAGCATCCGGATACCTCAGCACCGCGACGCCCATCGACTACTCGTTCGCCTTGGACAAGCCGCTGCACACCGTCGCCGTCGTGCTGCTGCTGACGGGCCTCGCCGTCGTCGCAATTGAGGCCTGGGGACACCGCAACGGCGCCGCACCACCGCACCTCCCGCCGCGATACATTGCCATCCCGCTCGGCAATGGCACGGGCAGGCCGTCCGGAGAAGAGACGTGGACCGAGGCCGGCGCGCCCGTACGGAGGAGGGCATGGAGCGTCAAGACGGTGGGCGCGCTGCTGGCGGTGCTGATGTTCGCCCTGTGCGCCCGCATAGCCATCTTCTACCGCGTCACCAAGGACATCGAGTGCAGCGGGCCCTCGGCCATGGTGCGCATGCCTCGCCGTAACATAACATACCAACATGACTAACCCACCCAGTCGTTCCTTCCCCTCGTCCTCTCGCTCTACCACTCCCTGCGCCATCCCTCCCACCGCCAGTACCCCGCCTGGAGTGCTGACTCACGCCCACGCACCCAGCTCGACCGCTTGCTCAACTTTGTCTACGACGGCTCTACGCGGTACATTGTTCCCTCTGCTCTGCTGTCCATCAGCAGCTTTCTCGTCGTCGTCAAGACGAGCATCCTTCGCTCCACCTACATCTGCCCCGTCGCAAACTCTACCGCGGCGACGGTTCCCACCCTCCAGTTCTTTGGCTTCTTGGTAGACTGCTTTGTTATCCAGGCAGTGTACCGTCTGGTCGATGATGCCATCTCTCCAGCTGACGACTGGACGATCCATCTCCAGGGTGGCACTTCAAATCTTTTGCTTGTTGGCTTGACACTTATAGTACGTTGCATTAACCAATACTAACCACGTATGCTAACACACCCAGGCTTCATCTCTCGTCGTGCTCGTAGCCGGCATGGTCGTGTACCCTGCAATGCCCGAGCACCGCGAGTGGATGCTCTCATTTCCTTCCGAATATCTACTCGGTCTTTTGCGTTTATCGTTGATGATACCCTTTATGACGTTATGTTTTCTAAAATCGGTACGCCTTTCCTCCTTCCTCTTCTTGCCAGTAGCTGACATTCCAGGCTCGGTTGTATGGCGTTATGAGCGCGGTGCTCGTTGCTGCATTTTCATCTGCATATGTTGGCGTTCTTCGAGGCCTTGGGACCGGCGTGTCCTACTCGTTTCCTCCAAAGTCCACCGTCGGACTCGTTCTGTGTCTTACTCTTCTCACCATCTCGCTCATCCTCTACCTCGTCACCGACACCAACATCGAAACTCGCATTCGGACCAACGTGCCTGTGCGTCTGGGCAGGAACCAGACGGCAGCCTTCGTTGTTCTGCTTGTTGCCTTTTCGATAGGTGTCGTCGTATACCGTCATCAACCACCGACTTCGGACCACCCGATTACCACGTTAATCGAGCTGGCCAGCATCCAACATGACAAGTGGGAGTCGCAAGCTCACCGGAGCAAGTCACTAGCCGAAGCTGTCGTTCACTACCGTCAGCGTTACAAGCGCGATCCGCCGCCGAATTTCGACAAGTGGCACCATTTTGCTACAGCTCGGAACTCGATCGTCATTGACGACTACGATAATATCGAAGAAGATCTCGCGCCATTTTCATCCTTCAATCCGGACGACTTGCGGCTACGAACGGTCACCGTACTAGCTACCAACACCGATGTCAGTGGTATAAGAATAAGAGATGGAAAAGTGGAGGCCATTTCTGAGGTACCAGAAGAACACGCATGGGTGATGGAGGGTGCCGTGACCATGATCCAGCAGTTCGCTGAATTTCTCCCTGATATGGACCTCGCCATGAATCTGCACGACGAATGCCGAGTAGCTGTACCACACGCCCATCTTCAGGATGCCTTGGACAATCCGCAGCCCTATCCCACACCGGACTCGTCAAGATCAACACAGGGCTTCAGTGCCGGTCGCGCAAAGAAGTGGCCATCCATCGAATCTGTTCGCACCGATCCGCAATTCTTCGAAGACGCACGTCCGCCAACCTTTCAGACGTACGGATCCATAGCATGTCCACCGAACTCGCGCGCAAGGAGAGAGCGTCACTGGCAAACGAAGGCATTTTGTTCGAAATGCGTACACCCACATTCCATGGGCGCCTTCATCTCAAACTGGACCTTGTCCGCCGACCCTTGCCACCAGCCCGACATCGCCAACCTGCACGGCATGCATCTCAGTCCTTCGACCATGATGGGTACGCACGATGTAGTGCCCATCTTCAGCCAAAGCCGTGCACCTGGTTACATCGACATCCGCTACCCCTCGCCTTGGAACTACCTCGAGAAGACAAAGTATGAATTCGACGAGAAGTATCCGGACCCTCACTTCGAAGACAAGCAAGACACACTCTTCTGGCGCGGCACCGCATCCGAAGGCGTGACCACCCAAGGAACCTGGAAAGGCATGCTCCGCCAACGCCTCGTGCACATGCTCAACAATCAGACCGCACGGCATCCTATCATGTTGCCCAAAGGCGATCACACGGACAATCTCGAATACGTTCTGAAGCGCACCGCCGACGTCAAGAGATATCTCACCACCAAGACGGACGCGCGTTTCGTAGACGAAATAGTTGGCTGTGCAGGTTCGGATTGCCGCGACCAAGAGAAGGAATTCTGGCATACCGAGGACACCGATCTCCGCGCACACTGGCAATACCGATACCTCTTCGACGCCGACGGCCCCGGCTTCTCAACACGCTTCATCCCCTTCCTCCATTCCAACAGCGTCGTTTTCAAAGCCGCGCTGTTCCGCGAATGGTACGAAGGCCGACTCACCGCCTGGAAACACTTTGTTCCAGTCGATCTCCGCCTCCACGATCTTTTCAGCACGTTAGCTTATTTCGGTGGGTATGGGATTGAGGACAGGAATAAGCGCATGATGGAGGGGAAGGTTAAGAGCGCGGAGAAGATTGCGCGCGATGGGAAGGTGTGGAGTGAGAAGGTGTTGAGGAGGGAAGATATGGAGGTTTATATGTTTCGGTTGCTGCTTGAGTGGGGGCGGTTGACGGATGATCGGAGGACGGAGGTTGGGTTTCGGTTTGGGGGTGGGGAGAAGAGGGGTGTGGGGGAGGTGGAGCTTTGAGATGGGATGGGATGGGTATATAGCGAGGGCATTTTGCATTGCTGCGGCGTATTTTTTGGGAGAGACATATCGAAAATGTTTCACGTCTTCAAGATTGTATTCCGCGCTGGTTCGCGGGTGATGTATGTGTGTAGGATCTTGTGAAGGTAGGTGTGATTCAACTCCATCAGCCAGTCCCTCGCCTCCACACTATCACTATACGCACCCGCCATCGAAGCCAGCCTTGATACAATTCCAAGAGCATGTATCCAACGACTTGAGATACATGCTACTACAGAATTATCGCCTATTCTTTAGGGTGAAGTTGAACGGATATTATTGTCTTGCGCTGCTACGCTCTTCCTGCTTCTTATTTTTGCGTGATATTTTGTGTAGGAATGTGGATAGTATGTAGCAGGGTAGAGTGGACTGAGATTGTGTAGCGCGATGTAAAACGTTTCATAATTTGTTATGTGAGTGTGTCTATCCTCGTGTGTTGTATGCGTGGCATACTAGGAGTTGAAGTGGTAGTGTAGAGTATCTTGAGTTGCTGTAGAGCAATCAAAGATGCTTGATAATTAGTTCAGGACAATCACGGTATGTTTTCTTCGGGTGTTTCGGCATGAGGCATAGTATAAATTCTTTTGAGCACGCTGATGATTCGTAGATTGTTTTTATCATCTCTCGCCTCTTCGGCGCAATGACTTCCCCGTAAACCGGATATATATTGGCAATCACAAGTGTCTCGAGACTATTCTCTAGTTCACCAAAACAAGTCATAGCTGTGAATAAACGACGTTCCATCTCAATTTCAACGAGCACAATACCCGACCATCACACCGACATACCTCCCATCCGCTCTTCCCTTCTCATCGCATTCACCCACCCCATAATCTCCTTCGCCACTGTTTTATCCGCCTCACATACCTCCAGCTTCCCATCCAATATCATCCTAAGCACAGTCTTAACATGCAGCGGCACAACCTTCACCGTCAGCGGCACCAAACCAAACCGCATCTTCATCTCGTCCGCGACCCGCACCACAATCCTAATCCGGTCCGCCATCTCGTATTCAAACTGGCCGCCGCGGTAAAAGTACCTATTCACCCACGTAGCCTGCCTATCGCACGCATCCAGGCTGTCAAACGTAACCGGCGCACCGAGATCGATGAGATAGCGCACCATATGGTACTCCGGCGCCGCCGTGTCTGGCCCGCCTATCTCGTCGTGGTGCACGAGGACGATAGGATCGCGGTCTAATATCGCCCATGCTAGAGTCTGCGAATCGAGCGCCGCACCGCGCGAGAGTAGGAGGTTTACTGTCTCTCGGCGCCCGCTGAGGGTCGCTATGCCGAAGGGGTTTTTCGACAGCAAGGCGTTGTGCGGACACCTTGATGTTAGCGTCATCGTGCCTGTATCGAGGAAGTGGTGTATGAGATTCTTACGGCCGTGTTGGATGGCGGTGAGAACGGCGTTGTGAAGGTCCTGCGATGCGTCTTTCCCGGTGCGTGTCCATGACGAGGAAGATGCCAGTGTTTTGACGAGCGAGAGACAGCCGGTTCCCGCGGCGTTTACGAGGAAGGAGTTGCTTCGGCGCAGGGACAAAGCGATTCAGTCGAAGTACTTGTATGCGAAGGCGATGAGCAGTGTCGCTGTGTCGCAGAAGTGTTTGTGCATGGCAATGTTGATGGCTTGATTGATGCCTTGCTCGAAGGCGGCTCTATCGTCTGGCACACCTTTCGCATCAATATACTTCCCCGCGTGTCGGAGGAGTATTTTCACCATATTAGTCTTTCCTGTGCGCGCTGCTTGCGCCACGTGAAAGGAAACGATATGCAGCGGCTTTATTTCCAACAGCGGCTACGGCAGCGAGCATGTTATCGTTTGATTGTGGATTATCGAGCAACCGGGTCAGGATATCTTGTTCGCTCCAGCCTGGAAGGTAGCTGGTGTCGTGGTGCCCGATGAGTTGTATGATGCTACCATTGGCGACTGGGATAGCGGTGACGAGATCTTTCATGTACTCGCAGCGCTTAGAAGGCGAGGTTCTTGTCGGGTATAGATCGGTGGTTACGCGAGTTATGTATGCGGCGAAATTTGGGTGGATGAAGCTTTTGGGGTGGTTGATTTGGCTGGTGAACAGGGTTCCGAGGCGGGCTTCTACGAAGGCTTGGGGAGATGGGGCTGGGTACTTGCATGATGCTTGGTGGTGCTCGATGGACGGGTATTTGTACAGTGTCTCGACGGGTACTTTATGCAGGATCGCTTGGGTGAGAGTGGTTGCGAATGTATCTGTTGGATCGTCGGTAATCGTAGCTATGAAGACATAATAGTATCAATTTACCGCATACTGCGCGGAGGAGAAACAAGTCGGGTAGTTCAGTGTTGTCGAAGACGATTTCGAATATTTTTCCGAACAGTTCGGGTGGGAGGCTCAACAGTGGGCATGCCATTTTTTCTTCGTGGGGTGGTTGACACAGGGATCTCGATTGGTGAGAAAACGATTGAGCTGGTAGGGCTTCTTGACTCAGAGAGCGCTTGTTGACCCGTTTGACAGTGATTGTAGCCTCACGTGTGAGCACGCTAAGACAGCGCGGGCTGGGGCCTGTAACACTGACATCATATCATAATTCTGCATAAAGTTGGGTGTCATCTGAAAAGACTTGAGACTGATACTCAAAGTACCTATGCTGGGATTTCATTTGAGATATGGACGGAGGTGACAACCTCTTATCCTCCCTGTCATACCTGATTGACTTACGCCCGTACATTCCTACTCCTTAATAATGCCCCTGAAACTGTAGAGCCTTCGAGGAGCCGATTTACCCGATCACAGCAACGGCGGTACTTGAAATATACCAAACCCCTCCACGATACATTGTCAGTGACCCCACCCTCACGACTGAGAAACAGTCTGACTCTTCCCAGTCACCCAGTCCATCATGTCCTTCGCCATGTCCTTGAATGACTCTTCCACAGTGATCTTCCCGCTCGGCACCAACCTCAGCACCATCTTCGCATGTCCAGGCACTACACTCGGCGTCCTAGAGAACCGCATCATAGTCGTGTGGCATATCTTGATGATTACCCTCACACCATCTGTCAACTTGTACTTTTGCTGCCCTCTATCGCGGTAAATGCAGACGATGCGCATCGCGCGAACTTCGCAAGCCGCAATAGTACTACGGTCGATGGTAGAGCCGGCAGCGATGAGGTGATGAACCATGTGGTAGATCGGACGTTCTGGACGTGTGTACTTGATTTCAGATGCTGAGGAGGTTGGAGCTTTAGGGTCTGATTGCAAAACTGTACAGGTGAGTGCCTGCGGGTCCAGACGGGCCGAACGGGAGGAGTGTATTGATCATCGGGCGGCTACCACTCATAGCTGCTATACCGAGCGGAAGTGCTGTAACTGCGTTGGGTTTTGCGAGTATTGAGGTCGTTGTCATAGCCTTAGTCTCGATTAGGTAGCGGATGAACGCTATGTGGCCATTTTCGAGGGCAATCCGGACGGCGTTGTGTAGATCGTGGCCATGTGCCTGTGGTTCCCCAGAAACTTCAGACTCCAACAGGTCTTTGAATAAACCGACACATCCGGTCTCTGCGGCTTGAACCAGGTGGGTCTTTTCCACCCAACCACTCACGCGCAGTAGATCCCACTTGTGTTGAAATTCGATAAGCAGTGCAGCGCACGGTGTGTGTCCGTTCTTCATGGCGATCTGGATGACTGCTCGGACGCTCCTCTAGGCGTCTCGGAGCCAGATTTGGCCTGGGATTCGTGTGTCTAGCACATCCTTTTCGGCGTGTTCGAGGAGCACGACTAAACATCCAGTCTTCCCAGTGCTTGCGGCAGCTTGTACAGGATTGTCAAAGCCAAAGTTCACCCATGCCATTGGATTTACTCCCTCTGCGAGAAAGCGACGGACTTTGGCTTCATCTCCAACTGCTGCGGCAGCACCCAGCTTGTCGTGTGTTGTCAGCTCGAGAGCGGTGAAGTACTCCAGTTCCCTTCCGTAGTCTTCTTTGGTGTTGAAGTACGTTGAAGCTGCGCAATTCATGTAGTGTTTGAACTTTTGGTTGACGCTCGCCAACGCGTAGGTAAGGTCCTTGATCCTCTTGGACGCTTTGAGCGAGGTAGTTGGGGCGGGACCTAGCATATCGGCTACGTGATACACATAGGGTACGACATGCGCCGCAATATACGCGCGGCGACTGACTTGGCCGTAGAGAATTTCTGCAAGGTACTTGTCTAGAAAGTGGCGAGGCGATGAGTCGGTGGAGTAGTCGGCAGCTGGGAGGGCGTCGTATTTGGCGGGTTCTATGCGCGAGAACAGTTGTTGGTTGAGATTGGACGCGAAGCCACGGCACGTGGAACGAGCGAGAAACACTTCATGTAAGTCTGCGTCGTCGACAAAGGCTTCGAACACCAGTCATCTTGGGGAGTGCATTTTTCAATTGTTCTGTCATTTGTGTCTACCGATGCTCGCTAACGTATCTAGAAAGCCAATCACCAAAACGCTCAAGCTAATAAGCCAATAATCAGGTCAAGAATGAGCCCATCTATCTTCAAAGCCGCTTACGGCTTCGTTGCTTCCAACCACTCGATCACCTCCTTCGCCATGTTCACGAAGGGCAGCGGACGTGTGGGTACCACAAGTTTGCCATTCACCACCCGCTTCAACGCGATCTTCGCATTCATCTTCAACTTCTTCTCTGCCTGTCGCCCAACAGACTCGTGAGCGACGAGGACAACCGTGCTCACAGCGTCAGCGACATTGACCTGTATTTGATCAGGATTGTACACGGCTCGCATGGCATTGGAGGCGATACATTCCGCCATCCCCAGCGCCTGTTCGTCGACCACAGCGCCGCGCTTCAGCAAATGGCGTATCATCGATAAGACTGGCCGCGCAGTTCGTACGAGCGGGGGGGGGGGGCGGGGGTAAGCGCTTGTACCA
>Ga0265798_10003462_pt1 | contig 22448 bp, 15 predicted proteins | sample P3T30metagenome_FD_192430 | JGI IMG/M metagenome (GOLD analysis project Ga0265798, IMG submission 192430) | Plant litter microbial communities from East Loma Ridge, Irvine, California - P3 T30 | ecosystem: Environmental > Terrestrial > Plant litter > Unclassified | place: USA: California... | reverse complement strand
CTTGCTACCGTCTTCAAGGTAATAGATAAGCACATCGCCTTTTGGCAGTGTAAGCTGTTCTTCTTCTCCGGTAAGGATGTTTTTAGCAGTGCCGGCTGTATAATCTTCCAGCATAATAACACGCTGGCCGTTAAGCTCCGTAAACGGATTTTCACGGAAGTTATGCATCATCTGCCTGATTTCGTCAGCACCTTCTTTACCTTTTTTAGTTATAGAGATAAGGTATTCTTTATAAAAACCATATTTTACATACAATTTAAGCAACTCCTGGAATAATGAGCTTGCCTTAGCTTTAGCTTGTGCTGCAATTTCTACCAATAGCAGGGTAGAGGTTACCGCATCTTTATCACGTACGGCATCGCCTACCATATAGCCAAAGCTCTCTTCGCCACCGCCAATAAATTCCTGCTCAGGATAATCAACAATCATCTTGGCAATCCATTTAAAGCCGGTAAGGCCTACTTTGCATTCAACACCATAAGCCTCAGCTAATTCGTGCATCATTGGTGTAGATACAATGGTTGAGCCGATAAACTGTTTGCCATCAATTTTACCTTGTTTTTTCCATTCCTGCAGCAAGAACTCCGTCATAAGTATCATGGTCTGGTTGCCGTTAAGCAATGTCATGATACCGTTACCGTTGCGCACCGCTACACCCAGCCTGTCGGCGTCAGGGTCTGTGCCTATAACAAGATCGGCATCTACCTGGTCTGCCAGTGCTACCGCCATGCTAAGCGCCTCAGGCTCTTCAGGGTTTGGCGATTTTACCGTTGGGAAATTACCATTTGGCACCGCCTGTTCTGCAACGATATGTACATTATTGTAACCAGCATCTTCAAGCAAATCGGGTATAAGTTTAACCGATGTACCGTGTAGTGGGGTATATACTATTTTAAGGGCATCTTTAGCTTCCTGCGGCGTATTGAACGACGCATTAACTAATGAAGATTGTATAAACAGTTTATCTATATCATGGCCAATATATTCTATCAGGCTTTCATTTGCGTTAAATTTAATCGCACCATATTCCAGCGCTTCAATAACCTCTATAAGGGCTTTATCGTGCGGAGGCACCAGCTGGCCACCATCCTGCCAGTATACTTTATAACCGTTATACTCGGGTGGGTTGTGCGATGCTGTAAGTACTATACCGGCATGACAGTTAAGTTGTTTAACAGCAAAAGAAAGTTCGGGCGTTGGCCTTAGTTCTTCAAAAAGATATACTTTGATATTGTTAGCCGAGAAAACATCGGCAACTACTTTTGCAAGTGTATCACTGTTGTTACGGCAGTCATAAGCTATAGCTACTTTAAGCTCTTCACCCGGAAACTGGGCACCTAGGTAGTTACTAAGGCCTTGCGTAGCCTTGCCCAGGGTATATTTATTAATGCGGTTGGTGCCGGGGCCCATAACACCCCTCATACCACCGGTACCAAATTCAAGATTACGGTAAAAGCTATCTTCAAGTTCTTTAGGAGAAGAGATTTTCATTTCATTAAGGGCAGCCTGTGTTTCGCTGTCAAAAACCGGTGTAAGCCATACGTTAACTTTGTCTAAGATAGATTTGTCAATTTCCATGAGGATGAGCGTTTTTATTGTTGTTGATAGTTGATTTTTTAAAGTTATAAAGTTTCGCTGATTTTATAGCGTTCTTCATTGTTTTTTGTGCGAAGTATTATTTCGCCTAAAAACCCTGCTAAAAATAGCTGAGTACCTATAACCATGGTAGCCAGCGCAATATAAAACCACGGATTATCTGTTACTAACATGGCTTTTTGATGCATGTTGAGCATGTATAACTTAGAGATGCCTATATAAAGTGCCGAAGCAAACCCTATAAAAAACATTAGTACACCCAGTGCACCAAAAAAGTGCATAGGCCTTTTACCAAAACGAGACAGGAACCAAATGGTTATAAGGTCCAGCAGGCCATTGATAAAGCGGCTCATACCAAATTTTGATGTGCCATATTTGCGCGCCTGGTGTATTACTACTTTTTCTCCAATATTGCCAAAACCGGCATTCTTGGCTAAAACGGGTATGTACCGGTGCATTTCGCCGGAAACTTCTATGTTTTTAACTACTGTGTTCCTGTAAGCCTTAAGCCCACAGTTAAAGTCGTTAAGGCGTACGCCCGATGTTTTGCGTGCGGCCCAGTTAAAAAGTTTACTGGGCATGTTTTTAAACATTACCGAGTCATAACGCTTTTTTTTCCAGCCGCTTACCAGGTCAAAACCACCTGATGTTACCATATTATACAGCCCCGGAACTTCATCCGGGCTGTCCTGCAAATCGGCATCCATGGTAATAATAACATCGCCCTGGGCGCGTGCAAAACCTGCATGCAGCGCCTGGCTTTTGCCATAATTACGCATAAAGCGTATGCCGTGTATGTTTGGGTTTTGGTTGGCAAGGCCTTGTATTACAGCCCATGAGGCATCGGTACTGCCGTCGTCAATAAAAATAACTTCGTAGGTAAAATTATTATCGGCCATTACCCTAACAATCCAGTTATGGAGTTCGGTAAGCGATTCGTCTTCGTTAAGAAGCGGTATAACTATGGATAAATTCATTAATTAAAAACCTCGTTATTCTTTTTCATTGCAGCGGCTACTATAAGGCCAATTATGGTATACATTAATAGTCCGCCAAAATATGACTTGATCATAGACAGAGGAGCAAAATTATCTGTCTCTCTCATATCTTTAACCGTTTTTGCTATATCAGCGGTTTTTGAGCCTGCCTGCTGCATAAATTTAACCGTCATTTCTATAGCGCTTTCGGTAATTGTTGCTTTGGCTGCAGGGTCAATAAAGTTAAATAAAACAAGCATGTACAGGGCGCCCATAAGAGAGCCTATTGCCATTGTGATAAAAAATACGGTAAAAGCATCTTTAAATGATATAAAGCCTAAAAGCCCTTTTTTAGCTTTTGCTACGGCCACTATACCTATAACTATATTTATTAAAAACAGGGTAATGCCTACCCATATATTTACAAACAGCGTAATATCTAAAGCATACATTATAGTGTAAGCAATTATAGAAATTACTCCCATAATTACCCCAAAATTAACTCCGTTTTTTTTAACTATTTCATTCATGGTTTTGTTGATGTTTGTTTTAACAGGCAAATATACTAATTCCGTTATTATACATCGTTAAAAAAGTGTTGTGATTGTGCCGAAAAAAACGTGCATCATTATTTGATATTACAAAAAATAGTTTACTTTTGCACCCTGAATTAAAGTTTATAAACAAAAAGCTAACAGGCGTTTATACCTTTCTTAACCGAAAGCCGCAAAACAAATGGTAGCCAAACAATAAAAATTTATCAAAATGAAAAAAGGTATTCACCCTGAAAATTACAGATTAGTTGCTTTTAAAGACATGTCTAACGAAGAAGTTTTTATCACTAAATCTACTGCTGATACTAAAGAAACAATAACTCACGAAGGTGTTGAATACCCGGTTGTGAAAATGGAGATATCTCGTACTTCTCACCCTTTCTATACTGGTAAATCTAAACTTATCGACACTGCAGGACGTATCGACAAGTTTAAAACCAAATATGCTAAATTTAGCAAAGAAACTAACACTACTGAAGAGTAATTTAGTTTTTTACTTAATATACAGAGCCTTCCGGATAACGGAGGGCTTTTTTTTTGAAAGCTGCTGAGCTTCTTAATTGCTTTTTCCTAACTTTGAACATTGAATTATCAACCGGAAACGAATAATGAACTATATACTTTTTGACGGCCCCGTGCGCACTGCGCTGCTTCCGTTTACTTTTACCCGCCCCGTGGCAGATATACGTATTGGCATACTAACCATCCGCGAAAAGTGGGAAAAATACCTTGGGTATACAACCACCACTATTACCGAGGATTATCTTATGGATAAATTCCCGATGGTAGAGATGGAGCAGAATGTACTTATAAACGCATCTTACCTGCCCAATGAAATATTGGCAGAAATGGTTATGGCGCTTGAAGAAAACCATGCTATTTTTAGTGGTGATGAAGTAGTTGCTTTTTATACTAAAGATACACAGGAAGAAGTTGATTTTGATGCCTATGATATTATAGAGTATGAAGAGGATGTGCTTAAAATAGAGCACTCTTGGGATATATTTAAAAAGAACGACGCGGCACTGCGTGAAGATTTTGAACTTATTACCGAAGGGCGCACCTCTCAGCCGATACCTGCTACAGTAAACACGCTTTCGCCCGAAAATATTTTTATTGAAGAAGGTGCAAAGCTTGAATTTGTTACGTTAAACGCTTCTACCGGGCCAATTTATATTGGTAAAAACACGGAGATTATGGAAGGTTCTATTATACGCGGGCCTTTTGCATTGTGCGAGGGCGCAGTGGTTAAAATGGCTGCCAAAGTATATGGGGCTACCACCGTGGGCCCTGAGTGCCGTATAGGTGGAGAGGTAAGCAACTCTGTATTGTTTGGTTATAGTAATAAAGGTCATGATGGGTTTTTAGGTAATTCAGTTTTAGGCGAATGGTGCAATCTGGGAGCCGACACTAATAACTCAAACCTTAAAAATAATTATGAAGAGGTTAAGCTGTGGAGCTATGAAAAAAGCGGTTTTGTAAAGACCGGGCTTCAATTTTGTGGCCTTATGATGGGCGACCACAGTAAAAGTGGCATCAATACTATGTTTAATACCGGTACTGTGGTAGGAGTTTGCGCCAATATTTTTGGCAGCGGTTTTCCACGCAATTTTGTGCCGAGCTTTTCCTGGGGTGGTGCCGCCGGGATGGTTACTTATGATGTAAAAAAAGCCTTTGAAACTGCGCGTATTGTTATGAGCCGACGTAATATTGATTTTACAGAGCAAGACGAAGCTATACTGGCTGAAGTATATGAGCAAACCGAAAAACTAAGGGCAATTAAATAGTGGCAAGGCAGCGAAAACCTAAATTAGGCATAGCCACACTAATAGTAGTGCTGGCTTTGGCAGTATTTTATTATTACAATAAACCTGCAGAAAAACCTAAACGAGACAGGCAGCCTACTGAATATGGACAGCCGCAACCTGAAGTTAAAAAGGTAAAGTCCAAAAAAAGAAAAGCAGTACGGGCGCTTAAAACTTTTACTGGTAAGGTAACTGCCATAAAAGACGGTGATACCTTTGAAGTGCTGTTTGATGGTGAAGCCGAACGTGTGCGCCTTGCAGAAATTGACTGTCCGGAAAGCCAGCAGGCTTTTGGACAAAGAGCTAAGCAATTTGCCTCCGACCTGTGTTTTGGTAAAACAGTTACCGTTAGCGCCGCAGGAAAGCGCGATCGTTATGGCAGGGTAGTGGGCACCGTAGTTACTGCCGGTGGTGTTAATGTAAATGAAGCTCTTGTTAAAGCCGGATATGCATGGCATTATAAAAGCTATAGTAGTAATGCACAGCTTGGTGTTTATGAAAATGAAGCCAGGCAAAAGCAATTGGGCCTGTGGGCAGATAAAAATCCTACCGCTCCATGGGAATGGCGTAAAAACAAAAGGGAAAAATAGATAGCAGGGAGCAAATGGCAGATTTCAAATCTGCTATCTGCTCCCTGTTTATCTCTTAATCATCGATCCTAAGGAATTTGCCATTAGTATCAAATTCAAGCTCAACGTCGTTCACAAATTCTACCTTGTAGCCCCCGTTTTTTTTCTCAATTTTTTCTACCTGCTGGCCTTTGTAGTTTTGGCCTACGTAATCGGCGATAGCCTTAGGTAGTACAGAAGCAGGCATTCCACTCTTATTTGCATCAACTTCTTTCCAGTTGCCCTTGCCGTCAAATTCTACTTCGGCACCACCGGTAAAACGCACTTCATATTCGGTTTCGGTAATATCTTTGTCCTCAATGACATAAGACGTAGCCTGATTAGGAAAGTTAGCCGTTATAAAAGTTTGGGCTGCAGCCGGTAATTCTTTTACGGTAATTTTTCTTTTTTGAGCGTTACATGCTACAACTATTAAAAGAGAACTGCTTAACATCAGTGTTTTAAAGAAAGTCTTCATGGTATATATTTTTAAATTGTTATACAAGATTATAACCACAATCTGGAAACAATTAGGAATACAAAACTTTTTACTCCTTTTTAGGAAACATTATTGTAAACGTATGACCGTTGTTAAAGCTGTAGGTAACATCTAACTTATAATTTTGTGCAATAGTCCATACAATAGAGAGACCCAGCCCGGTAGACTGCTCGTTATCAGAATTGCGGTAAAAACGATCGAACACATGCTTTTGGTCAAGCGGTGCATTTACCCCTGAATTTTGTATAATAAAACTATTGCCTGTAATTGTTATGTTGATATTGCCGTTGTTATGATTGTGTACAATGGCATTTTTAAACAAGTTTGTAAGAAGTGTTATAGCCAGCCCACGGTTCATATTGTACTGTAATGTGCCTTGGTTTATTACGGTAACGGTAATGCCCTTAAAATCCGTCAGGTCTTCAAAATCTTCAATAAGCTGGGCTGTAAGTTCATTAAAATTGATATTCTCTTCCTCTGTATATTGGCGGTTTTCAATCTTGCTCAGCATCAGCAGCGATTTATTGAGGCGCACCAGGCGGTTGAGTGTGTCGCTTATTTTGCCAAGCTCTGCCATTTGCGAGTCGGGCAGGGCATTATTCTCAGCAAATAGTTCCAGTTTGTTAAGGCTAATGGCAAGGGGCGTTTGCAGTTCATGACTTGCATTTTCTATAAATTGCTTTTGGCTGCTAAAAATGGCTTCATTGCGCAGTAATAAATCTTCCAGTTCATTACCCAGCGTCCTGAATTCGGCAATACCAGAGTGTTGCGCTTTAAAAGCTTTACCCGTACCCAGTTTGTATACTTTAAGCTGGTCTAAAAGACCGTAAAAAGATTTCCAGGCCTTTCTTAATATAATACGGTTAAGCAGGGCAATACTCATTACAAGCATTGCGTACAGTGCAATGAGCGCTGTTAAAAGGTCTTCCAGTAACTCATCCTCCTCTACCATACTGGCGCGGATGGTTAGCTTGTGCGGATTTCCGGATTTATCATTAAATACAGTTTCCAGCAGGCGAACGGGCTCATTATCATCGTCATACTCCATAAACTCAAACGTACTGGTAAACTTATCCGAAAAATCATAAGAGCCTTTAGGTAACGGTTCAATTTTATATTGATTGATGCCAAATTCCCCGGTTTCAAGCACCGCCGGATATGCATAGGCCTCGCGGATAATCAGGATCTTGGAGTTCTTTAATCCATCGTCTATGTTGTCATAAACTTCCTCTAAAATAATAGCATAAAACAATCCGGCCCATATTGCAATAATGGCCAGCAACGCCACAACTAAATAGCGCAGTGTATAGTTTTGCAAAGAAATCGCCTTTTTATTTTTTACAGAAGTATCCATAATTAGTTGGCTGTCATTTTGTAACCCATGCCATACACTGCCTGTATATCAGCTTCGGCACCCGCATCTTTAAGTTTTTTGCGCAGGTTTTTTATTTGAGAATACACAAAGTCAAGGTTATCGGCCTGATCTATATAGTCGCCCCAGACGGATTCTGCCAATGCTGTTTTGTTAACCAGGCGGTTGGGGTTTATCATAAAATAATACAGCAGGTCAAACTCTTTACGGTTAAGCGTAAGGGCTGCGTCGTCAATGCTTACAGTGCGTGCCTCGGGCGATAGCTTAATATTACCCAGTGTAATAAAAGCGTCGCCATTATGGCTTTTTCTGCGTATGGCCGATTTAATACGGGCATGCAGCTCTGCCAGATGAAATGGTTTAGCCAGATAATCATCGGCACCCAGGTCAAGCCCGGTAACTTTATCGTCCACACTGTCTTTAGCGGAAATGATAATAACAGCTTCCTTTTTACCCAGTGCTTTAAGTTCGCGCACCAGGCTAAGGCCGCTTCCATTGGGCAGCATAATATCTACAAGTATACAGTCGTAATCATAAGAGCCGATCTTGTCGATGCCCGAAATATAATCGTGGGCGGTTTCTACAATATATTTCTCTTTTTCAAGCGATTCCCTGATTACCTCCCTGAGGCCTTTTTCGTCTTCTACGATAAGGATTTTCATGCGTGCGTAGTTTTACGGATATCAAATATACCAATTAACGCAGCAAGGTATTGGGCAATTTTGGAAAGATTTGGGAATCACATCCTGTCATTGAACGAAGTGATAATTTCGTAAAGAAGCTCTGCAACGATGGCTGGTCCATCGTTCCTCCCCGCAATGACTAGCCCGTCAATTTTTCTTCACCCTTTTTAAAATCAAAGAGTTCAGCGGGTTAATACCCAGCCCGGTTACATTTTTACGTGTAAACCTTGAGGCCTTGTCATAAAACAGCGGAATAACCGGTGCCTCTTCCATCACCATGGCATCCATCTGTTTGTAGAGTTCAGCCCTTTTTTTATCATTGGTTTCTAAAAAGGCCTGTTCGTATAGCCTATCAAAAGCAGGATTGGTAAAGTGCGTGTAGTTAGGCCCGCCGGGCGCAAAATTCTTGCTGTAAAAAAGCGACAGGTAATTCTCAGCATCGGGGTAGTCAGCAATCCAGGTAGCCTTAAAAAAAGAAGCTTTACCTGTTGATATACTTTGCGTAAGGGTAGTGGGCGGGTTAACGTCCACTTCTACGGTTAGGCCTATTTTTTGCCATTCGCGCTGCAGGTATTCCCCTATATCAAGATAACTGGCGGTAGTGCTCATTTGTATCTTTGGGTTTTGGTCGCCCGTTTCTTTTTTATATGCAGCTACCAGTTCTCGGGCTTTGTCAGGGTTATAGGTGTAGCCTTTGGCACCATAGCCACCTAAGCCGGCGGGAATGATGCCGTGCACCGCGCCGGTACCCATACCGTTACGCAGGTACAGTATCATTTTATTGCGGTCAAATCCATAGTTAAGCGCCTGGCGCAGGCGTTTGTCTTTTACAGCCTTATTGTCGCCATCCATCCTGAAGCCCATATATTCAGTGTTAAGATAAGGTCCGGTTATCATGGTTACACTGTTGCGGTACTTGGGCTGTAATTCGCCTTTTGGGGTAAGTATCTCATCTTTATAGCTGGGGTCAAGCCCCGAAACAAAGTCAAGCTTGCCCTGCACAAACTGAAGGAAGCCGCTTTGCTTGTCGGGTAAAAATGTAACGGCTACAGCTTCAAGGTAAGGCAGCTGCACGCCTTGTGCATCGCGCTCAAAGTATAACGGGTTTTTGCGCAGCACCAGCTTTACGTTCTCTTCCCATATCTTGAACTGGAACGGGCCAGTGCCTATGGGGTTTGACCTGAAGTCGTAACCCGGTTTAAATGCCTCACGCGGCACTACCGATGCGTATTTCATAGTTAACAACCCTAAAAAGGCGGGAAAGGTTTTGTTAAGCTTAATTTCAAAAACAGAATCATTCACTGCCCTGAAGTTCTCTACTGACTGTAGTATCCATCCACCGGGGGCAGCTACTTTGTCATCTCGCAGGCGGTTAAGGCTATATGCAAAGTCTTGCGCGGTAACGGTGCGCGTGCTGTCCTTTCCAAACACTATGCTTTTGTGGAAGTACACATCGCGCCTTAGCGTAAAAGTATAGGTTTTGCCGTCGGGCGAGATAACCCACGATTTTGCTATGTCAGGCTGAATGTGCAGACTGTCGTCAAGCTGAACAAGCCCGTTATACAGCTGGTTACATACCCATATAGACGGGCGAATTTTGGCAAAAGCCGGGTCAAGCGAATTAACGGCTGCGTTTTCATTATACCGGAAAACAAGATTATCACGGCTATCATCGGCTTTTTTAGAGCAGGCAGCAAATAATAGCAGGAACGGGATGATATATAAATATTTTAAAAATAGGCGCATGTACAGGTAAGAATATAACGATTGTGCTTTTTTTGTGGTTTTAAAATGAGATTTATTTAATACATCTCCTCTTTTTATGATTTTTAATCCGTATTTGTGGCTTATTGCTTTACTAATGTCAGTGTATTAACATTTTATATGTAAAATTTTCATAATTTAACCGCCCCGCCTTCGCGAGGACTTTTAGTTGAACCTACGGCATAAAGATACTTGTATTTGGCAAAAGATTAATGAGCAATAATAAATTTAATGGAGAACCAGCAGAAAGGCCTTTATAATCCGGATCATGAGCATGATGCCTGTGGAATAGGGTTTGTTGCCAGCATTAAGGGCAGGAAATCATACCAGCATATATCAGACGCGCTTACTATATTAGAAAATTTGGAGCACCGCGGAGCCTGTGGCTGCGAAGACAATACGGGTGATGGCGCAGGCATATCCTTCCAGGTACCGCATGCTTTTTTAGTAGGTGAATGTATTACTGTAGGTATTAAGCTACCCGAGGCGGGCTATTATGGCGTAGGCATGCTGTTCTTCCCGAAAGGGCAGGAAGACGACTGTAAAGAACTTTTTGCCGCTGCCGCCGAGCAACTGAACCTGGAGATATTAGGCTACCGCAAGGTACCAGTTAACCGCAACGGCATTGGCGATACCGCCCTGAGCGTAGAGCCGGAGATTGAACAGGTATTCATTAAACGCCCTGAGGGAATAACAGCTGATCTTGATTTTGAGCGCCGCCTTTTTGTATTGCGCAACTTTGCATCGCACACCATAAACAATACCATACGCAAGAACGAGACGGGCTTTTACGTTGCCTCGCTATCATCGCAAACTATAATATATAAAGGGCAGCTTACCAGTAACCAGGTGCGCCGTTATTTTTTAGACCTTCAAGACAAGCGTATGGTTAGTGCCTATGCCCTGGTGCATTCGCGTTTTGCGACTAATACCTTCCCGAGTTGGGCATTGGCACAGCCGTTCCGCTACATAGCCCACAATGGCGAAATAAACACGCTGCAGGGTAATCTTAACTGGTTGCGCACTAACGAAAAAAACTTTGCATCGCCGTTCTTTACACCCGAAGAAATAAACATGCTCCTACCGCTCGTTCCGGGCAAGCAATCTGACTCCGCCAGCCTTGATAATATGGTAGAGATGCTCATGCTCAGCGGGCGATCATTGCCGCATGTGCTTATGATGCTGATACCCGAAGCGTGGGATGAAAACGAAGCGCTTGACCCTATCCAAAAAGCATTTTATGAATACCACTCCTGCCTTATGGAACCTTGGGATGGCCCTGCCGCCGTATGCTTTAGCGATGGCAAAATGATAGGCGCCACGCTCGACCGTAATGGCCTGCGCCCCATACGCTATAGCATAACTAACGATGACCGCATGATACTGGCGTCAGAAACCGGAGTGCTGGGCCTGCATGCCAGCCAGGTGGTTAAAAAGGGCCGCCTGCGCCCCGGAAAAATGCTTGTAATTGACCTTGAAAAAGGCGAGATCATCTTTAATGACCCGCTTAAAAAAGAGCTTTGCTCACAACAGCCTTATGGTGAATGGCTTGATAAGTACAAGATAACCATGGGCTCGCTGGGTGAACCGCGCATTACGTTTACGCCCTTGGCGCACCCGCAGGTATTTAAATACCAAAAAGCTTTTGGTTATACCACAGAGGCTATTGAAGATATTATTGTGCCCATGGCCCTTACCGGCAAAGAGCCTGTGGGTTCTATGGGTACCGATACCCCGCTGGCTGTGCTGAGTAAAGAACCACAGCACCTTACAAGCTACTTTAAGCAACTCTTTGCGCAGGTTACAAATCCGCCTATTGACCCCATCAGGGAAAAGCTTGTTATGTCGCTCGCCAGTTTTGCGGGCACCAGCGGGAATATTCTGGCAGAAGACCCCATGGCGGCGCACAGCATTATTTTACGCCATCCTATTTTAGATAACTACTATCTTGAAAAAATACGCAGCATAGATACAGGTACCTTCCAGAGCAAAACTATTCAAGGTTATTTCCGTGCCGATGGCAGCCCTGATGCGCTTAAAAAAGCGCTCGACCGCATCTGCCGCTACGCTGTAGATGCTGTAGAAGACGGCTACCGCATGATCATTATCCAGGATAGGGCCATTGACTCGCGCCATGCGCCCATACCGTCATTGCTAACCGTTGCAGCCGTGCACCACCACCTTATCCGTAAAGGGTTACGGGGAGAAGTAGGTATTATTGCCGAAGCCGGCGATGTGTGGGAGGTGCACCATGCCGCCTGCCTTATTGCTTATGGCGCTACTGCCATTAATCCGTATATGGCGTTTGCCAGCATCCGCGACAGGCAGGCCGAAGGGCTTATAGATACCAACCTGCCGTTTGAGGCACTGCGTGACAATTATATTTCGGCCTTAAATACAGGACTGTTAAAGGTATTCTCCAAGATGGGGATATCCACATTCCAGTCCTACCAGGGCGCCCAGATATTCGAAATCTTAGGCCTGAGTAACGACGTGGTAAGCCAGTACTTCACGGGTTCTACCAGTAATATAGAAGGGCTTAAGCTCGATGATATTGCCGAAGAAGCACTGATAAAGCACAGGTTTGCCTTCAGTAACAAGCAAATCCCGGCTGACAGGCTGCCGGTGGGCGGCGAGCTTCAATGGAAACGCAAGGGCGAATTCCACTTGTTTAACCCGCAAACCATTCACCTGCTGCAATTAAGCACGCGCACTAACGATTATAATTTATTCAAAAAATACTCAAAGCTGGTAAATGAGCAGGGAGAAAAAGCCTGTACGCTTCGCAGCCTTCTGGAGTTCAACAAGCAGCAAAAATCCATCTCAATTGATGCCGTGGAGCCTGCCGAAAACATCTACAAGCGCTTTAATACCGGGGCTATGAGCTTTGGATCCATTTCGTGGGAGGCCCATACAACACTGGCGTTAGCCATGAACAAGCTGGGCGCGCGCAGCAATACCGGCGAGGGTGGCGAAGACGAAGCCCGTTACGAGCCGCTGAGCGATGGCAGCAGCATGCGTTCTTCCATCAAACAGGTGGCCAGCGGACGCTTTGGCGTTACCAGCCGCTATCTTACTGAGGCCGATGAGTTGCAGATAAAAATGGCCCAGGGCGCTAAACCCGGCGAGGGCGGCCAGCTTCCCGGCGAAAAAGTAGACGAGTGGATAGGCCGCACACGCCATGCTACACCGGGCGTGGGGCTCATTTCGCCACCGCCGCACCATGATATTTATTCGATAGAAGATTTGGCCCAGCTGATATTCGATCTTAAAAATGCCAACCGCGCTGCCCGTATCAGCGTTAAACTGGTCAGCAAGGCAGGCGTGGGCACCATAGCTTCGGGCGTTACAAAGGCTAAGGCCGATGTGGTGCTCGTGTCTGGTTTTGATGGCGGTACAGGGGCATCGCCTTTAGGTTCTATAAAGCATGCCGGTCTGCCGTGGGAACTTGGCCTTGCCGAAACCCACCAGACTCTGATTAAGAACAAACTGCGCCCACGCGTTACCGTACAGGCTGACGGTCAGATGAAGACCGGACGTGATATTGCAATTGCAGCCCTGCTTGGCGCAGAAGAATGGGGTGTGGCCACCGCCGCCCTCGTGGTAGAAGGCTGTGTACTGATGCGTAAATGCCACCTTAATACCTGTCCGGTGGGTGTTGCCACGCAGGATAAAGAACTTCGCAGCCGTTTTACCGGTGAGGTAGACTACGTGGTAAACCTGTTTAAATTCATAACCGAAGAGCTGCGGGAAATCATGGCCGAACTGGGTTTCCGCACTATTGACGAAATGATTGGCCGAAGTGAAAACCTGAAGCAGCGTGATAACATTGAGTACTGGAAGCACAGTAATATCGACCTTTCGCGCCTGCTGTACAAAGAACCAAATCCTGATAATGTGAGCCTGTTTAAAACCGAGGAGCAGGATCATGGGCTTGATGGCATACTGGACTGGCAATTGCTTGAAAAAGCGCAGCCTGCCTTTAAAAACGGCGAAAACGTGTCGGCCAGTTTCAAAATAAAAAATACCGACAGGGCCACGGGAACACTATTGAGTAATGAGATAAGTAAGGCTTTTAAAAGCGACGGCCTGCCCGAAGACACCCTTAACTTCCAGTTTTATGGGGCAGCCGGGCAAAGCTTTGGCGCATTTGCTGCTAAAGGTTTAACCATGAGGGTAGAGGGCGATGCTAACGATTACTTTGGCAAAGGCCTTAGTGGAGCCAAACTGATTATTTGTCCCCCGCCCAACGCAGGCTTTATACCAGCCAATAACAGCGTTGTGGGCAATGTGGTGCTGTATGGTGCCACAAGCGGCGAAGCCTACATTTATGGCCGCGCCGGCGAGCGTTTTGCCGTGCGTAACAGCGGGGCAAAGGTGGTGGTAGAGGGCATTGGCGACCACGGCTGCGAGTACATGACCGGTGGCAGGGTAGTGGTACTGGGTAAAATAGGACGCAATTTTGGCGCGGGCATGAGCGGTGGCATAGCCTATGTGTATGATGTGTACAAGGATTTTGCCGACCGTTGTAACCCCGAGATGATTGACCTTGACCCGTGTACGGAGGCCGACCGCGATGAGCTTTTTGGCATGATCCAAAAGCATTTTGACTATACCGGCAGCGCTACGGCTAATTTTATTTTGAAAGATTTTGACAACCAGCTGGGCAGCTTTGTAAAGGTATTCCCTAAAGATTATAAAAGGGCGCTGCTAAAGCAGGAGGCTACTAAAGTGAGTAAATAAGACAGACCATGAAGCAGGAAAAAATAACAGGATTTAAAGAATACCATCGCGAGTTGCCCGAAGTGCAGCCCGTGGCGAAGCGTATAAAACATTATAAAGAGTTTACAGCTGCTTATCCGGCGGAGAAACTGCACCAGCAGTCGGCGCGGTGTATGGACTGCGGTGTGCCGTTTTGCCATAGCGGCTGCCCTTTGGGTAACGTTATTCCGGAGTTTAATGATGCGGTGTTTAATGAGCAATGGCAGGAAGCATATGATATACTCTCTTCAACCAATAACTTCCCAGAGTTTACCGGCAGGATATGCCCCGCACCATGCGAATCGTCGTGTGTGCTCAACATTAACCGGCCCGCCGTGGCTATTGAAGCCATAGAAAAGCATATTATTGAGATAGCATTCTCAAAAGGGCTCGTAAAGCCTTTTATGCCCGAAAACCGCACCGGCAAAACAGTTGCCGTGATAGGTAGCGGCCCAGCAGGTATGGCAGCAGCCGAACAGCTTAATGCTGCCGGGCACACCGTTACCATTTATGAAAAAGATGATGCCGCGGGTGGATTGCTGCGATATGGCATCCCTGATTTTAAGCTGGAAAAGAGCGTAATTGACCGCCGTATTGCACTTATGGAGCAGAGTGGCATCGCTTTTAAATATCATGCGCACGTGGGTGTTAATGTGTTTTTATCCGACATATTGCATGAGTTCGATGCCGTAGTGATGAGTGGCGGTGCCATGGTGCCGCGTGATATACAATTATCTGGCCGTGAGGCTAAAGGCATCCATTATGCTATGGAATTCCTCAAGCAGCAGAACAATCGTGTGGCGGGTAAAGACCCCTTAGCTTTCGCCGAAACAGAAAGCAATATTATTGATGTTGAGCTAAATGCCAAAGGTAAGCATGTGGTAATCATTGGCAGTGGCGATACGGGAAGCGACTGTGTGGGCACGAGCATCCGCCAGGGGGCGAAAAGTGTAACACAGCTTGCATTAATGCACCAGCCTGGAACAACTCGTCCACTGTATACCCCATGGCCGCAATATCCTGATATATACCGCACATCATCCTCTCAGGAAGAAGGTGCCGATCGCCTGTTTGCTACCGTAACTAAAGAGTTTATCGCTGATGATAAAGGCAACTTAGCCGGGCTACGCGTAGCTGATTTACACTGGGAGTTCACGCCCGACGGCAAGCGCGCCACATCAGTTGAGAATGAAGGCTCTGAGCGTATTATCCCATGTGATCTGGCACTTATTGCTATAGGCTTTTCGCAGCCTGAACAGCTGCTGATTGACCGTTACGAGTTGGCTAGAGATGCCCGTGGTAATATTTTAGCTGATGAAGTAACTTATAAAACATCGCACCCTAAAATATTTGCCTGTGGCGATATGCGCCGCGGCCAGAGCCTTGTGGTGTGGGCTATAAGTGAGGGCCGTGAGTGTGCCCGGAATGTAGACCAGTTTTTATGCAAGGAAGCCTCAGTGCTCGAAAACCGTGACAACTCGTTGGAAACCCAGGCTTTTGGCAAATAAAAAAGCGCCATGATTTCTCACGGCGCTTTCACTTAACTAAAAAACATGTACTTAGTACGGATAATTGTTTTCCGCCACTATTTTAGCAGCAATGGTTTCCCTTAACGCTACTACATTGGGCAGGTTATTATATTTTGTAAAACGTTTTAATCCCATAAGCATCATGCGCTGCTCATCACCTTCGGCAAATGATGCAATGCCTTCTTTACCCTTGGTATTTACAAGGTCAACAGCGTGATACAGGTAAAGCTGTGCCATGGCAATCTGCTCTTTAACGGCAGCAGCGCCTTTGGCTTTAGCCAGTTTCTCTGTACGCAATATTGCCGATTCTGCCATGTATATTTCGATAAGGATGTCAGAAGCAGCCATCAGCAATTGCTGGTGCTCGTCAAGCGCAGGGCCATACTTTTGTACCGCGCTTCCTGCCACCATTAAAAACACTTTTTTAAGCTTAGCGATGATTTCCTTTTCTTCAGCAAAAAGCTCGCTATAATCAGGGGTATCGAATGATGGTATGCCCATAAGCTCTTCGGCAACCTTCATGGCAGGGCCAAGCAGGTCAACGTGGCCTTTCATTGCTTTTTTGATCAGCATACCTACCGATAGCATACGGTTAATCTCGTTAGTACCTTCGTAGATGCGTGCAATACGTGCATCCCTCCAGGCGCTTTCCATCGGGGTATCTTCGCTAAAGCCCATACCGCCAAATATCTGGATGCCTTCGTCGGCACAGTGCTGTATGTCTTCGCTCACGGCCACTTTAAGGATCGAGCATTCAATAGCAAATTCCTCCACACCTTTCAGCTCGGCATCCTGGTGGCTTTCGCCGTTGGCAACACGCGCATTAATGCGGTCTTCGATGTTTTTCGCGGCTCTGTAAGCGGCGCTTTCGCCTGCATAACAGTTGGCAGCCATTTCGGCAAGCTTTGCGCGGATGGCGCCAAAATTTGCTATAGGTGTAGCGAATTGAACCCTTTCATTAGCATATTTAACTGAACCTGAGATTGTTCTACGCTGTGCATCAAGGCAGGCGGCAGCCAGCTTGATACGGCCTACGTTAAGGGCGTTCATGGCTATTTTAAAGCCGTTGCCGCGTTCGCTTAGCATATTTTCAACAGGAACTTTAGTATCGTTAAAGAACACCTGACGCGTAGAAGAGGCGCGGATACCCAGCTTGTGCTCTTCCTCGCCAAGGGAGATGCCGTTAGCCGGATCATTCTCTACAATAAAGCCGGTAATATTTTTATCATCGCCAATGCGTGCAAATACAATAAACACGCTGCAAAAGCCTGCATTGGATATCCACATTTTCTGACCGGTAATTTTGTAATGCGTACCGTCTTCGCTCAGTACCGCCTTGGTTTTGCCTGAGTTAGCGTCAGATCCTGCACCCGGCTCAGTAAGGCAATAGGCGCCAAACCACTCGCCTGAGGCTAATTTCGGAACATATTTAAGTTTTTGCTCCTCGGTTCCGTATAGTGTAATAGGCATAGTGCCAATACCCGTATGTGCTCCAAAAGCTGTTGAAAACGAGCCTGTTGCGCCACTAATGTAATCGCAAACCAGCATAGTGCTTACAAAGCCCATTCCTAGTCCGCCATACTCTTCAGGCACTGCCACACCAAGGAACCCAAGTTCACCTGCTTTGCGCATGGTTTCTTCGGTAAAGGCATAATCTTTCTTCTCAAAACGGTCTTTATTAGGCCATATTTCACGGTCAATGAACTCCTTAACCGAGTCGCGCATCATTTGTTGCTCCTCCGAAAAATCTTCGGGAGTAAACACGTCCTCGCTACTTGTTTCTTTTACAAGAAACTGGCCGCCACGAGCCAATTGTTTTTCAGCTATGTCTGACATAATATTTTAGGTTTGAATTATAAATTTAATGAGCCTTAAAAAATCTCGAATACCCCCGCAGCACCCTGTCCGGTACCCACGCACATCGTTACCATGCCGTATTTACTGCCACGGCGCTTGGCTTCGTCAAATAGTTGTACCGATAGCTTAGCGCCCGTACAGCCCAGCGGGTGGCCTAAGGCAATGGCACCGCCATTTACATTTACAATATCTTTGTTGATGCCCAGCTCGCGAATTACGGCAAGCGACTGCGATGCAAATGCTTCGTTAAGTTCTATAAGCTGGATATCTTCCAGTTCAAGGCCGGCCATTTTAACGGCCTTCGGAATAGCTTTTACGGGGCCAATACCCATAATACGCGGTTCTACACCGGCTGCAGCATAGCTTGCCAGTCGGGCAATAGGCTCAAGGCCAAGCTCTTTAACCATGTCTTCGCTCATTACCATAACAAAGGCTGCACCGTCGCTCATTTGAGATGAGGTTCCTGCAGTAACGCTGCCATCGGCGGCAAAAACCGGCTTAAGCTTGCCTAACGCTTCAACCGAAGTATCAGCTCTTGGGCCTTCATCTTTAGTTACTGTATAGCTGCGTGTGGCTTTTTTGCCGTTGGCATCTACATATACTTCTTCAACCGTTATAGGAACAATCTGTTTATCAAACTTACCTTCTGCCTGGGCTTTAAGAGCCTTTTGGTGAGACAGGTAGCCAAATTCATCCTGGTCTTCGCGGCTTACCTTAAACTGTTTTGCAACAGCTTCGGCGGTAAGGCCCATGCCCCAGTAATAGTCTTCATGGCCTGCTTTAGCTGCCTTATAATCAGGTACCGGCTTGTAGCCTCCCATAGGGATGTAGCTCATGCTCTCGGCACCGCCGGCTATAATGCACTGTGCCATACCACTTTGTATCTTGGCGGTTGCCATGGCAATGGTTTCCAGTCCCGAAGCGCAATAACGGTTTACGGTCACCCCGGGAACATCATCTATGCTTAGGCCCATAAGCGAAATAAGGCGTGCAAAGTTTAACCCCTGCTCGGCTTCCGGCATGGCGTTGCCCACCATAACGTCATCTATACGGGTTTTATCGAACTCCGGTAACTCGTTCATAATGAACTGTATTACCTCTGCGGCCAGTTCGTCAGGTCGCTTGAACCTAAATACTCCCTTAGGAGCTTTGCCCACTGCGGTCCTGTATGCTTTTACTATATATGCTGTTTTCATAATAGATTTTAGATTTTAGTATTGAGAATTGAGACGTCCTGGAGACTTTTTTGGAATGAATAATTCATTTTTTGAATTTCAGTTATAAGCCTTAACAATTCATCAACTTTATATTTTTCAATAAGATTTAATTCAGATGTTAGTATTAATTGAGTGTGAAGCTCATAGCTTGAACCGTTTGCCATACTTAGGAAGTGTTTGAATTCTTTATTAGAATTTCTTCCTGCACCTTCAGCAATATTCGAGGCTATAGAAACTGCACATCTCTTAATTTGAGAAGTGAGGCCATATTTTTCGTCAGCCGGTAAATCAGCTACAATCTTATAAACCTGTTTTGCAAGTTCAATTGATTTCTGCCAAATCTTTAAGTCTTCTACTTTATGCATACAGTCTCAATTCTCAATGCTAATATCTCAATTCTAGTTTCTTAGCGGCTTCCCTTTGGTCAACATAAACTGTATCCTTTCTAGCGTTTTTCTTTCTCCGGTAAGCGATAGAAATGCCTCACGCTCAAGGTCTAAAAGGTATTGCTCGCTAACAAAAGTAGCCTCACTCAAATCGCCACCCGCCATAACATAGGCCAGTTTATTGGCTATTTTCTTATCGTGTTCAGAGATATAATGGCCGGCTTCCATACTGTCGGTACCTACCAGGAACATGCCTAATGCCTGCTTGCCCAGTACTTTAACGTCTTTGCGTTTAACAGGTTGGGTATATCCGGCTTCCGCCAATAGCTTAGCGTGTTTTTTAGCCTCAGCAATCTGCCTGTCTTTATTTACAACTATCACATCCTTACCTTTTTGAAGGATGCCGGTGTCAAAGGCTTCGTAGGCCGAAGTAGACACTTTTGCCATGGCCACGGCAAGGAAATATTCCTGTAACACGTTCAGTTCCACATCGTTTTTACGGAAAAGGTCGCTTGCGCGAAGGGCCATCTCTTTAGAACCGCCGCCGCCGGGAATAACCCCAACGCCAAACTCCACAAGGCCAATGTAAGTCTCGGCCGCAGCCACCACTTTATCGGCGTGCATGCTCATTTCGCAGCCACCGCCAAGGGTCATGCCATGCGGCGCAACTACCACAGGTATAGCGGAGTAGCGCACGCGCATCATGGTATCCTGGAACAACTTGATTGCCATGTTAAGCTCATCATATTCCTGCTCTACGGCCATCATGAATATCATGCCCAGATTAGCACCTACTGAGAAGTTAGCGGCCTGGTTACCAATAACTAAACCGTCATATTCTTTCTCGGCAAGATCAATAGCCTTGTTGATGCCCTGCAGCACATCGCCGCCTATGGTGTTCATTTTGCTTTGGAACTCCAGGTTGATGATGCCATCGCCCAGATCCTGGATGATAGCACCGCTGTTGCTCCATATTTTCTTAGTTTCGCGGATGTTGTTCAGTATGATAAAAGCATCCTGACCCGGAACCTTTTTCTGCTGTTTTGTAGCCAGATCATAGTAATAGGTAGCGCCTTCTTTAATGGTATAGAAGCTGGTATTACCACTGGCTATCATATCGTTAACCCATGCTGCCGGTTCAAGACCTTCGGCTTTCATCAGCTCAATACCCTTTTCAACACCCACAGCATCCCATATTTCAAAGGGGCCGTTTTCCCAGCCAAAACCGGCTTTCATGGCGTCGTCTATCTTGTATAAATCATCGGTAATCTCTGGCACCCTGTTACTTACATAAGCAAAAGTGCCTGCAAAATTTTTGCGGTAAAACTCGCCTGCTTTGTCCTGTCCGCCTACCAATACCTTAAATCGGTTTATAGGCTTATCGATAGTCTTGGTAAGTTCAAGTGTAGCGAAAGAAGTCTTTTTTTGAGGCCTATACTCCAGTGTATCAAGGTCTAATGAAAGTATATCCTTATCAACCTTTTTATAAAATCCCTGTCCTGATTTGCTGCCCAGCCACTTGTTTTCCATCATGGTGTTGATGAAATCAGGTACTTTAAACAGCTCATGTACCTCGTCTTGCGGGCAATTGTCATAGATGCCGTTAGCCACATGTACCAGAGTATCAAGGCCTACCACATCTACAGTGCGGAACGTTGCGCTCTTTGGCCTGCCTATAACGGGGCCGGTAAGCTTGTCAATCTCCTCTACGGAAAAGCCCATCTCCTTAACCTGGTGAAAAAGGCTCATAATACCATAAATCCCTATACGGTTGCCAATAAACGCCGGTGTATCTTTAGCTAAAACGGTAGTCTTGCCAAGGTACTGTTCGCCGTAATTGGTCAGGAAATCAAGCACTTCCGGGCTCGTTTGCGGGCCGGGGATAATTTCAAACAGCTTAAGGTAACGGGGAGGGTTAAAAAAGTGCGTGCCGCAAAAGTGCTTCTGGAAGTCTTCGCTGCGGCCTTCACTCATAAATTTTATAGGAATACCAGAGGTATTAGAGGTAATAAGCGTGCCCGGCTTACGGTGTTTTTCGATATTTTCGAAGACTATCTTCTTGACATCCAGGCGTTCAACTACCACTTCAATAATCCAGTCTACATCAGCAATCCTGTGCATATCATCCTCGGTATTACCGGTATAAATGCGGCTGGCGAACTTTTGGTGGTAAATAGGGGAGGGCTTGCTTTTAAGCGAATTCGCCAGGTGATCGTTAACTATCCTGTTCCTAACGGCTTTGTTATCAAGGGCTAAACCCTTCTTTTGCTCTGCTTCTGTTAGTTCCTTCGGCGGGATATCCAATAGCAAAACTTCTACGCCAATATTGGCAAAATGGGCTGCAATGGCGCTGCCCATAACGCCGGAGCCTACTACAGCTACCTTCTTAATAATGCGTTTCATTCTTTATTTTAGTTTGTTTATAGCTTGTTTGTGAGCCTGTTACAGCTTTATTTTAAATCGCTTTCGCCATTAAAAATCTGGCGTTCGGCAATCAGTTCATTAATTTTTTCTGCCACTTCCATAAAGGTGTCTAGCTTGTCCTGGCTTATATGTTCCTTTATTACTTCGTTGAAGGTCAGTACCCTATCCTTGCTCAGGTCGCGCTTTTCACGGCCCAGCTTGGTCAGGTGAATCAGCACCCCGCGCCCGTCTACCGGGTTCTTTTTACGCGTTATAAGGCCTTTTTCTTCCATGCTTTTAAGCGTACGGGTAAGGCTTGTGGGCTCCATACCCATTTGCGGACCCAGGGCTGTGCTGGGTATACCGTTCTCTTTATCAATGCTTAAGAGCGCAAAACCTACTGACATGCTTGCCCCATATTTAGAGGCTTCCTCATT
>Ga0265798_10003459_pt1 | contig 22455 bp, 23 predicted proteins | sample P3T30metagenome_FD_192430 | JGI IMG/M metagenome (GOLD analysis project Ga0265798, IMG submission 192430) | Plant litter microbial communities from East Loma Ridge, Irvine, California - P3 T30 | ecosystem: Environmental > Terrestrial > Plant litter > Unclassified | place: USA: California... | reverse complement strand
TGTGCGCTGTGGGTGGGGCTCGCTGATGAAAGGCGGGTTGGCGGAACATGTTCCGGTGCTTGGGAGGCTGCCGATTGCGAGGGACTTGGGTGCGTGGAAGAGGGGGGCTGAGGAGTGGGGTGTGGGCATGCTGGAGGAGGAGGTTGTGGCGTATGGGGAGTGGAGTGAGGGGTGGGGTGCGGATGGAAGGGGGATTGAGGAGTTAGATTCGTTTGGGAGGATGTTGTTGGGGGCGTGTAGGGGGAGGGAGGATCCGAGGTTGTTGGGTGATTGAAGAGAGTTTGTTGCATGCTGGAGAGGAACACAAGTGGGTAATGGGTTGATTATACGATGAATACGTACGCTCCAGCACTTGGAGTCGGTCTATCTTCTATCAACGCCGGAGAATGCAAAGCAAAACGAGGTCAGCACCGCCTCGTCATGGGATCGTGGTTGTAGTCAAACGCCTTCAACAAACCCATCAGATGAAACGCGGCGCCGCCAACAGCACACAGATGGAAAATCTGATGCGAGCAACCAAATAAATCGAACCAACCTGGGCGAAGTCGTTCCGGAATACGAAGCTTTAACTCAAGTCAGCATGAAGTTCTCCGAATAACGTCTCGCGCAACTCACGGCATATATGATAGCTCCAGAAATATACCAAAACCCCTCGAGGAGGAAGTACCACCAGCCCATCTGTCTATCAGCCTGCTCAATCCCAAACGTCTGCGCAGCATGCGTCATAGGAACCGCGCCAGACCATCCAATCGCACAGAAAAGAGTCGCTCGTGCCCACCGCCACTTGGGCGTCCTGAAGCGCGGCACAGAGCAAAAAGTCGCAGCCGTGCTCACAATCGCCGTGATCTTGAGCACTCGTTAGTTCCGCATTCCATTCCAGGAACAGTTGACGGTACTTACACCCACGGAATACCCAACCCAATACCCCCTTTCACAATAAAACCCATAATACGTCCCCGAATACACCGTCCCCGCAATTAGCACAAAAATCCCATACAAATCCAGCAATAACCACGTGTGATACACTCTACTCGAATGATTGCCAAAAACATGAAACGTCGCCGAAATGCCAAAACACACTATCGCGCTGCCTATAAACACGCCGAATGCGAGTAAATCGTACGCATCGGCTGTGGAGTAGCGTGTCGTGATTAGATCGTACGTCGAAAATGCGTACGCTAGGAATGCGAGTGCTGGGAGGAGGTGCGAGTATATGTTTCCTGTTTGGTTGTGTAGGTATAAGAGACTTTTGAGGCTTTCGCGGTACGAGCCGGATATGTTGCGGTATTTGGCTTTTAGGAATTCGTTGTCGCGTTGCCAGGCTTCGATTTCGTGGAAGGTGTGGAGGACGGGTTTGGAGGCTTTTTGGAGGGTGAAGGCGAGTTTTAGGTCGGCCAAGGTGGGCTTATGGTGGAGGGAGGGGTCTGTCATGGTTGGGTGGAAGGAGGTGAAGGACGGAGTGGTGGTTGTAGGATGTGGGATGTGGGATGGCGAGCTGGGCTACGTATGTAGGTGTACACGACGTATACAAGCACCTACCCGTGTCGTCTAGCGCTGTTGGCGGGTAACGGCACAGCCTCTTTTGCCAAGGGCCTTCAGACCTCAAGGAGATTGGAATTGTTCTTGTTCCTACAGAGACGCTAGGAGACCTTCACGAATGCCGCATGCGGCTGTCTGTGAGCGCAATGATGGATGTTCTTCGCACTGCCATGTGGTTCGTTTTGTGTGGTAACTGGAGTTGATACAGAATTGTTCCGTAGCTTCTTGTGACACTTCGAGTGTAACACGTGCTGGTGGCCGTCGGTCTGATTCCTCCAAGGTATGCCCAGGTACGTGCCCCGGATAGGGGCATGAGCTAACAAGATGTGGCGCAGGCTGGCCACGACTTCATCTAGAACGTTGTCTCGGAACTGTGTACAGTGTACCCAATTCGCTTGGATTCGTAAGCCGTATAGACATATGGTTGATTGTTGCTCTGGAGTATGTGCTGTACGCGTACGCGTGGGACTGTATTTTACGTATGTGCGGCACATATACCTCTTTGCATGTTCTTGCAAAGAGTCTTACTTCCTGTTTTCGATCATGCTAAGGTTCTTCACGAGCAGTACCAAACCGACTGTCCAGTTGTCACAGGAGTGAACAATATTGGAGCGTGATTTAAGAATTGAAGTCGCAATTGGAGGCTGTGGAAGAGTAACAATTAGCGAGCACGTACGGCAAGCGCAGCCGGCACCCTAGCCACACCAAAAACAGGGTTCTCGAACACTGCGTCATCCATCACGACCCGCAGCACAACATTGAGACGCGGGACGTTGCGCAAGGGTTTTCCATGCGTGCTCGATAGCCGTTGGACGAGAGTTGATGATGGGCCGCAAGGATGCGTAGCCCTGTACGTCACTGATGGTAGGTGAGGCTTCCGTTACTTGAGATTCGCCTTCCAACTTCGCCTCCATCGTGGACCCAGTACACACCTATCGCACTAAAATCGCCAGCTTCCTGAATGTACTTTATCGTGTAGTCACCGAACAACTTTCAACACGGCGCCGCCAATCTCCTCACGACGTGCCCTTGCAGGCATCGCGATTGTTTCCGTCCTCTCGGCTATAGAGAGACAGCAGAAGAAGAAGATACAGGACGCAGAACCCGACTTCGTTTCAGAAGACATGTCGGGCGAGCTCCAGACGATCCCTGCGCGACATGGCGTTGCGACGTTTGTGCCGCGAGGCCGGACCATCAAAGTCATCAATACTTATGGCAAGCAAGTTGTCAGCATGTGGGCGTTCAGTCTCGGAGCTCCACCTGAGGACGGTGACGACGAGAGAGAGGCCAAGGAGGTAGATGAGGAGAAGGCGAAGGAGGAAGCTGAGGGCTTGAAAAAGGCTGTTGAGGGCCAGGGCGATGAAGATAATGAGTTGGCGCAGAAGGTGGAAGAAACAGACAGCAAGGAAGAAGCCGGTCAAAAGGAGTCACAGTCGACTTCCAAAGACGCCGAGAAGCCGCAGGACGACGACGACCCGCCGGAGCAAGCGCCTGATACTCCAGACGAAAAGGTTACAGAGTCCACTGAATCATCCTCGAAGCAGCCCACAAAACGCACGTGGGGCTCATATCTCCCTTCGATCCCTTACCGCAATAAGGGCGGGTCGAAGAAGGCCGGAGAAGCCCAGAAGCCCAGCGCTGAAGAGGAGAAGAAGCAAACCGAGGAAAACACCAAGAAGTGGTCTTCCTACCTCCCAACCGGCAAGGGCATCTCAAGCTACGTACCAAACGTCCAGATCCCCGACTCCAAGACGGCCATAAGCGCATTCCAGGCCACCCACGGCCGCGACCCGAACAAGAGCTACGCAGAGCAACTCTACGATTTCTCCAAGACACCAGTTGGAGCAGGCACAATCGCTGGTAAGCCTCACATTACCTTCTTTCCACGCCTGCGCTGGTCAGATGTGGACGAGCGATGGACCGACGACTAACACCTGTTCACAGCTGCTACTGGTTCCGGCTATGCCTCCTCCGTGTACGCCGCGTACTCTGCGTACGCCCTTAAGCACCCCTCCAGCGCTTCCCAGCCACCGATGGAGTACCTCTCCCTTCCACATACGCGCGCCGCTTCGCACAAACTTGTTCCTGAAGTCGACGACGAGCTTTTGACGAACCTGCGTAATCCCATCATCACGCTGGTAGAGGACACAACGCCTGGTGCGCACGACACGCTTACCGCAGCGTGTGATGCAAATCAATACACGGCACTTGGCGTCGACAAGCCAGAGGAACATGGCAGCTGTGCAGAGAACTTGGTACTCGCGCTCAAGGAGCTTAACGAGACCGCTGGTTTGAAAGGAGCGAAAGCCGTAGGAGCAGACATCACCGTCAACATCGCACCCACACCTCTTCACCTATTCATGAACGTCCCCATCGAAGTCAACAGCAAGTCACAAAGCGAGGGCGCAGGCGCAAAAGGCACAACACTGAGCGTCGAAGAACCAAAAGGCAAGAAGCGCAGCTTCGTACGCTTCAGGGCTGACCGTGATGTTGTTATTGTGTTCAGTGCTTGTCCCATGGACGTAGGCCAGCAGAATGGTGGAAGATGCATGGCGGCGAATTTCATGGTCGAGGATGTTCAGGAGGGCGAGGACCTCGCTAGTTCGGTTGCGTCGATGAAGAATAAGAAGCCTGCGCCTAGGAAATTGAACGGGGAGAAGAAGCCTGAAGCAAACAAGGACGATGTCAAGCAAACAGCCGAGCCTCAGAACGACAAAAAAGCAGAGCCCAAAGACGAGGAAGCAAAACAAGAAACCAAAGACGTCGAGCAGCCCAAACAAGATGCACTCGAACAAACAGACGCCGACGCCCCAGCACACCAAACCCCCGAGTCCAAAGAGCAAACGAGACCCAATCCCCGCCGCTCAACCTCCACCCCCAAGAAACTCGAGCGCAAAAGCCCCCAACAACCCGCGTCAAAATCTGACTCTAAAAAAGAAGATCCCATCCCCGAAGAATCAAAGCCAGACGACGCGAAGCCCAAAAAGAAGCCTAAGAAATTGCAAGTCCGGTCTGGCACGCCTGCGCCGTCGACTCAAGAGAACTAAGTTGCTGAATCTTGTTCCCTTGCATTCCGATGAAAATTGTATACAGACGTTTCTCGACTTTTTCTCCAAATTCTTGTAGTTCATCGATGTTATTTCAGCGAGCTTCGTGTTCGAGTTCTACTTTCTGCATAGTACACAGGATACGGTGTATACATAATAGACTGAAGCCTGCATGTGGAAAATTTAAATATGTGTACGATATAAGTTATTCGGTGCACGAAACATGTTTGGATGCTAGTGTTCGGGGGCTCCGAGCGTGTCTGATCCTATTGCCCTGCTTATCGTCAACACTGTCAAATGTACTCAACGCAAGCACGTTGCCGTGTTCTGATTGTACTTGGGCGGCAGAGAGCTTGAGTAACACACATGCATGCATTGGGCATAACTACACGAACATGAATCGCAAATTGGATAACTTACGTGCTCCGCTTTTGGGTACCCCACATGTGCTCAGAAGAAGCGTATGTCGAAGCACATGGAAAAGATATCAAAGTCCGCCTTTCAAACACCACGCCCTCAAAACCACACGCACACCCTTCCCACCAGCCCCTCCACCCACACCAGCCCCTAGCCCAGCCCATCACACCCAAATCCAGCCCACATAACCGAAAAAAGAAAGAGAAAGTCTAAACCTCATCCTCGCTATTAACAACAACAAGCCGCTTTCTCTTCCTCCCCGCCGCAAGCCGCGCCCCACCCCTCGTCTTCCAAATCGCCACAAACGCACCCATCGACGACGGCGCAGATTTACGTAGTCGGGCTGGGGGCTTATTTGTGCGAGGTGCGATGTTGCCGTACTGGCGCTCTGAGTCTGGGTCTTCGACGACTTCGGCGGGTTCCTCTTGCGTTGGTTCAAAGTCCGTGTCTGAATCCGAGTCTGAGTCTTGTACTACGAGATTAGATACCCCGTCGTTGTCCTCGCTGGCTAGATCGTGCAGACCGCGTGTCGGGGCGCGCGACGAACTGCGCGAGTCGGATTGTTTATGCAGCATGTGACTCCCACCCACAGATTTGCGTGCTTGTTTCTGCGCCTTTGGAACAGGCAGAAGGCCCTGAGCGAGCATGAATTCGCGCTTCTCAGCTTTTGCGGCGCGCGCTTTGGCCGTGGCGGCGTGGACCCACGGTTTCTCGACGCCGCCTGGGGGCTTGTATGATATTTTAGACTTGGGCTTCGCGGCGTGCTTGACGGCGACGACTTTACCGGTTCCGCGCGGCTGCTTGAAGTGCCGGGTCACGTGTTCGGGGTAGTTGTAGTGGAAGAAGAGTTCGGTGCCGGCTTTGAGGTTGGTGGCTGCGTAGATTGCCACGCGGAAGACGGTGTTGCAGAGGAGGACTTTGGGGTAGCCTGGGACAAGAGTTAGTTGTTGAACAAAAAGAGAGTGACATTGAGGTGTAAGCTTACAGTTTGTGAGGTTCTGGTTTGCGTTGTTGATGAAGCGCAGCTTGTTGCCCATGTATGTCGCATCAACCTCTTGTTCTGGACGATTGTCAGTTTGATACAAGTATGGGTACGTGATCAGTCTCACCCTTGTTCAGCTTGAACAGGTACATGGTGTTCTGATACTCGTACATGCTTGCACGTCGGTTGCTCTCCTTGGTAGAGATAAGCTCCCCGGTGTACTCGCCGATGATATCGTCCTTAACGATGTCCTGGCCTGTGTAGAGACCGAAGCCGTGCACCTCAGACTGACCAAGCAGCGTCTTCTTGGGAACTCCACGCTGGATGCCTACGTTCGTGCAACGCTCAGTCAGCACGTCTCCGTCGTAGCGGTTCACGGGGTCCAGAATCTCCGTAGCTCCACAGGTCGCGCAAAGGTCAGCGTCACATTCTCTATTGAATTTGACGCAAAGACATATCATGGTGCCGCATACGCGCTTTCCTGGCATAGAGGCGCATCTACAGCCTGGAAAGCGACGGTTGCAGGTTTTTAGACATCGACATGACTTCTCGCAGGTAACGCCCTCGCGAAAGCAACGGCAGTTGGCTTGAATACAGCTGCCTTCATGGTGACACGGAACAAAAGGCTTCCGCTTCTGCAATGACGTGATGAATATGTTAGTGCTTGTCTCATCAGTGATTTGATAGATTGATGCTTACCTCCCATTTCATATTGCTCACTTGTTTCAACCACCAGCTAGTCTTCCAAGGCCCAGGTGGAGGGACTTGCGCCTTTGAAACGTCAAACTCAGGTACCGCGTCGTTGGCTAGCACCTCAGGATTCACTGCAAGCCTGTAATTGATGATGTTTTCGACGTCCGAGTCATCGTCATAATGCGCCGGCTGAATGACTGGACTGCTTATGGGAGAGCGATCGCTTCCGCCGTTCGGACGTGTGCTGCCCAGTTCGGGGATTTTGGTGCTGAAGCCATCTTTTTTGTCATTGGTATCACTCGACTCGTCATCGCTGTGCGGTCGCTCTCTGATCTGACCGTGGGAGAGACAGTTATGTCTGTGGTTCACGGGTTAGTCGTTAAGTATGACACGGATCAGCAGGACTTACGTATGGCACACTCGACACACAATCTTCCTGAAGCTGAAATCCCGTGTAGACTGCGCAGCCAAGGTTTTTTTCTTGACATGATTCCGCATCGTCTCGCACTGTGATACCATATACCACGGGCTGAGGTTACAGTGTGTGAAAATCGCTGCGCAGACAAGAGCTGCAGTTCGAATCTCTTCCACAGAGAGCGCTTTGAGTTGACTAAGAAGGTCGCGCCAAAGATCGGGGTCTTGTGCAAACAATATCGCCTTCTTCTTACCATCCCGCTGGAACTCGTCGCTCTCAAAAGCTGATCGATCTAGAAGACCAATATCGGAGCTTCCCTGAGTGTAACCGACAGCGTGCTTGAGGCGTTCGGCTGGCAGCAACAGCCAGTAGAGTAATGCATCCCAGGTGATCCCGATGTCGGTCAGAAAGTCGTTGACACTCTCGGTGTAGAACCGGCATTGCTCCATACGGATATCATACATGGCGTTGACGTCGTGCCTGATTTCATATAACGTTGGCAACGTCAATACCAGTGCTTCTTGCGCCTCTTCCGTCTTCTTGTCGTCTGCGTCGCCCAGGTAAGGCAGTGTCATAAGCTTTGACTCATTGTCGGCGAGGATATTGGCTTTCAAGCTCACATACTCCTTGAAAGAAGGAACGTGTACACCGCCAATGCGATACTTGGTTGTGGGCACAGACCAGCTCGATTTGATGACCGGGTCTTTTGACGTCTTCGGAAAGATCTCTTGTGAGATCTCTTTGTTGTTGTGCCCTTTCTCCAGCGGTACTTGTATTGCTTTCATCTTTGCAAATGGCGAAACATGCTGTATATACTTCTTGGGAAGCTGGTACTTCTTCTTCGTGGTGTTGCCGCGGCTTTCTGCTCGCAGCTCGCGCTCGAAGCATGTGCGTTGCCGCCACATTGTGTTCTGTCCCTAATCAGCCGACGCATCTTGATGCAACTCAGAGCCAGTTCTACCTTGACGAAATACGCATGATCCTCAAATCGCTCGTCTAAGCGTCGCGTGAGGTGGGATTCGATTTCCTGGCGATTGAGGTTACCCGCTCGAGCCTCTTCATTGTCGAGCAAATCAATGGGTGGAACTACATTAATGTTAGTTATCGTCACGCCTGCGTTGTTACTACAGCATGTTCAAAGTATTGCCATCCTTACTTGATTCATCGTCGCCCACATTTGGGCTGGTTGGCTCGGCCAGTTCGCCTGATGCCTCGACTGATTTACGGGATGCATTGGTAGACTCAAACGCTGGATGCGAGGAAAGGACTTCTTCATGAACAACATCTAACACCTGTTCGGACGGTGCAATCACGGCTGCAGATACTTGAGCACCCATGTCCGCACGACTGACGTCGTCGATGGGTGGAGCGGATGTGTTCTTCAATTGGCGGTCAAGACTAGGCCTTTCATGTGAGTTGTTCACAAAAGATGTGCCTGAGTTCTGTCTAGGTGATGGTCGTGCAGGTTGTGCAGGGCTAGCCAATGATTGTGCTTTGTGTCTCGGGGGGCTCACTGCCCTCTTGATGGCGTTCGGTTTGTGCAGTGGTTGAGGCTCGCGGGTGCGACTTCCACTTGCGCGTTCAGAAATTCCTGATGCGACATTTTGCTCTGCTTCTGTGATTGCGCTGGCGCGCTCAAAAGTCGAAGTCGCGTTTGTCTCCACATGCTTAGAGGTGGTCTGTTCACTCTCGGCAGAGATTCCGATTGGGACATCCGCCGAATTCTGAACCATCTCGTTAGGCTGCACAGATGTGGGTGTTGAGGCAGTTTTCGGACTCGGCGATTGTTGATGAGGTGAAGGTCGCGATTGCAAGTCTGAGCCAGCTTGCGCAATCGCCATATGTTGTGTTTCTCGAACGCTTTCTTGAGTCACAGCAGGCGTCACGTTACGCGTAGCTTGTGGCTTTTCGGCAACACTTGAGGATGCTGAGCGTCTCATCTGACCAATTCCTTCGTCAGAGAGTTCTGGTTGCTCTTCTCCAACAGTAGGGGTCTTGGCCTTTGGCTGGGTCAGAGAATTGGCTTTTGAGGGAGACAGCCTTGACCCTGGACTCGCTTGGGACCGAAATCTTTGTGGAAGACGAGCACTAGCAGAACCAGGCTTCCTATTTCCTAGAGAAGAGACTGGGCTGCTTGGTCCTTGGATCGTGCTGCTTGCCCGCGAAGCATGCCTGGCTGGTGCAGGTTCGTCATCATCCGAAGATATCTCGATATGGGTCAAGCTTTGATCTGGTGGACTACGATGCGGGCGACGATCTTGTGGGCGAGTAGTCTGTGGGCGAGGATCCCCTGGTAGACGCTCGTGTGGGCGATGCTCTCGTGGTCGACTTCCTCGCTGGACTGCAGATCCCGGAGTGCTGCGTCGATTCGACTTGCCGTTCTTTCGATCGAGCTTCTTAGGGCCATTGCGTGCACTCTCCGGGATCTCGCTAGCAGGTCTCGATATGAAGCTGTCTTCATCGTCGTCAAGCTCATAGTACGCTGGCGCCTTTTTGGCACCCGAATTGGGGACAACTTGAGGTCCAGGATCAAGAAAGATCCGGTCAGGTCGGGCAACCTCTTGCACTTCGTCATCGTGGAGCATAACAGGGTTGTCTGCTCTTGAGCCTCGAGTCGAAGCCATTGCTGATCACGTGTAATTGAGAACGCAGCTCCACGCGTGGAGAGTAGAATGTCGAACTGCAAGTGCGACGATCGAGGTGAAGGCCGAGCACGTGAGGGGAAGTGAGCTGTTGTAACGCGCCGAGAGATTTCTGCATTAGTGATAGTGACAGGCCATTGAGTTGCAGTTGTAGCAAGCGGAGCGCCGAGTAAGAGTGAGAGATACCAATACTACCATCACCTCGGTGACAGCAGAAGTGGTTGCTGTCAGGACGAAACGGGATGTTTGTGAGGTGGAGTTGGCGGTGGATTGAGACGCTAAAACACGCAATCGCGCTCTCACGTGCCCTGTCCTGTGCTACCTGCTGGCTTCGACCTTCACTCGCGACTCGGGATAATGAGCTCTTGCTAACAACTTTGAAGGAACTCGAATGCCATCGCGAGGCAACTGGGGACCAGCAGCAGTAAACATCATGGCTAGACAAACACTCCGCCTCGTCTTTAGCGACGACGATCAGTACCCACAATGTAAATCATGTCCAACAAAAAATTGGCCTAGAAACAGGTCTGCTATCGGCATCTATTCGAATGAAGAGTAATTCCACTCAACACGAGTGCGCATCGTGGTGTCTTATTCTTCCAGGCTGAACTTCGAGGTGCCAGCATCGATAGTGTTAGTGCGGGACCAAAAGCTTGGCATTGTTTACCGACTCGGGCCTTCCTGTTTACTTGCTTCTATCCCAAGCAACACCACCATGACATCCCGCCGCGACTTTGCACACACCATGGCCGACACCAACGCCGACGGCAAAGAGAACATTGCGGACGGCCTGGTCGCCAACACCTCCTTCAATGCGACCACATCCTTCGACGCGCCCGCACTGTCGCCGCGCAAGTCCTCACGAAAGACGCGTAGCAAGAGCATCGGTCCCGGCGGCCTTGCGGAGAGCGAGCCACCGGCGCTGAAGCAGAGCAGCGGGAACAGGCGCAAGTCCGCCTTCATCCCCGCGGTCAAGTCGATTCTGTCGTCCAACGATGAAGACGAGAAGAAGCGCAAAGAGGCCCGGCGCAAGTCGCTCGGTACGTCACGTGCATGTGCCATACTGTTAGGAGAGTACTGACAACACACAGCGGCGCGACGCGTCTCTTTTGCCCCAGAGGCAACCCTGCATACCTGGGACGTAGTCGAGTATCTGCGCGACGCGACGAGCTCCTCTGCGTCCTCCGATGTCACCCGACGCGCATCGAGCGTCTCCCAGGCGCCCGCCTCGCCCGCGCCCACGTCAGACCCCTCTGAGCCGCCGTCCACACCGCCAGAGCAGGCCGAAGAGCCCAAGCCGGAGCCGAGCACGTCCCCCGCGAACCAGCGCGCGAACCACCAGAAGAAGAACCGCCGCAGCTCGGGCATTCCGCCTATGAACTTCAACAACCCCGATGACATCTACTCGTCTAGTCCGCTGAGTGGAGACAATCAGTCGCCGGGCGGTGCCGAGGAGGACGGCAGTGTCTCTGGGGAGGACGAGGCAGAGGATGTTGCGGGTGGGCCAGACTCCGAAGACTCTTCGCAGAGCAGTGCCCGACTGGACGCTGCCTTGCGTCAGGCCTCGACACAGGCTGGGACTCAGAAGCTGGACTTCGAGGACGACGGCGACATGACCATGGACATTGCCAACGACGAAGTGACCACGTCCTTCAAGCCGTGGGCAAAGCAGACCGCGGCAGCTGAGGACGACAAGGAGCATGCTGGACTCTTCTCTCCAGCCGGCACAGCCTCAGACGACGGCGAGGACATGAGCATGGACATCACGCGCGCCGTAGGCAGGATAGTCCCGCAGGAGAACTCCGCCGGCTCCGACATGGACGACGACATGAGCATGGAGCTGACGATGCCTCTCGGCAGCATCAAGGCTATGGAAAGCAAAGTGCCGAACAGGAGGAAGAGCCTGAAGCGACGAGGGTCAATGCTCGATGCGTCGCAGGGCAGCCCAGCAAAGCGTCCCGCGAGCCGGCGGACCAGTCTTCGTCAACGACGACAATCAGAGGAGCATGGACAACAAGACGCCACCATGGATCTGACCATGGCCATCGGCGGTATCAAGAGCGCATCTACCGCACAGGAGGATGCGACCATGGACTTCACCTTGGCCGTTGGCAGCATCAAGAGCGCCTCTACGGCAATCACTGGCTTTGGAGACGAGGAAGTAGACGAGGATCTTTCCATGGAGTTCACCAAGATTGTCGGACCTGGCATCAAGCGCGCCGGCCAGCCAGCAGCGATGCCCGAACAGATTGTGGCGTCTGAGCCGGCACGAGTCGAATCAGCGGTTTTGGCGCAGTCTACTCCAACGCAATTACCCACAGAGGTTGCATACCCAACACTCGATCCGGGTACTCCTGAGATCGTACGCCAGAAAAACATCGAAGAGATAGAGCCCTCGCCTTTCGTTCGCAAGACTCCGCAAAGCACGCCCAAGTCGAAATCGAACTCTAATGCTGCGACGCCAACTAATTCATCTCCGCGAGAGGCACACCCGCCGATCCCCGAAGATCCTGTTGCTGCTCCCATACTCAACAGGCGCCGTTCGTCTCTATCCAATCTGCAATTCAGTCCCCTAAACGTCCCTCGAGAAGAGCCGACTTTGAGACGCACCGCACTTTTGACGAACAATATTAAGTTGCTTTCCACTCCTCGCAAGCAGACGCTGGTGTCGCCGATGAAGCGAGGTATGACACCAAAGAAGTCACAGACTCCGCAGAAGCAAGTCACACCTAAGCAAAAGACGCCAACTCCCAAGAAGCCTACACCAAGGAAGAGCATGAGTCCTAAGAAGCGCGTAGCCTTCGGTGAGCCACAAGAAGAGGCCGAGCCAGAGGATGCCGAGGATGCTGCTGAAGGCGCTTCTGAGGTCGAGCGTATCTCGCTGCAGGAATTCTTGGACATGACGAAAATTCGCTTTATGGATCTTAGTACGACCAAGCGGCGTCACACTGCTGCGCCAACTCTGTTCCGCGACACAGAGGTAGAGGAGAAGGAAGAGACTTTGGATCGTTACGTTGTTGCTGGCGCTTGTACCCTGCCAGAGTACGAGCTGTACCAGCATGCCTGCCACGAGATGAAGAAGTACATCTCCGATGGACGCCACTTTGTTCGAACGATGGAGGCCAATGTCGAGGAGGAAAATCCTATGCTCTTCAGCGAGTACCTCACAGCGCCCCCAGATCAGCGCATCATCATGGACACCCAGTTCAAGAACTTGAAGACGAATGCTAGGCTAGAAGCTCGCGGAGAATGGTACACATGGCGCAGCACACTGTTGCATGATCTGAAGTCAGGTCTTCTCAGCACGCTGGATGGCTTCAGGTGGGATGAGACTAAGCTCGCAAACCAGGAGAAACTTCTGGATACCGTGCTGCCTCCACTGGCTGAGAAGCAGGAAGCTTTGTCTTTGGAGTGCAAGCAACTGCAGCAACGACACGATGAGCTCAACAGCTGTGATCGCGAGGAGTTGGAAGAAGCGCGGGAGAGGCTTGTGTCGACAGATGCCGAGCTCGATGAGAAGCGACAGCTCCTGCAGCAACTACAAAAGGAAATCGCAGCGAAAGAGAGCCAAATCGAGTCTGTCAAAGAGCGCAAAGTCGAATGCATTGAGCAGACAAAGGCAGCCGAACGCGTGCGCGAAGAGTGCCGTGGCTGGTCTACAACCGAAGTCAACGAGCTGAAGGGTAAGTCATCCGTCGGTTGTTTTCACTCCTGTACTGACCACATGTAGGCAAAGTCACCGCACTCGAGCAAGCTCATGGCTGGAGCATCACCTCCGCATCCTCCACCAGCATAACAATGACCCACCTCAACGATCTCGAACTCTACTTCCACCCCTCATCCTTCAAAACAGGCGGCAACACGCCCAACGGCTCCATCTCGCTCGCCTACGTCGGCGACTCAGCCGCACCACATCCTCGCCCCCTGACCACGAGCAAGCGCTTTTTCCTCCAGCTCATCCGTGCACACCTACACTGCATACCTCAGTCGCAGACCCCTATCTCTGAGCTTCTCGCGACCGTCAAGAACGCATGGGCTACGGCCTCAGCTGTCGCGCAAGGCAGTCGCTGGCTGGAACACAACCACATCACAGAGGAATTCATCCTGTCAGACGAGCGCATGGGCATATCGACCAACATGCTCCTCCCAACTCTCCAGACTAAGGTCAAGGTCACGTTCGACATCGGCGTCTCTCTTGGCGCAGAGGGAGTGCAGACGGATGTCGCTACCAAGGCGGAGATCGTGTATGGTGAGAAGTATGGCGAGGAGAAGATGGGTGCATTTTTGAGGGATTTTTGTGGTACGCAGGTTCGGAAGGCGGATGAGATGGCTGTTTGGGCGGATGGCATGTTGGATCTTGCGAGTAGGTTGAGGAGGACGGGGAGGAAGGGGGAGAGGAAGTGAGCGTGTTGAGTTGGGATATTGTCTGGGTGGTGACGGTTGTGGATTATGATGTCATGACGGCGTTGGTTCTTGTTTACCAAATATCTCATTCCTTCCTTGATTCTTCTTCACACCTTTATTCATTTATCCTTGCCCCACCCTACTTAACATCCGCACCTCTGCACACGCCATCGTCAAATATCGAAAAGCGCTAGCTCCTCGGTTAAACTTGCCCTTCCTTTTAGACGATCCCGTCATCGCATCAACCTCACAACGGGACGCGAGCGCCATGCCTTGGCCGCGAAATGTCGCAATAACGTGCCTATTCTATTGGACCATGGCGCGCGACGATGGCTTCGAAGATATGTAAGGCAGTAACTATCTCTCTGTAGGAAAAATTCTGGAGCTTCTTGCATGCTCTTTGCACCACAATGCCTCTCCAGTCCATTGCCAGGTCGTTATGGTCGCGCCGCAACGCGACACACGAGAAAATAGGACCGCGTCTTACCGAAGTCTTTGCCCGGACATGGGATCTAGGCTTCACGGCGTTTGGTGGACCGCCTGTACATTTCCAGATTTTGCATCGGAGGTTTGTGGAAGGACTGGGTATGAATAGCGGTAGGAAATGGATCGATGAACAAACCGTACGTCCTAATTCAATCCTCATACTTTCATTTCCTACATACTAATGCGACTGTATTACTAGTACCAAGAACTATTCGCAATATGTCAAGCGCTTCCAGGTCCAGCATCGACGAAAATGGTCTTCTGCATCACGTTGATACACGCCGGCCTTACCGCCGCGTTCCTAGCTTTTCTCCTGTGGAGTCTCCCCGGCGCAATCGGCATGTACGCGCTCTCCCTCGGCGTACAAAAGATGCCAGACAGACTCCCACCCATTGTGTACGCGCTCCTCAGCGGCATGAACGCCAGCACAGTCGGTGTCATTGCGCTGGCCGCAGTCCAACTCGCTGAGAAAGCTATCAAGGATAAAGTTACAAGGATTCTGGTGATTTTTGGGGCGTGTGCGGGGATGTGCTATAATGCGCTGTGGTATTTTCCTGTTTTGATTGTTGTTGGTGGGGTGGTCACTGTTGTGTGGGACGCGTGGTTGCAACAGAGGATAGGTAAGTTGAGAGCTGGATGGGTGGCGAAGAGACGACGCGCGAGAAATGAGGGGGGAGACGCAGAGGATGTAAACGCAACGCAAATCATCCCAACTGCGGAAGAACTACAACCCAGACGCCCCGAAGCCGTCAAGCGCAAACCACACGTAGGAAACTCGACATCAACACAGCCAGCACAACATACTCCCCCCAGCCCAGCCTCACAACGCGGCAGCAGCAACGACACCCCCGAACCCACGCCAGTAATCGACACCGCAAAACATACCTTCCCCGTAAAAACCGGCATAGCAATAATATCCTTCTTCCTCCTCTCCTTCACAATCATCATGGCTATCCGCGGCACACTCCCCACGCGCGCCCTAGCATTCGACCTCTTCGCAAACATGTATTTAGCCGGCACCATAATATTCGGCGGCGGGCCCGTCGTCATACCCCTCTTGCGCTCCTACGTCGTGGATCCAGGCTGGGTGTCGCCGCGCGATTTCCTACTGGGTCTGGCTATCATCCAGGCTTTTCCGGGCCCGAATTTTAATTTCGCGGTGTATCTTGGTGCGCTGAGTTTAGCTTCCACTGGGACTCCAACTGTCTTTGGGGGCATGCTTGGGTATTTGGGTATCTTTGTCCCGGGTATTATGCTGGCTGTAGGCGTGCAGTCTATCTGGCAAGCACTGCGTAAAAAGGCGTGGGTGCTGAGTTTGCTGCGGGGGATTAATGCTGCAGCTGTGGGGCTGGTGTTTACGGCTGTGTATAGGCTGTGGGAGATTGGGTATTTGAGTCCCGAGAGTAGTAGTGGGAAGAGTCTAGCGGGGGAGCCGTGGTGGGTGGTGGTTGCGGCGTTGACGTATGCGGAGACGGCGTGGTTTGGGGTGACGCCTGCGCTTGCAATTGTTTTTGGGGCGGTTTTGGGGTTGGGGTGGTATGGGGCGGTGGGATCGTAGGGGTTGTGGTGCTTGTTGTGTGAGGTTGTGGGGGGTTGCAACCGCAAATTGCTGTCGAAAAATGTCTTCCCAGGAGGTTCGCCCGCCATGAGACACGACGAAAGATCCTAAGGATCTTCTAGAATGTGACGAGCTGTCACTATTCGCCTGCGACCCTACTTATGTACTTGACTTTCTCGATACGCCTGACTATAGCCACAAAATTTTGACAACTATCCATCGTATGCTGAAGAAGGCGGTCTGCCGTTTCTTTGGATCTTTCACCATGTATTGGCTTTTATCCCTAGCTGGAGACGACAGTAGGAAGGACATACATGCGCTTTTTCATGTTGCCACGGTTGTGGCATCAGATGGTGTCTTACGATGCTGTCAGCATGCTCCGCCGATTGTGGGGACAGTCGGACTAAAGTGATTCGGAGTGATGAAAACGATAAGATGGCATGACTGCGAGTATTCGACCTGCCTAATTAGGAGTGAGTCTGACAATTGCTATCACTCAAAAATCTTTTGCAGTTCATCAACTTTCAACAATCGTCTTTCTTAAACTCTCGGCATTTCCAAGCTTGATCCGAGGCGCCCAGGCGGAATGACACCGAAATCGCAACCACGCGAGACATCCCCGCTTCTACCCAAACCTACCAACACCACCGCGCAGTGGAATGCTCTCAGTAATGATGTCGTGCCCGAGACTGCCGATGCTCCTCTACGCGATGAAGACGTCGAGCGTCAGTCCGTCAATGACGACAGCGTTCAACACCAAGGCTTGCCTGAGGTCAGAAAGCGCATGAAATACATCTTCCCAGCCCTCGCCATTGGAGTTAGTACACCATCAGTCCACCTTAAAAGGACATTGAGCCTAACGACAAGTACCAGGTCTTCTTAGGGTCCGCCGACCAAACTCTAGTGATCAGCACATATGGCACCATCGGCACCGAACTCCACGCGCTGTCTTCCACGTCCTGGATAGCTACGAGCTACTTCCTTACGCTCTCCGCCTTCCAACCTCTGTACGGCAAGCTCAGCGATATCTTCGGTCGCAAGCAATGCCTTCTCTTCGCGTATCTCTTGTTCGGCATCGGCTCGACGTGTTGTGGCCTTGCAAGAAACATGGGCGAATTGATCGCGGCGAGGATGGTAGCTGGGATAGGAGGTGGAGGAACAAACGTCGTCATCAGCATACTCCTGAGCGACATCGTGCCGCTGCGTGAGAGGGGACAATGGCAAGGATATATAAATGTGATCTACGCGTTTGGAGCTTCAACTGGCGCACCTCTAGGAGGATTGCTCGCTGATTCCATCGGATGGCGCTGGGCGTTCATCGCGCAGGGCCCAGTCTCCCTCGCTGCGTTCCTCGCTGTGGCCCTAGTACTCGACCTTCCCAAACAGGAGCACGCGCACTGGAAAGAGAAGATACTCAAGATCGATTTCCTGGGCGCTGCCATCCTAATCGTTGCAATCTTCGGGCTTCTTGTCGGATTGGATCGAGGCTCCAACGTCTCCTGGAGTAATTCGATCACAATCGCTGGCCTTTGCACGACGCCGCTCTTCATCGTCTTCGTTCTCGTGGAAAAGTACGTTGCAGGCAATGCTTTCGCGCCGGGACGTATCATCCTCAACAAATCGCTGTTTGCATGCTATCTGTGCAACTTCTTTTCGTTTAGTGGATGGTTGGCTGCACTGTTCTTCATACCGCTCTACTGGCAGGTCATTGGCGACTACAGCGCTGCGAAAGCTGGATTGCTGCTGGTGCCTAGCATCTTCTGCGGCGTCAGTGGATCTCTCGTGGGCGGAATGTACATGCGGAAAACCGCAAAGTACTACTGGATCACAGTCATAGCATACGCGAACCTCACCATCGGACTGTCGCTTATTCTTTTGTTCGCTGGGACTGTCACGAAAAGTGTGCCGTTGATGGTCGTTGGGACTTGTGTGTGCGCGTTCTCGAATGGAGTGGGTGTCACCACGACGCTCATAGGCTTGAGTGAGTAGAACTTCAGATTCTTTTGGTTATGGAACTAACAGATTGTAGTCGCCAACGCATCGCATAAAGATCAAGCAGTCGCAACAGCATGCAGCTACCTCTTCCGCTCTCTCGGATCCGTCTTCGGCGTGTCAATGTGCGCCACAGCCTTCAATCAAACACTGCGCAAATCTCTGGAGAACGCTTTGCAAGGCGACAAAGACGCAGCTGAGATCGCTGAGCGCGTCAGGGCCGGTCTCTCGTATTTCAAAAGCCTCGAACCCAATTTGAAGGATATTGTGCGAGAGTGCTATAGCCAGGCTACAAGGGCGGCTCTTGGAGTAGGCATTGGGTTGGTTGTTTGGAGTGCGGTATTTGCGTGGTTTATCAGGGAGAAGAGGCTAGGGAACTGAGATGATGGATCCGAAAGGTGCGAGACTGCGAACATCTTGTTACTGTTTCGGCTCCTAGAGCAGCCCCCTATCCATTACCAGAGCATATGGCATGTATCATCCTCTGCTTGTGAAATAGCTACGCCTTCAGATACTATACGGTACTGTGCATGATTCAAGACAGAGATCCCTATAGAACTTTGCATCATAGATAGACTTCAAGCCGCGCTTCTATGTACTCGGGCCTAATAGCTCCTATCGGGAAATTCTCACGAGATAGCCCGTCTGCGCATAGCAGCTATTAGGCCAGAGTATAGTATGGATGTGTGGAAGTGACGGGCAGAGTGTCGTACGATGTCGAGACGCAATCAAGGAACCAAGATCGGGGGGTGGTCAACGTCGACGTTACACTAACAACATGTCGGTTGGAGCCGCTGCGGAGGCGGAGAATGAAACGGCCCTTCTGTGTGACAGCTGCTAGTCGAGTGCTAGTCTAACGAGGGAACTGTGATCGTCGCCTCAACTCCAACGTCAACACTCTGGTCCAACGAGACTGCTTGTGTGATCACCAGACGGCTGTTTCTGCGAGCGTTTGTCGTCTTTGCAAAATGTCCTGTGTACACTTGCGGCGCGCCACTTCCACCCGTATTCACGGCATACCGGTGAATTGGCAATGCAAGACAAACTCGGCCTTGTAATGTAAGGCATTTTTCTTGGCCATCTTGTCGACGTTCCCGGCCTACAAGACGGACTCGGTCTTGTACGACAGTCTTTCTGGCCGTCTTTCTGACATCCCCGGCCTGCTGCTGGCTGTTGTTCGCGATAAGAATCCTCCGCGGAACTTGGCAACGATCTGTGGAGTCCAACAACAAGACACACACCACAGGAAACGCTGCCCAGACATTGCAGCCTCGCACTCTGCCTGAACATCACGTTGTCGCCCCTCGTCTTCTCATCCTGCCGTTTCACAAGTGGGCTGATTCTTGGAGGCTGCGTGCAAGCACGATGTTTGAGGCTTGGTATGCTTCGCAGGCGAGGGGTTTGAAATGGCCTGGCTTATTGCTGGTAACGACCACTCATGAGGCAGCACGTGCAGAGTGATTCTAGGCACTTTCCTGAAGGAGACGGTGGGTTGGCGCGTCGTGCCAAGGGGTGCGTGTGATCCTCAGGGCAGCCGTTTCAGACCGAGGGTCTGGACTTTAGATCTCGCTCTTCGCTTAGAGCGAAGAGACACATCTTCAAAGTTCAAAGAATACTCACTGCGTACACTACGAGCGCTTGTGCAGTTGGACGCAAGGTCTGCTAGAGGTACGATAGTACAAGGTGCTTTTCTTCCGCAAGAGAGTATGGAACGATTGCGATGGCGCATGGTACAGTCTTCGCAAGTAGCACATCGACTACGACACCACTACCGCGTGTCATCGTCGAGGATCCCGCTGTCAGCGCCAGACCCTGGCCTGACGTCCAATTCGAGAGACCAAGCTCCTGTCACAGACCATTCTACCCATGATCAACAGCTCTCGGCGGTTCTTAAAGCACACACAACCACTTGGCAACATGCCACCTTCGAAGCAAACGTACTCCTGTCCTAACAAAAATCAAGCAATCACTCAAGCAGTGGCGTTTCTCGGGGCTTCGAGTGTATGACTTGGCTCCCCTTGGCTCTGCGCGTGCGGAGGGAACAGACGTGACTGAGGTTTCGTTAGGCACGCATGCACTTCTGGCCGTGAGCATGGTATTCATTATTATCTCCGGCTGATGTTATATGGGAGGCGTTCTGCCGTTGTGACACGAGCATCTTGGACGTCAGCATCAGCTCCTTCGCGTTCTTCTTGCGGTATCTTGTCACTTTCGTTCCTCGGTCTTACGTTCTTTCCGGCTGAGCCGCCCTTTACATATATTTTTCGTGGCGCCAACGTTCGCTCGTTGTTTCTCGTACTTCTTTTCGGAGCTGAGCCGGACAGACTGTCTTGTCGTTGTTGTTCATCTTCGGAGCCGAGCCGGACAGACTGTCTTGTCACTATTGCCCATTCCCTCCTGTGCGCGTTGATCGTTGGCACTCTTTAATAATCTTCCGGGCTTCTACAGGCTATATAAAGGAGTGTCCGGCTTGAACGATCACTTGTCAAACAGCATTTGAGCATCTTTACTGCACGGCACATCACCATGCTTTACTCAACTCTCCTTTTCGCCAGCACGGCAACTGCCACATGCCTTCATGGTCTTTCCATGTTTGCAAAGCGTGCAGAGAACGTAGAAGGAGGCGTTGAAGTCAAAAAATTTGGCTACTCCGTAAACGCTGCGACTGGGCCTTTCAACTGGGCCTCCCTCGCAGTCGAGAACGAAGCTTGCAAGGCTGGCAAGAATCAGTCACCAATCAATCTTGGTAAGTATGCTCAGCAATTGAGAGGTGTACTGATTGCAACTAACATACCCAGACGACTCCATTACTCTAGCACCAGCCAAGCCAGTCATCAACATCCCCACCCAAGAAGTCGAATTCGAAAACCTAGGCACAACAATCGAAGTCATCCTAAACGGCACCACCACAGTCGCAGGAGCAGACTTCCAACTCGTCCAATTCCACATGCACACCCCCTCCGAACACCACATCAACGGCGAATACCACCCTCTCGAAATTCACATGGTGCACCAAGGCGTCGCGGACCCCACTCAACTCGCCGTCGTAGCACTCATGTTCCAAGTCTCCGCCGGCGAATCGAGCTCGATAATTAAGTCGCTGTCTTCCAGTATCGCCGCTATTTCTACACCAGGCACCAAGACTGCTATCCCGGCTGGTATCGACTTCACCGACGTGCTCGCCAAGGTTGAGTCATCAGATATTCTGCAGTACACCGGCTCGCTCACCACGCCTCCATGCGCAGAAGGCGTGACCTTCATGATCGTCAAGGATCCGCTTGACATCAGCGTCGCGGACTTCAACGCCATCAAGTCCGTTGTCAAGTTCAACGCGCGGTTTATCCAGAATACGCTCGGAGGCATGAATATTCTTGAGGTGGGCGCCCTGTCTGGCACGGCGAGTGCGCTGGCTATCCCTGCAGCTCTCAATGAGACTTCTGGCGCTGGGGCCGACAATGGCACTGTGACGGGCGCGAGTCCGGCAGTGATGACGCCGGGGCAGAAATTCACGGTTACGGAGTTGCACGGTCAGGTACGTGGTGGGAGTTGGAGGTTGACTGTGGATGTGCAGGTTGACTGATTGTTTGGTTTTAGCCCACGAATATTGCGGCGCATATTGTGGTCAGGAAGAGGAAGTACTAGATGCACGAGGGAGAAATGCGCTCAATCAACTTGCTGGGTGATTCAGGCTGTGTTGTGGAGAATCTTCGATGTTGATATGATCTGTATAGAGCTTCCGGAGACGACAGAGTAGGTAGAGTAGTAACAGAGCTTAATGGATATTGTCATGGTGCAGAATAGTTCAGTTCACATGATGCCTCTCGGTGATGATATTTGTGCTTGCTCGATCCTTCGATTATCTACATGAACTTCTGGTCTATGTTCATCATCTTATGTATATACATAGTTAATCTTTTAAAACGATCGCTAAAGTGCTTTCCTCGGAATCCTGAATCGGTCATAACTCGTGTCTTCGTTTCTCACACTTCGGCCAAAGTACTCCGCACCACCATCGTCGCCTCGGTGATCTCTCTCCTTCGCATCAACAAGCGGCTGGTGACTCTGGCTTGGGCCAAGTACTTCATCGGTATCGAGAGGAGTGGCTGGGATACTGACATCAACGTATCCATCAGCCAGAGGCGCTTGTTGGTAGCCCGGCGCGTACGATGTGCCCTGTTCGGACTCATCGATCTCGCCTAGCCGCGTTCTGCTCGAACTTCGTGAGCCTGTCGCATCCATATGCTTATACGGGCTCATCTCGGTCAGAGTAGTGAATGTCG
>Ga0265798_10003458_pt1 | contig 22456 bp, 23 predicted proteins | sample P3T30metagenome_FD_192430 | JGI IMG/M metagenome (GOLD analysis project Ga0265798, IMG submission 192430) | Plant litter microbial communities from East Loma Ridge, Irvine, California - P3 T30 | ecosystem: Environmental > Terrestrial > Plant litter > Unclassified | place: USA: California... | reverse complement strand
AGTCGATCACCGACTTCGGCGTCTTCATCGGCCTGCCAGGCAACATCGATGGCCTGGTCCACCTGTCGGACCTGTCGTGGACCGAAGCCGGCGAAGAAGCCGTGCGTCGCTTCAAGAAGGGCGACGAACTGGAAGCCGTGGTTCTGGCCATCGACGTCGAGCGCGAGCGTGTTTCGCTGGGCGTGAAGCAGCTGGAAGGCGACCCGTTCAACAACTTCGCTTCGCTGAACGACAAGGGCACCCTGGTCACCGGCACCGTGAAATCGGTTGAGCCAAAAGGCGCCGTGATCGCGCTGAACGAAGAAGTCGAAGGCTACCTGCGCGCGTCGGAAATCGCACGTGACCGCGTGGAAGATGCCGGCACCCACCTGAAAGTGGGCGACAAGGTCGAAGCACTGGTCATCAACATCGATCGCAAGGCTCGCAGCATCCAGCTGTCGATCAAGGCGAAAGACAATGCTGACACCCAGGAAGCGATGAGCAAGCTGTCGAACGACAACAGCGCAGCATCGGGCACCACCAGCCTGGGCGCACTGCTGAAGGCAAAGTTCGACAATAAGAACTGAGCAAGAACTAATCAGGTAACTGATCTGGAGCTGAGCACATGACCAAGTCCGAGCTGATCAACCGTCTGGCCGAGCGTTATTCGCAGCTTGTTGCCAAGGATGCGGAGTTCGCGGTCAAGACCATCCTCGATGCGATGACCAACGCCCTGTCGACTGGACAGCGCATCGAGATCCGTGGTTTTGGCAGCTTCGCGCTGAACAGCCGGCCCCCGCGCATCGGACGCAATCCGAAGTCCGGCGACAAGGTGATGGTGCCCGAAAAACGGGTACCGCACTTCAAGCCGGGCAAGCAGTTGCGCGAGCGGGTGGACGCGATGGTGGGGCAACCGATCATCAACGACTGAGGTCGTGTGCGGCTTCGAGAAACGGCATCCGTGAGGGTGCCGTTTTTTTTCGTGGCTGCTGCCGCGGTGCATGCGCCGAGCATCCGGTGCCACTTTGAAATATCATGACGAATATGCGACACTTCGCCCTCACGCCATCACCCAGCGGAACCTCTTGATGAAATTCGTCTCGACCATCGTCGGTTTTATCCTGTTCATCCTGTTCTTCGGCTTCGCCCTGAAGAACACCCAGGAAGTCGACCTGCGCTTCTTTCTCGACTATGAGCTGCGCGGCCCGCTGGTGCTGATGCTGCTGGCCTTTTTCGTGGCCGGCGCCGCGCTCGGCATCCTGGCGCTGACGCCGACCGTGTTCCGCCAGCGGCGCGAACGCTCGCAGCACCGCAACACCATCCAGGCCCTGCAGAGCGCGGCCGGCACCGGCGCAGTCAACCCGGCCACGCCGCCGCAGCCCGACAGCGTCAACCCGGCCCTGGCGCGTCACTAACAACAAGAATCAAGGATTTATGGACTTCGAACTCTGGATGCTGCTTGGCATCCCCTTCTGTTTCGGTCTTGGCTGGCTCGCGGCGCGGGTCGACATCAAGGAACTGGTGTCCGAATCGCGCACTCTGCCGCGCGGCTACTTCAAGGGCCTGAATCACCTGCTCAACGACCAGCCCGACAAGGCGATCGACTCGTTCATCGAGATCGTCAAGCTCGATCCCGAATCGGCCGACATGCACTTTGCCCTCGGCAACCTGTTCCGCCGCCGCGGCGAGACCGAGCGCGCGATCCGCGTGCACCAGAACCTGCTGGCGCGGCCCGACCTGCCTTCGGAACAAAAAGCCCACGCCCAGTACGAACTCGGCATCGACTACCTGAAGGCCGGCTTGCTGGACCGCGCCGAGGAAACCTTCAATCTCCTGGTCGATACGCCGTATGCGGTGCAGGCGCGCAAAGCACTGCTGGAAATCTACCAGCGCGAGAAAGAATGGAAGCGCGCCATCGAGGCCGCCGAAGGACTGCAGCAGTCGGGCGCCGGTTCGCGCCAGAAAGAAATCGCCCAGTTCTACTGCGAACTGGCGGAGGACGCGCTGGTGCACATCGCCCCAAGCGACGCCATGCAGTTGCTGGACAAGGCCATCGAGGCCGACCGCAACAGCGTGCGCGCCACCATCCTGCGCGGCGACGCGCTGCTGGCCCAGGGCGACGTCGAAGGCGCACTGGTGTCCTGGCGCCGCGTCGAGCAGCAGAGCGTGCCGCACGTGGCGCTGGTGGCGCAGCGCCTGATGGACGGCTACCGCAAGGTCGGGCGCCCGCAAGAGGGCGTCAACCTGCTGCGCAACTACCTGGCCGAAGCCTCGTCGATCGACCTGATCGAAGTGGTGTTCAAGGCCGTCATCGAACTTGACGGCGTGGAAGCGGCCAAGCAGTTGGTGGTGGAAGAGCTGCGCCGCAATCCGACCCTGCTGGGCCTGGACAAGCTGCTCGAAGCGCGCCTGATGGACGCGCCGGCCCACGTCTGGGAAGAACTGTCGATGGTCAAGAACCTGGTGCAGCGCTATACCCAGAAGCTGGCGCGCTACCAGTGCAGCCACTGCGGCTTCAAGGCGCGCCAGTTCTACTGGCACTGCCCGGGCTGCAACCGCTGGGAAACCTATCCGCCGCGCCGCACCGAAGAACTCAACGTCATGAACTGACCCGCGCGCCGGCGCCTCGCATCGACGAGGGCGCTGGCCGCTTATCTACGTCCGACTCCACGCCCGACCCCATGAACAATCCGACTCCGAGCCGCCTGCTGGCGGCCGACAACTTCCGCCAGGCGGCGGCCCCACAATTGTCCAACGTGCGCCTGCTGGTGGTGGGCGACGTGATGCTCGACCGCTACTGGTTCGGCGACGTCTCGCGCATCTCGCCCGAAGCCCCGGTGCCGGTGGTGCGGATCGAACGCCGCGAAGAGCGCCTGGGCGGCGCCGCCAACGTGGCGCGCAATGCCGCCGCCCTCGGCGCCCACACGGGCCTCTTGGGCGTGGCCGGCGCCGACGAGGCCGGCGACCAGATGGACGCGCTGCTCAAGGAAGGCGGCATCCACAGCTACCTCAAGCGCGACGAGGCCATCTCCACCATCATCAAGCTGCGCGTCATCGGCCGCCAGCAGCAGATGGTGCGCATCGACTTCGAGGATGCCCCGACCGAGAACGTGTTGCGCGACAAGCTGACCCAGTTCAAGGCGCTGCTGCCGGACTACGACGTGATCGTCTTCTCCGACTACAACAAGGGCGCGCTGGTGAATGTCGCCGAAATGATTGTCCTGGCGCGCGCCGCCGGCAAGATCGTGCTGGTCGATCCGAAGGGCGACGATTTCACCCCGTACAAGGGCGCCAGCATCCTGACCCCGAACCGCTCCGAGCTGCAGCGCGTGGTCGGCGCCTGGAAGACCGAAGAGCAATTGCTCGAGAAAGCACAGCGCCTGCGCGAAGAGCTGGGCCTGGACGCGCTGCTGCTGACGCGCTCGGAAGAGGGCATGAGCCTGTTCACGGCGAACGAAGTGCTGCACGTGCACGCCGACGCGCGCGAAGTGTTCGACGTCTCGGGCGCCGGCGACACCGTGATCGCCACCCTGGCCACCATGCTCGGCACCGGCGCGCCGCTGGACGAGGCCTTGGTGACGGCGAACCGCGCCGGCGGCATCGTGGTGGGCAAGCTGGGTACTGCGACCGTCACCCGCGAGGAGCTGTTCCCAGGTTGAGCCTGCTCAATCCCGGCCCGTCAACTGTGGCCGGGATGATCCGTTAGGCGAACGATGGGCGGCGTCGCCGTCCACGCATTCAACCTACGGAGAATTCGATGATCAAGAAACTGATGCTTGCCGTTGCCGCCCTGGTCGCTTCGACCAGCTTTGCCTTCGCCCAGGTCGACGTCAACAAGGCCGACGCCGCCGCGCTGGATGGTGTGAACGGGATCGGTCCGAGCATGTCCAAGGCTATCCTCGACGAACGCGCCAAGGGCGAGTTCAAGGACTGGGCCGACCTGCAGGGGCGCGTGAAAGGGATGGGCGACAAGAAGGCGGGCAAGCTGTCCGAAGCCGGCCTGGTGGTGAACGGCAAGGCCAAGGAAGGCGCTGCTGCCAAACCGGCCGCCAATGGTAATAAAGCAGCCGCGAAACCGGCTGACAGCAAGGCCGCGTCGTAATCGTAGGGTGGACGGCGGAGCCGTCCACGCGCCCCGGTCCACCCTACGTAATGACTGACACCGGGCCAGACGCATGAGAAGATGTGACAAGTAAATTGCACATCATTATCAGAAAGGTTCTCATGCCTCACGCCCGCATCACATCCATCGCCCTGGCCGCGTCCCTCGTGGCCGGCACTGCCGCCGCAGCAACTCCCGCCGTCATCCCGAAGCAACCCGACATCGCCCGCGAGCAAGCCCAGATCAACAAGATCCTGAGCGAAGTCTCCTCCAAGCGTATCGAAAGCCACATCAAGAAACTGGTCAGCTTCGGCACCCGCCACACGATGTCGGACACGGTCTCGGAAACGCGCGGCATCGGCGCCGCGCGGCGCTGGATCAAGGCCGAGCTGGAACGCTGCGGCGCCGGCACCCCGCTGCAGGTCACCTACGACAGCCACGTGGCCCCGGTCTCGGCGCGCATCTCGAAGCCGACCGAAATCGTCAACGTGGTCGCCACCCTGCCGGGCACCCAGGCCGAATCGAAAGAGCGCATGGTCGTGGTCAGCGGCCACTACGACTCGCGCGCCAGCGACGTGATGGACGCCACCTCGGAAGCGCCGGGCGCCAACGACGATGCCTCGGGCACCGCCGCCATCATGGAACTGGCCTGCGTGATGGCCAGGTACAAGTTCGACGCGACGCTCGTGTTCATGGCAGTGGCCGCCGAAGAGCAGGGCCTGATCGGCGCCCGCCACTGGGCCGAAGGCGCGCGCCAGAAGAACTGGAACGTGGCCGGCATGTTCACCAACGACATCATCGGCAGCTCGCGCGCCGACGACGGCCACGTCGACAACAAGCAGGTGCGCCTGTTCGCCCAGAGCATCCCGGCGACCAAGGAAATGAGCGACACCGTGCGCCAGCTGGTGGCCACCGGCGGCGAGAACGATTCTCTGTCGCGCCAGCTGGCGCGCCACACCAAGGAGCAGGGCGAGCGCTACGTGAAGGGCTTCAAGGTGTCGGTGATCCAGCGCCATGACCGCTACCTGCGCGGTGGCGACCATATGCCGTTCCTGGAACAGGGCTACGCCGCGCTGCGCTTCACCGAGCCGGCCGAAGACTTCGCGCACCAGCACCAGGACCTGCGCACCGAAAGCGGCAAGGTGTATGGCGACCTGATCGAGTTCGTCGACTTCGACTACGTGGCCAAGGTTGCGAAAGTGAATGCCGCGGCGATGGCCACGCTGGCGCTGGCGCCGGCCGCGCCGCAAGAGGTCAAGCTGCGCACCGCCGGTCTCACCAACGACTCGACCCTGGTCTGGAAGGCCAATGCCGAACCTGACGTGGCCGGCTACCGCATCGTCTGGCGCGACACCACCGCCGCCACCTGGCAGGGCTCGAAGTGGGTCGGCAACGTCACCGAAGCCACGCTCGACCTGTCGAAGGACAATGTGTTCTTCGGCGTGCAGGCGGTCGACAAGGACGGCAACGTCAGCGTCGCCACCTATCCGATGCCGCTGCGCTGATGTGGCGGCAAGCGCACGCCGGCGCCTGAGCGTGCCACGTGCGCGCAGCAGCGGGGCGGGCAAGCGAGAACATTCGCGGCCCGCCCCGACGCCTTATTGCTTCTCGGATTAAAATGACGCTTTGGTATCGCAAAGGTTTGAGAAAGCAATGGCATACATGACCATCGAAGCCACGATCGGCAACACGCCGCTCGTGCAGCTGCAGCGCCTGCCGGGAGACGAGATCGCGGCCCGCAACAACATCATCCTGGCCAAGCTCGAGGGCAACAACCCGGCCGGTTCGGTCAAGGACCGCGCCGCCATGGCGATGCTGCGCGGCGCCGAGGAGCGCGGCCAGATCAAGCGCGGCGACACCCTGATCGAAGCGACCAGCGGCAACACCGGCATCGCGCTGGCGATGGCGGCGGCGATCCGCGGCTACAAGATGATCCTGCTAATGCCGGACAACCTGTCGGTCGAGCGCCGCCAGAGCATGGCCGCCTACGGCGCCCAGATCATCCTGACCCCGAAGTCGGGCGGCATGGAATACGCGCGCGACATGGCCGAGCAGATGCAGAAGGACGGCCAGGGCATCATCCTCGACCAGTTCGCCAACTTCGACAATCCGCGCGCCCATTACGAAACTACCGGCCCCGAAATCTGGCGCGATACCGAAGGCCGCGTGACGCATTTCGTGAGCGCCATGGGCACCACCGGCACCATCATGGGCGTGTCGCGCTACCTGAAGGAACAGAACGCGGCGGTGCAGATCGTCGGCGCCCAGCCGGAAGAAGGCTCGTCGATCCCGGGCATCCGCAAGTGGCCCGAAGCTTACCTGCCGAAGATTTTCGAAAAAGCGCGCGTCGACCAGGTCGAGAGCGTGAGCCAGGCCGCCGCCGAACAGATGGCGCGCCGGCTGGCGATCGAAGAGGGCATCTTTGGCGGCATCTCGGCCGCCGGCGCCTGCGAAGTGGCGCTGCGCGTGGCGCAGACCGTGGAGAACGCGACCATCGTGTTCGTGGTGTGCGACCGCGGCGACCGTTATTTGTCGACCGGTGTGTTCCCGGCGTAATTTCAGCAGCGCCCCAAAAAGAAAGCCGCCCGGGTTCGGGCGGCTTTGTTGTTTCTGCCGCCAATGCGGCGGCTCGTACACCCGCGCGGGCGCACGCACTACGGGCTGGCGCGCAAGGCACGCCTGGCAACCGATCGCACGCCGGCGCCCACCTCGGGGAGGGCGCCGCAGCAATCAGTCCTTGGCTGCCGGGACGGCGCCTTCCTTCGGTTTGAACTGCTTGTCGCTGATGCGGAACTTGGCGCGGCGGTCGCCCATCAGGTAACGCAGGTCGCGGATCGACAGGTCGCTCACTTCGTGCATGCGGATCAGGAGCGAAGCGCCGACCGGCAGGCGGTGGTGACGGATCTTCGAGATCACCGGCGGCGCCACTTCCAGCGCGCGCGACAGGGCGGCGTCGTTCTTCAGGCGCAGGTTCTCGATCAGGGTGTCGAGCAGACGGTTCGGGTTGTATTGCAGCAGTTCGTCGCCTTCCGAATCGCTGTTCATATCAATGCCGACTTGGTTTGTCATGATTCAAATTCCTATATGGGGTTGGGCGAAATCGCGGGCGGCGTTTCGATTTCAGAAGTTTAATTTCGTAATTTTCTATTCAATTGTACAACTATTTTTATTCCGATACTTAGGAGCAAGCTGGAATAACGTCACGTATTCGGATTTCGTTGTCTCAGTGCAACAATAGCCGCAATGCAATTCTCTCATAAACTCACGGAGAAAATAATTGTTTTTTCTTTAATGCTTAGTGTAGGAGCAACAAGAAAATGATGCCGCACGGTACGATTACTGCTGACTTAATACTAAGAATCCGGGGGGTATGGACGAGAAAGTGGTATTTCCGCTAAGAATAGATGCACGGCGGCTGCATACCCCCAGGGGGTATGCCTTCAGGTGATGCATGACAAGGAGAGAAGCAGGCAGAAAACGTGTTACAAACGATTACAAAGTTTCCCGCGCGGAAAGGGTCAGCTGCCGCGTGACAGACGTACTGCGCGGCCGAGCTCGACGACCGACATGGCATAGAAGTAACTACGATTGTATTTGGTGATAGCAAAGAAATTATCGTTTGCCACCCAATACTCGGTCGGCTCGGCGCCGTTCTGCAAGTCGATCAGGCCATACAGGCGTTCGCCGGGCAGCCCGGCCGAGGTCACCACGCCGGCCTGGCGCAGTTCTTCCGGCCGCAACGTCGCGGACAAGCCACGATCGAGCAGCGGTTCCCAGGCGCGGGTAGGCGAGACATCGGCCGCGAACACCGGCGGGCCGCGGTGTTCGGCGTTCCAGCCATGCTGCACCAGGAAGTTGGCGACGCTGCCGATCGCATCCTGGCTGGAGCCGCGCAGGTCGATGTGGCCATCGTTGTCGAAGTCGACGCCATATTTCAGGATATTGCCCGGCATGAACTGCGGCATCCCGACCGCCCCGGCAAACGAACCCAGCAGCGAAAACGGATCTTCACTGCGCTCGCGCGACAGCACCAGGGTATTCGCCAGCTCTTCGCGGAAGAAGGCCTTGCGCGCGGCCTGGTTCGGCGTTTCTGGATAGGCGAAGGCGAGGGTGGTGAGGGCGTCGACCACGCGGAAGCGTCCGGTGTCGCGGCCATAGATGGTCTCGATGCCGATGATGCCGACGATGATCTCGGCCGGCACGCCGTAAGCTGCCTCGGCGCGTGCCAGCGCTTGCGCGTTCTCGTTCCAGAAGCGCACGCCGGCGTTGATGCGGATCGGCTCGATGAAGCGGGCGCTGTAGGCTTGCCAGTTCTTGGGCTTGCCCGGCGGCGCCGGCTTGACCAGCTGCACCGCGGAATCAATGAAGCGCACCTGGCCGAACAGCTTCTCGAGCGCGGCCCGGTCGAAGCCGCGCTGGGTCACCATCTCGTTGACGAACTCGCGCACCGGCAGCCATTCGAGGAAGTTGACGCGCTCGCCATCGACGTCGATCGCGGCGGCGCCGGCGGCACCGGCGGCGGTGGCCACGGCAGCGCCTTTGGCAACGCGGCTCGACGTGCGCCTGGACTTGGCCTTGGCCTTCGCATGCGCGACGGCTTTGGCTTTCGCCGCACGTGCCTGGGTGTCTTTGGTGGCGGCGACTGCGTCGCCATGCGCGGCGGCGGCAAGCGCCAGCGCGGCAAACAGGGGAACAAATTTCATCTGACTTGCGACAATAGACTTTTCAATGTAGCGGTCAATCGAGGATCCGGCTTCGGCGGCGCATAGCGCCAGCTGCTGTAGCGTTGCAGGAATGCGTGCGCCGCGGCGCGCGCCTGCGGCGCCAGCTTGCCCGCAGGAGCCTCGCCATCGGCGGCAATGCGCGTGGCGTACGCGCTTGGACTTTCGTCGGCGGCCCGGGCCAGTCCTGCCTGCCCGAGGCGCTTGCACAGGGCCAAGTATAGAGCATCGACCGGGTCGATTTCTTTGCGGCGCCGGAAAAATCTTACGATCAGTAATAGTGCGACCACGAACGTTAACAAGACGGCAAAAGGCCAGCCGAGCAGCTTGTCCTGCAGGCTTTGTACCACCCCGCGCTGGCGTTCCGGCGTGTAGTTCAGCACCCACTGGTTCCAGCCGTTGTTGGCGGCGTTGACGGCGTCGCGCAGGCGCGCCAGCCAGGCATTGCCTTCGCCGCCGAACGGATTCATGTCGCGCAGGGCGTCGATGCCGAACGGCGCCGGGCGCGGCACCGATGCACCGAGGCCGCGATTGACGCGCTCGGGCGCCACCGCCGCGGTCGGATCGACCCGGGTCCAGCCGCGACCTTCGAGCCAGACTTCGGCCCAGGCGTGGGCGTCGGACTGGCGCACCGTCATGAACCCGTCGAGCGGATTGATGTCGCCGCCCTGGTAGCCGGTGACCACCCGCGCCGGCACCCCGGCGGCGCGCATCAGGAACACGAACGCGCCCGAGTAGTGTTCGCAAAAGCCGGCCTGCGCGCCGTACAGGAATTCGTCGATCGTGTGCCGCCCCAGCAGCGGCGGCTCGAGCGTGTACGAGAACGGCTGCTCGCGAAAGCGCCGCAGCACTGTCTCGACCCGCTGCGCCGGTGCGGCCAGCTTGCGCAGTTCGCGGCCTTCTGCCAATGCACGCGGATTGAAGCCATACGGCAGCAGCAGCCAGCGCCCGGCGTTTTCCAGTGCAGGGTCGCGCTGCAGCGCGTAGTCGGTGTGCGAGCTGGCGCGGTAGCGCAGGCGCGCGTCGAGCGGGGCGTCGGAGGTCAGTTCGAACTGCGACGACAGCCGCACCTGGTGGCCCGGCACCTCGGGCAGTTCGCCCGCCATCTCGAGCGCGAACACCCAGCGCGCGCGCGACGGTTCGAGCGTCACTTCATACTCGAGCGCGGGCGCGCCCACCGCCAGGTGCAGGTTGCGGCCCGAGACCCGGTCCGGACCGCGGCTCCAGGTCAGACCGTCGAAGGAGTCGAGCACCGGACCGCGCCAGTACAGCTGTGCCTTGTCCGGCGCGCGGCCGAAGAAGCGGGCCCGGAACGCCGGCTCTTCGGACAAGGCCAGGTTCGACATCTGGCCCGGCGCCATCTGGTCCGACAGCCCCGACTTGCCCGAGCCGGCGCCGCCCGGCATGCCCCACAGCGGCCCCTGGATGCGCGGGAACACCACGAACAGCACGGCCGCCAGCGGCGCCGCGATGGCCAGCGTGCGCGCCGCCATGCCAAGCCGCGTGCGCAGCGGCGGCACCGCACCGGTGAAGCCGAACGACAATTGCGTCGCCAGCAGCAGCAGGATCGAGGCCACCATCATGAGCGCGGTGCCGATGCCCTGGGCGTAGAAGAAGTTGGTCAGCACCAGGAAGAAGCACAGGAAGATCACCACGTACAGGTCGCGGCGCGCATGCATCTCCAGCATCTTGAAGGCCACCAGCAGCACCAGCATCGCCACTCCGGCATCCTTGCCGATCAGGGTGTCGTAGCTGAACTGCACGCCGATCATGGCGCCGGCCGCGATCGGCAGCAGCACCAGCGCCGGCGGCATGCGCCGGCCACGCAGCGTGATCAGGGCGCGCCACAGCAAGGTGACGCCGCACAGCAGCGAGACCCACAGCGGCAGGTGCGCCGCGTGCGGCGCCAGCACCAGCACCGCGCTGGCGAGCAGCAGCATGGTGTCGGCCTTGTCGCGCGTCAGCGGCAGCGTGGCGATGCCTGCAGTCTTCAACGCCGCCTTCATGGCGCTTCTCCAGTGCCGTGCAAGGCCAGCGCGCGCAGGCACGCGGCTTGGTGCGCGGCGCCGCTGGCGGCGTCGTAGCGCAGCGCACCGAGGCGGAAGGCATAGGGCAGGGCGCGCGCCTCGGCTTCCAGCACCCAGCGCGTCATGCGCGCCAGACGCAGTTCGACGTCGAGCTGCGCCGGCACGGCGTCGAAGTCTAGCAGCAGCTGGTCGCCGCCGGTGCCTTCGAAATGCTTGGTCACCAGCTGGCCGCCGATCTCGGGATCGAGCCGCGCGATCTGGCGCCACGCCATCTGGCGCGGCGAATCGCCCGGCTGGTAGCTGCGCACGCCGGCGAAGTCGTCGTTGCCGTCGGGACGCGGATTGTTGCCGGCGCCGCCGGCCAGCGGCAGCGGCGGGGCGCCGTCTTCGGGGCGCGGATAGACCAGCGCGCGCGCGGCCGGCCGCCAGTAGCTCCAGGCCTGGAACAGCCCGAGCGGAAAGCGCGTGAACAGCTTGACCCGCGCCGGCGAGAGCCAGCCGCGCGCGCTGGTCGGCAGCGACAGCGTCATGATGGCCTGGGCGCCGGGCGCGATGTCGGTCACGTGGCGCGGCTCGGCGACGTCGGAAAAGTCGGCCCGGACGGCGTAGCGCGCCAGGCGCGTGCGATTGGTCAGCAGTAACTCGAATTGTGCTTCCTGGCCGGCGAACACCGCCGCCACGCGGCCCTGCTGCAGGCGCAGGTGGGCCAGGTTGCGGTAGGTGGCGACCATGTCGACCAGCGCGCACGACAGCGCCAGGAAGGTCAGCCCGAAGCCCAGGCCCAGCGAATAATTGACCGATCCGATCAGGAGCACCAGCAGCAGCGCCGCGAAGCCCAGGCCGGCCCGGGTCGGCAGGATGAACACGCGCCGGCTCTTGATCTCGATTTCGCCGGCGTCGAACGTGCCGGCGCGCGGCAGCCAGGCTCCCGTGCTGCGCCGTACCCAGCCGCGAAAGCCCTGCGCCATCAGACCGGGACCGATTTCTGCAGCTGCAGCACCAGGTCGCGGCTGGCCACCGCCGTGCCGTGCGCCGCGCGCAAGGGGCGCAGGCGGTGGGCGCAGACCGGCACCAGCACCGCCTGGATGTCTTCCGGTAGCACGTGGTCGCGTCCTTCGAGCGCGGCCCAGGCGCGGCCGGCCTGCAGCAGCGCCAGCGCGGCGCGCGGCGACAGGCCTTCGGCGAACAGGCCGTTCTGGCGCGAGGCCTGGGCCAGCGCCTGCACGTAGGTCACCAGCGAGTTTGACGCGTGGATTTCCTTCAGTGCGCGCTGCGCCACCGACAGCTCGGCCGCCTGCATCGCCGGCTCCAGCGTCTTGAGCATGCTGCGCCGGTCTTCGCCCATCAGCAGCGCGCGCTCGGCGGCGGCGTCCGGATAGCCCAGGGTCAGGCACATCAGGAAGCGGTCGAGCTGCGATTCTGGCAGCGGGAACACGCCGACCTGGTTGGCCGGGTTCTGGGTCGCGATCACGAAGAACGGGCGCGGCAGGGGGCGGGTGACGCCGTCGGCCGAGACCTGGCGCTCTTCCATCGCTTCCAGCAGGCCCGACTGGGTCTTGGGCGTGGCGCGGTTGATCTCGTCGGCCAGCAGCACTTGCGTGAAGATCGGGCCGGGGTGGAACACGAACTCGCTCTTCTCGCGCTCGTAGATCGAGATGCCGGCGACGTCGGCCGGCAGCAGGTCGCTGGTGAACTGGACGCGGTTGAACTTCAGGCCAAGCGAGATCGCCAGCGCATGGGCGAGGGTGGTCTTGCCCACGCCCGGCAGGTCGTCCAGCAGCAGGTGGCCGCCGGCCAGCATGCAGGTCAGGGCCAGGCGCACCTGCTGGTCCTTGCCGACCACCACCTGGTTGACCTGGCGGGCGACGGCGTGCAGTTTGTTGAACATGGTTCGGGTTCCGGTTGGTGTCTGGTGGATGGTGCGATGCGCGGTGCACTGCAGGCGGTGCCGTCGTCATGGTAGATTAACGCCATTGGCAACCCACCTGCTGCAAAGCAACAAGCCGTCAGGGGATTCTATGCGAGAACGGCGCCGCAGGGGGAGATGGATGAAAGCGGAGACAGGAGCACGATGAGCACAGCGATTTACAGCCACCCCGACTGCATGCGCCACGAGATGGGCAGCTGGCATCCGGAAAGCCCGGCGCGGCTGCAGGCGATCGACGACCAGCTGATCCTGGCGCGGGTGGCCGACCTGGTCGAGCAGCGCAGCGCGCCGCTGGCCGAATCCGCGCAGATCCTGCGCAACCACACCCCAGGCGCGCTGGCGCTGGTGCGCGACCAGGTGCCGGCCACGCCCGGAGAGTATTACCCGCTCGACGGCGACACCTCGCTGAATCACTACAGCTACCAGGCGGCGCTGCGCGCGGCCGGCGCCGCGGTGGCGGCCACCGACGCCGTCATCGCCGGCAGCATCGACAACGCCTTCTGCTCGGTGCGCCCGCCGGGCCACCACGCCACCCCGACCGAGCCGATGGGCTTCTGCCTGTTCAACAACGTCGCCATCGCGGCCCGTCACGCGCTCGAAGCGCACGGCCTGGAGCGGGTGGCGATCGTCGACTTCGACGTCCACCATGGCAACGGCACCGCCGACGCCTTCAAGGATGATCCGCGGGTGCTGATGGTGAGCTTCTTCCAGCATCCGTTCTTCCCGTACAGCGAGGTCGAGCCGGTGACGGCCAACCGTGTCAACCTGCCGGTGCCCGAGCGCTGCGACGGCGACCTGATTCGCCAGCTGGTGCGCGACCAGTGGCTGCCGGCGCTCGATGCGTTCAAGCCGCAGATGATTTTTGTCTCTGCCGGGTTTGACGGGCATCGCGATGACGACATGGGCGGGATCGGGCTGGTGGAGGCGGATTACGCGTGGATCACGAGGCAGGTGATGGCTGTGGCCAAACAGCATGCTGGCGGGCGCATCGTGAGTTGCCTGGAAGGCGGGTATGAACTATCGTCGCTAGGGCGCAGTGTGGTGGCGCACGTCAAGGTATTGGCCGAACTGGAGTAGGCGGCGTCGATTCTTGTAACGAGTTTGAGGAACCCAAGTTCATCTCCTGAACACTAACGCTAACTCGGCACCACAGTGCCGTTGCGTAGAGGAGACGAAAATGAACAGGAAACACACCTTGTGTACGCTCTGCCTGCTGGGCGCAGCCAGCTTCGCCCAGGCCACCGACTACACCCTCTGGATCAACGGCCGCAACCCCGGCGGCACCCCCGGTAACTACGGCGACTTCCGCTACTGGGGCCCCGACAGCGTGCCGGCCGGCGTCAACAAGAAGGCGGTCAACTGGGACGGCCGCAGCAGCATCGCTTCGCAGAGCGGGCGCGTGCGCGATGCGCTCGACTGCTTCTGCACCGGTAATAACTGGTGCTACATCGCCAGCTACAGCGCCGGCGACCTGCTGCTCGGCTACACGCTGGCCAACTACGGCGGCTCACGGCGCCAACCCAGGAACGCCGCCCCGAACGCGGCCGGCGTGTGCGGCGCCAGCGGCGCCAACCCGCAGGGCGGCTGGAACATCAAGTGGGTGCGTGTCGCTTCCGGAGCCGCGGGCGGCTCCGAGATCGCCGATGCCGGCGCCTGGACCACCTCCGAACCGCTGGTGCGAGACCTGAAGGTCGGCACCGCGCGCGCCATGTACAACCACAACGCCACGCGCGGCATCTGGTTCTACATGTACGCCGGCGCGCGCGGCACGGCGTACTCGTTCCTGCTGCCGGGCCAGGACGATGAAGTGGTCGCCTACCACAGCAGTGGCGCGGCGGCCGGCAGCGGCGCTCGCTCGCTGTGCAATCCGGGCGACTGGCTGTGCGACGACCTGCGCCTGGGCACCGCCGCCAACCAGGGCGGCAGCACCAAGTGGAGCTACCACTCGGTCGAGTTCCGCGACGACGGCGAAGACTACAACCACTACGGCGACGGCAACTGGGCCGGCATCATCGGCGTGGTGCGCGCGGCGATGGCGACGACCGCCAACTAGGCGCGCGCGATGGCACGCGACCCTGGCCGGCGCCGCGCGTTCGGACTGGCTGCCGTCTGCGCCTCGCTGGCGCCGCTGATCTGGCTGCTGGCGCGTGACGGCGCAGTCCCGGCGTCAGCTCCGCCCGCGCCGGCGCCCGGTCTGCGTTTCTTCGACCCGATTCACGTAGCGCAGCCGCCCGAGGTGCGCGCAGAGCAGCGCCGCCTGCTGCAACAGCAGGTGCGCCTGACCGACCACACTTATTGCAGCTATCTGCAGAACTCGCAGTACCCGCACGAATCGCGCCCGGCCGGCCACAACCCCGACCAGCTGTATCCGAACCGGCCGCTATTGGAGGCGAGTCCGATGCGGGTCGAGGGTGGCGACAGCGATCCGCAGGTGGTGCTGCAGACCACCCAGTCGCGCGTCTACCTGGCGGCCGGCGAGACGGCGACCTTCTCGCTACGCGCGCGCGATGCGCATGGCCAGGCGGTGCCGCTGGTGGTCACGCGCGCGCTGGCCCAGGGCATGAGCTACGGCGCCGAACGAGCGGCGCCGCGCGTGACGCTCGACTTCGCCGACGGTGGCGCCGGCGCCTGGAGCGCGGCGCTGATGCCCGACCAGACGCCACTGGCGTCGTTCCATGGCACCATCCGCACCGAGGTGCGCTACAAGGCCGGCGGGCGCGACGGCTTCGTGCTGTTCGACGTGCTGTATTCGCCGGCGCTGCCGGCCAGCTGGACGGGACGGCGCAGCGAGTCGCGCGACGGCGGCTCGCTGCAGTTCGTGCTGGGCCTCGACGTGCGCCAGCCGGGACGCTACGTGGTCAGCGGCCGGGTCGACGATGCGCAGGGCCGGCCGTTCGCGCTGGCCACCTTCAACGACGTGCTGGGCGCGGGCGCGCAGCAAGTGCGCCTGACGGTGTTCGGCAAGCTGCTGCACGACGGCGCGCCGGCGCTGCCGCTGGTGCTGCGCGACGTCGACGGCTACCTGCTGCGCGAGAACGCCGATCCGGACCGGCTGCTGGTGCCGCGCCTGGAAGGCAAGGTGCTCGCCAGCGCGGCGGCTTCGCTGGACGGTTTTTCGGATGCCGAATGGCAGAGCGAGGAGCGCAGCCGCTACCTGGCCGAGTACGCCAAGGACCGGATCGCGGCGCGCGGCCGGCTGGCGCAGTTCGATCCCGGGGTGCCGTTGCCGGCCAGTGCCTGCGGGCCGGTGGCGGGTGGAGCGGCGGGTGAGACGACGGGGCAACGCTAGCACCGGTTGGACGCGTCGGCAGCCAAGCTGCCAACCCTGCGGTTGGTGGCTGTTCGTAGGGTTGGCGGCTGTGCCGCCGACGCCTTCAACCAGCCTCAACTTATCCCGCGAACAACGGCAAATGCTCGGCCATCGACGCCGCCACGATGGCGCAGCACAGCATCGCCACGCCGCCCCAGCGGGCCAGCGACCGTTTCATTTTTTCCCGTACGCGCATTGCTCCCTCCTTGGCTGTCAGCGGACAAGGGGCCAGTGTGCATGCCGATTATGTCAACAGTGTTGCAACCGCTCAACGGTATGCGGGCGGAGGAGGGCCATTGTGGCGCCAACGATACTGGGCAGTGCCGCAGCAGCGTAAAATAGCGTGTTAAACGCAAGATTAAGAGAGCAATAGCATGTCGATTCAATGGTTCCCTGGGCACATGAACGCGGCCAAGAAGGAAGCGGCCGAGCAGATGGAGAACATCGATCTGGTAATCGAAGTCCTGGATGCGCGCCTGCCCGAAGCCAGCTGCAACCCGCTGGTAGACCAGCTGCGCAAGTTCCGCCAGCGCCCGTGCCTGAAGGTCCTGAACAAGATCGACCTGGCCGACCCGGTCGCCACCGCCGCCTGGAAGGCCTACTACGACGCCCAGGACGGCGTGACCGCCTACCCGATGACGACCAAGAAGCCGGCCGATGTCGCCCGCATCCCGGACCTGGCGCTGTCGCTGGCGCCGCACCGCGGCGTGCCGACCAAGCCACTGCGCATCATGATCATGGGTATCCCGAACGTCGGCAAATCGACGCTGATGAACGCGCTGCTGAAAAAGCGCGTGGCCAAGGTCGGCGACGAGCCGGCCGTGACCAAGACCCAGCAGCGCCTGTACCTGAACAAGAACGTGGTGCTGGTCGACACCCCCGGCATGCTGTGGCCGAAGATCGCCATGGCCAGCGACGGCCTGATGCTGGCCGCCAGCCACGCGATCGGCACCAACGCGCTGGTCGAGGAAGAAGTGGCCGAGTACCTGGGCGGCCTGCTGCTGGAGCGCTATCCGCACCTGCTGGCGGCGCGCTACGGCCTCAAGACCGATGGCATGGACGGCGTCGACGTGGTCGAAGGCGTGGCGATGCGCCGTGGCTTCCGCGTGCGCGGCGGCGAGTACGACTACGAAAAGGCGGCGCACACGCTGCTGCAGGACTACCGCCAGGGCGCTTTGGGGCGCATCAGCCTGGAGACGCCCGAGAGCCGCGCCGCCAGTTTGGCGCAGCACGCGGCCGAGATGGCCGAGAAGGCGCGCATCGCCGAGGAGAAAGCGGCGCTGAAGGCGGAAGAGGCTGCGCGCGGCAAGCGCGGGACCTGATCGGTTCGTCGCACGATACCGGTCAATCAGGCCCGGTTGAACGCGTGGACGGCAGAGCCGTCCACGCGTTCAACCAGACGCAGCGTTCAACCGCCCGCCGCCGCCCCGAACCTGAAACTCGACACCGCCAGGCTGCCGAAGAAATCGTCTTCGTGATACACGCACGTGGCCGGCTCGCGTTCGGCCGCGCCCAGCGCCACCAGCAGCGGAATCAAATGCTCTTCGCGCGGATGCGCGGCACGCGCCTGCGGCGCCGCATCCCAGCGCAGCAGCAACTGTTCACGCTGCTCCGGACCATGCTCCAGCAACGCATCCTGCAGCCAGGCATCGAAGGCATGCGAAGCAATCCTGCCGCTTGGCCCGAACTGGCGCAGGTTGTGGAACGACAGCCCGCTGCCGATGATCAAGACGCCTTCGTCGCGCAGCGGCGCCAGCGCACGGCCGGCCGCCAGGTGCGCCGCCGGATCCAGGTCGCGCCGCAGCGATAGCTGCACCACCGGCATCCGCGCTTCCGGATACACCGGATACAGCATCGAAAACGTGCCGTGGTCGAAGCCGCGCTCAGCGTCGAGTCCGGCCGGATGGCCGGCCGCATTCAACAGGTCGGCCACGCGCTGCGCCAAGGCCGGTTCGCCCGGCGCCGGATACCGCACCTGATAGGTATGCGGCGGAAAGCCGCCGTAATCGTAGATCATGCCCGGCGCCGTGCCGGACGAGACCATGAACTGCGGCGTCTCCCAGTGGCTGCTCACCACCAGCACCGCGCGCACCGCGCCGCTGGCATCCGCCTCGCGCCGCAGCGCCGCCAGCGACGCGGCCAGCTTGTCGTACACCGGCCCATACTGCTCCCTCATCCACGGCCAGGGGCCGCCGCCGTGCGAGACGAAATAGGTGGGAAGACTGGCCATGGATGCTCCTTGGGATACGTCAAAGAATTCATGCTAACCGATCCGGGTAGGCCTTGCCGGAGGCGGGGCAGGAAGCCAATGATTGCCCTATGAACGACCACGGTGCGCGGCTCCGGATGGCCGGCCTCGATGCCGCATTTGCACGAGGCTTTTGTTTCACCGGTAAGCAAATGCAAAAAAATGCGCCACTCAAGCAGGGGCGCGCCAAAAAATGGTAATCTGCCGGTCGTTTGCTTACTCATTCTTGTGGAAGGATCACCATGCGCTCCCTGCGTTTCGCCCTCGTTGCCGCCGCCCTGATTGCCGGTTTCGCCAATGCTTCGCCGACTAACCCGAGCAACGGCGTCGAATACACCACGCTGGCGACCCCGCAACCGACCCAGACCGTGGGCAAGAAAGTCGAAGTGGTCGAGTTCTTCGCTTACCACTGCCCGGCTTGCAACGCGCTGGAACCAACCCTGAACGCCTGGGTCAAAAAGCAGGGCGACAACATCGTGATGCGCCGCATCCACCTGCCGTTCCAGGGCCCGGCCGATCCGGAAGCGCACCTGTTCCTGACCCTCGACGCCATGGGCAAGCTGAACGAATACCACGAGCGCGTGTTCCGCGCCGTGCACGTCGAGCGCAAGCGCCTGATGAAGGACGAGGACATCATCGCCTGGGCCGCCGCGAACGGCCTGGACAAGGCCAAGTTCACCGAAGCGTGGAACTCGTTCGGCGTGACCACCAAGCTGCGCCGCCTGTCGCAACAGGCCGAAGCCTACAAGGTCAGCGGCACCCCGACCATCATCATCGACGGTAAATACGTAACTTCGCCGTCGCAAGTGTCGCAAGCCACCAAGATCCAGGACATGGCCCCGCTGATGCAGGCCACCACCCAGGTCATGGACGCACTGGTCGCAAAGGCAGCCGCAAGCAAATGAGCAAAGACGTCGAACGCGAAGTCCTCAAGATGTACGAAGGGTCCCGACCCAAGGAGGACGAGCTGTTTGAGACTAGCAACGTGAATCACGTCGCGTGGTCGCTGGCGGCCGTCTGCGGACTGGCCGTCATCTGGCTCGCCATCGCCCTGGTCAATGCCGAAAACCAGCGCAACGCGTTGGTGAACAATATGTGCCGCGACCAGGTCTTCAACACCGGCGTGGACAAGAAGTGCCTGGTCACCGTCAACTCGCGCGATCACTGGTGGCAACACCTGTGGTACGGCGTGACCCACGTGCGCCCTGAAGTGTCGGACGCACGCCGCTGACGCCGCCTGCGGGCGCATCCTGCAATCCGGGATGCGCCCGCCAGCGTTTACCTTCCGCGACGCCAGGCCGTCGCCGGCCCGGTTTACATTGATGAAAAGCAAGCAAAAGATGGTACTCTGCCATTCGTTTGTTCATCTCGTCTTTGTGAAAAGGATCATCACCATGCGTTCCCTGCGTTTTGCCCTCGTTGCCGCCGCCTTGGTTGCCGGCTTCGCCAATGCTTCGCCGCTCGAGCCGCGCAACGGCGCCGAATACACCACGCTGGCGGCGCCGCAGCCGACCCAGGCGTTGGGCAAGAAGGTCGAAGTGGTCGAGTTCTTCGCCTACCATTGCCCGGCCTGCAACGCGCTGGAGCCGACCCTGAACGCGTGGATCAAGAAGCAGGGTGACAATATCGTGGTGCGGCGCATCCATTACCCGTTCCAGGGACCTTCCGACCCGGAAGCGCGCCTGTTCCTGACGCTGGAAGCCATGGGCAAGCTCGACCAATACCATGACCGCGTGTTCCGCGCCGTGCACGTCGAGCGCAAGCGCCTGATGCGCGACGAGGACATCATCGCTTGGGCCACGTCGAACGGCCTGGACAAGGCCAAATTCATGGAAACGTGGAACTCGTTCGGCGTGACCACCAAACTGCGCCGCCTGGCGCAGCAAGTGCAGGCATACAAGGTCAGCGGCACCCCAACCATCGTCATCGACGGCAAATATGTCACCTCGCCGGACCTGGTGGCGGACGCCAACCGGATCGATGCCCCGGCGCCGGTGATGCAGGCCACCACGCAGGTGCTCGATGCGCTGGTCGCCAGGGCTGCTGCGGGAAAATAAGAGACGCAGCTCGCCAGACCGGTCCACCAGGACGATCACGGCGCGGGCGTGAGCGGCGTTACCGTATAGGCGCAGCGCCGCGCTCCGCTCGGCTGGTGCTCAATACGGATCACCTTCACCCCCGGACCCAGCACGCGCTGGAACACCTCCAGTTCCGAACGGCAGAAGTCCTGGCAGCTGCGCGCCGCCGCGCAGATCGGGCAATGGTGCTCGAGCAGCAGCACGCTGCCGTCCGCGCGCGCCTGGGCTTCGGCCATATAGCCTTCCTCGTCGCGCACCGCGGCCAGCGCCGCCACCTTCTCCAACAGCGGCGCGTCCTTCTCCAACGCGCCGATACGGCTGCGATACAGCGCCTCGCCGGCCTGCTCGCGGGCGGCGATCAGCCGTTCGATGGCCTGCGCGCCGAACAGCGCCTGCACCTGGCCCAGCAGATCGACGGTCAGCTCGGCATGGCGGTCCGGAAAGCGCGCATGGCCGGCTCCGCTCAGGCGCCAGCGCCGCACCGGGCGCCCGACCTTGCCGCCGCTGTCCTCGCAATCGACCAGGCCCTTGTCTTGCGCGCCTTCCAGCTGGCGCCGCACGCCCATCGAGGTCAGCCCCAACTGTTCGCCCAGCGCTTGCGCGGTCTGCGGGCCGCGCATCTTGAGTTGCAGCAGGATGCGTTCGAAGGTATTCATGCGCGCTCCAGGCCCGGCTGCGCGCTGCGCAGGCGCCAGCGGCGCAGCGCGAACGAGGCCCACACCGCCAGCAGGCCGCCCAGCACCAGCACCAGGCGCGTGTCGACCAGGCTCAGCAGCCCACCGGCCAGCGCCATCAGGATGTTGGCGATGCAGAAGGTGGTCGACAGCAGCGCCATCACCGTACCCTGGCCGTGGGCGGCGAAGGCGTCGGCCGACCAGCTTTGCAGGGCCGTGTTGTAGAACGCATGCGGCACGCCGAACAGGACGATGCCGGCGATGCCGACCTCCAGGCTGCCGAAGCCGACGCACAGGATCGCCATTGCCCCCATGCCGGCATACCAGCCGGCGCGCTGGCGGCCGTCGAGCGCGCTGGCGCGGCCGGCGAACAGGGCGGCCGTGGTCATCAGCGCGCACATGCCCATGTTCACCAGCGCGATGCGCGGGGCGTCGTAATTGCCCACGTCCACCAGCCACAGCGGAAAGAATTCGTACAGTGCCGCTACACCGCAGCAATAGCCGAGATGTACGACGAACAGGGTGCGCAGCGGTGCATGGCGCAGCAGCGTCAGCGCATGACGGCGCCGCATCACGCTCCACCAGCCGTGGCCGTGGGTCGGCGCGGCTTCTTGCGGGATCGTCGCCAGCACGCCCAGCGTACCCAGCAGCAGGGCGCCGGCGGCGATATAAAACGGCAACGCCGCGCCGCCCGCCATGCTGGCGCTGGCCAGCAGCGGACCGACCAGCCAGCCCAGGTTGAAGGCGCCGTTCAGCCACGACAGCGCATGGTTGCGCAGCGGCCCTTGTATCCGTTCGATGACGATCGCCCGCATCACCGCGCCATTGCCTTCGAGCAGACCGGTCGCGCAGCGCGCCGCCAGGAACAGGGGGAAGGACTCCATCACCATCGCGACCGCCGTCAGCAGGTGGCCGAGGGCGGCGCCGACCGTGGTCAGGAGCAGTGCGCGGCGCCGGCCGAAGCCGTCCGACAGCGGACCGAGCACCGCGCTGCCGATCAGCAGGCCCAGCGGATTGATCATCAGTGCAATTCCCAGCAGCAGCTTGGGCGGCAGGCCGAGGAAGCTGTTCAGGCCATTCACGCCGCCGTCGGCGAACAGCGGCGCCAGCAGCGGATAGGGCAGGGAAGCGCCGGTGGTGGACAGCAAGCCCAGTGCGCACAGGGTGGCGATCAGCAGACGGTCGTTCATGGGGGCTGGCGAAAGTGGCAATCTCGCCAGCGTACGCTGCTGTTGGTATTAAGTAAACTGAGCTGTTTATTTATGGCGCTGTCATCGTTAGCTGTGGATGAGCACTGAACTGCCGAGCTGCCTTGCTGTCCAATCCGTATCGGCATCGAGACGGAGCCATCATGAAAGGCGCAGGTTTCAAGAAATGGTTTGCGCGCGTG
>Ga0265798_10003457_pt1 | contig 22459 bp, 20 predicted proteins | sample P3T30metagenome_FD_192430 | JGI IMG/M metagenome (GOLD analysis project Ga0265798, IMG submission 192430) | Plant litter microbial communities from East Loma Ridge, Irvine, California - P3 T30 | ecosystem: Environmental > Terrestrial > Plant litter > Unclassified | place: USA: California... | reverse complement strand
GTGTGCCTGACCTTCGATCTGCGCGGCCACGAACGCACGCGCATGCAGCGCCAGACGGTGTCGCGCGACGAGAACTTCCGCGACGTGCTGGCCGCCTATGATCGCCTGGCTGCGCACCCGTCCATCGACCCGTCTGCCATCGCGGTGGTGGGCAGCAGTTACGGCGGCTATCTGTCGGCCATCCTGACGACCTTGCGACCGGTGAAATGGCTGGCCTTGCATGTGCCGGCGCTGTATCGCGATTCACATTGGCACACGCCCAAGCGGCAGCTGGATCGCGACGACATTGCAATGTACCGGCGTTCCGTCGTGGCCCCGGCCGACAACCGTGCGCTGGCCGCCTGCGCGGATTTCGAAGGCGATGTGCTGATCGTCGAGTCCGAGCACGACGACTACATTCCGCACCAGACGATCATGAATTACCGCGCGGCGTTCGTGAAGGCGCATTCGCTGACGCACCGCATTCTGGACGGCGCCGATCACGCGCTGACCGGTGAACTGAGCCAGCGCGCGTACAACTCGATCTTGCTGAACTGGACCACCGAGATGGTGATCGGTGCGCGGGTGGGCAGCACCATCCACGCCGAACTGTCGCGACCCAGCGCAGTCAGCGGAGCGGGTGGCGGCAGCTAACCACCACCCGACGCGGCGTTGGGTGGGTGTGGCTGCAGGACCTCAGCTGCCCCGGCGCAGCACCCGTCCCGCATGCGCATCGACCACGCGTCCGTCCTCGCAGGCAAGGGTGCCGTTGACGAACACGGCATCGATGCCGGCACTGAGCGCCGTCGGGTTCTCGAAGGTGGCGCGGTCGGCCACCAAGGCGGCATCGAACACCACCAGGTCGGCCGCATGCCCGGCACGCACCAGCCCCCGGTCGGGCAGGCCGAAGCGACGGGCCGTGAGGCCGGTCATCTTGTGCACGGCGGTTTCCAGCGGGAACAGGCGGCGTTCGCGTGCGTAGTGGCCCAGCACCCGCGGGAAGGTCCCCCACAGGCGCGGATGGGGCACCTTGTCGTGCGCCAAGCCGTCCGAGCCCACCATCGTCAGCGGGTGGGCAAGAATGCGGCTGACGTCGTCTTCGTCCATCGCGAAGTAGATGGCGCCGGCGGGCAACAACTGGGGCACCAGTGCTTCCGGCGTCACCCCGCGTTCCTTGGCCAGGTCGAACAGGGATCGTCCGGCGGCGCTGGGGTCGGCGTCGGACCAGGTGACCAGCACTTGCGAGGACTGCCCCACACGCGAGGCCATCAACATGGTCGACGAGGCGTGATACGGGTAGCAGTCCATGCACAGGGACTGATGCGTGGCGGCTTGCTCGACCATGGCCAGGGTCTGGGCCGAGCGCCCGTGATTGCGTTTGCCGATCAGCTTGTGATGCGAAAGGACGGTTTCCACACCCAGCGTTCGGCCGATCAGGAAACCTTCGCGCAGTGCATCGTCGATCGCATCGCCCTCGTCGCGCAGGTGCATGGCGATGATGCCGTGATGGCGTGTCAGCGGCTCGCCCACCGCAACCACTTCGGCGGTGCTGGCGGCGCTGGCCGGTGGGTAATACAAGCCGGTCGACATGCCCAGCGCGCCGGCTTGCATGGCCGCGTCCAGATCGGCAGCCATGCGGCTGCATTCGTCTGCGTTGGCATTGCGTGTCAGGTCGGCGACGTGGCGCACGCGCAGGGTGGAGTGGCCCACCAGGCAGGCAGCATTGACCGCCGGGCCATAGGCGTCCAGCGCGTCCAGATAATCGCCGAAGTGGTCGAAGTGCCAGTCCTCGCGGCCCAGCAAGTCCAGCGGCGCGGGCGGCGGCGTGCCGTGCAGGCGCAGCGGCGCCAGGCTTACGCCGCAGTTGCCGGTGATCACGGTGGTCACGCCCTGGCTCAGCTTGGGGTGCGGACCGTCCGGCGTCTGCAGCAGCAGGCGGTCGTCGTGGGTGTGGGCATCGATGAAACCGGGTGCGACGATGCGGTCAGTGGCGTCACGACGTTGGTGCGCAGGCTCGCTGCGCAGGTCGCCCACGGCAACGATGCGGCCTGCGGCAATGCCGACGTCGGCGCGCAGGCGGGGCGCACCGCTGCCGTCGATGACGGTGCCGCCTTCAATGATGAGATCAAGCATCAGTCGATCTTAGCGCCGGAGCGCTTCACCATGTCAGCCCAGATGGGCGTTTCCTTGGCGGCGAGTGCTGTCAGCCGGCTCGGCGGCCCGCTCAGCACTTCGAAGCCCAGGTTTTCGTAGCGCTTGGCGACGGCCGGGTCCTGCAGCTGCGCATTGATCGCATCGTTCAACTGCGCCACCAGGGCCGCTGGCGTGCCGGGCGGGGCCACGATGCCGCCCCAGGCCACGGTCTCGTAGCCGGGCACGCCGGCTTCGGCGATGGTGGGAAGCTCCGGGAACAACGGGCTGCGGGCCGCGCCAGATACGCCCAGCACCCGCACCCGGTCGCCCTTGATATGCGGCGCAATCGAACTCAGGTTGTCGAACATTACGTCCAGCTGGCCGCCCATCAAGTCCTGGATGGCTTGCGGGCTGCCGCGGTACGGCACGTGCACCATCTCGGTGTTGGTCAGGCTCTTGAACAGCTCGCCACCCAGGTGTCCGGTGGTGCCGTTGCCCGCCGACCCGATGGTCAGCTGGCCGGGTTTGGACTTGGCCAAGGCGATGAGCTCCTTGACGTTGGCCGCCGGCAAGTCCTTGCGCACTACCAGGGCGTTCTGCACGTAGCCCAGCAGCGCGATCGGCACCAGCGCATCTGGGTCGTAGGGCAGCTTGGAGAAGAGCGCGCAATTGATCGCGAGCGTGCCGACGTTGGCATAACCGATGGTGTAGCCGTCGGGCGCAGCACGGCTGATGTCGCTCATGCCGATATTGCCGCTTGCGCCGGGTTTGTTGTCGATGACCACCACCTGGTTCAGGCCACGGCCCAGGGCCTCGCCCAGGATGCGACAGATGGCGTCGGGCGAGCCACCGGGCGCCGAGGGCACGATCAGGCGGATGGGGCGATCGGGGTAGCCGGCGGCAAAGCCGCGCGAGGGCAGGGCAATCGCGGCACTGGCTGCGGCGGCGATCCGCAGGAAATGGCGACGAGTCAGGCGAGGGGTCATGCGGCACGCTCCTGGGCAATGCAGTGGCATTGATGCAAGTGCATGGTGGGGGCTTGCCACAGGCCGCGACAAACCATAAAAATTGGGTCTGCCATGCGGTTTTTGCATGCCTCTTTTTCGTACATGTCGCGCCGCTGCGGTGCACAAGCCAGCGCCCTGCACCACGCATGTGCAAACCTCATGGAAGACCCGATGTTCCGTGCACCCTCCACCACGTCTCTGCTGTGCCTGGAAGCCAGTGCGCGGCTTGGCTCGTTCACCGCAGCGGGCGAAGAACTGCACCTGAGCCAGGGCGCGGTCAGCCGCCAGATTCAGACTCTGGAACTGCGACTGGACGTGCAGTTGTTCACGCGGCGACGCGACTCGCTCGAACTGACCGACGCTGGGCGCTATTACCTGGACGAGATCACGCCCTTGCTGCAGCGCCTGGAGCGCGCCACCGCCAACGTGATGGCCTTCAAGTGGCGCGGCGGCGACCTGAGCCTGTCGGTGGGCGCGTCGGTGGGCGCCTACTGGCTGATTCCGCGACTGCCGGCATTCACCCAGGCGCATGGCGAGATCACGCTGAGCCTGAGCACCCGCGTAGGTCCGACCGACTTCAAGACTGCCATCGACGCGTCACTGGAGTTTGGCGACGGCCAGCGCAGCGGTATGCACAGCGACTTCGTGCTGGCGCTGGACCTGGCGCCGTATGCGGCGCCGGCCTGGATCGCCACCCACGGCAAGCGCGTGAGCGACGCCACGCCGCGCGCCAGCCTGCTGCACCATCACACGCTGCCTGACGGTTGGGATCACTGGTTCCGGTTCGACGGCTTGACGGGCAACCCGGGCCGCGACGGGCCGCGTTTCGAGATCATGTCGATGTCCCTCAACGCCGCGGTGGCCGGCCTGGGCGTGGTGCTGCTGCCCACCTACATGGTCGCCGATCACTTGGCGGCAGGCCGGCTGAAACGCCTGTCGCGCCGCCAGCTGCGTTACCCGAAAGGCTATTACCTGGTGTACCCGCCGGCCGCTGCGGCACGGCCCGCCTTGCGGACGTTCCGGCAGTGGTTGCTGCAGACCGCAGACGTCGCCGCGCAAGCGCAGGACGCGGAATCTGCGTCGCATGAAAAAGGCGCCGGTCCCTGACGGGACGCGGCGCCTGAAGCGTTCGCGGCAGATGGCTTTGCGCATCCGCCGCATGTCTGAAGTGCTTACTCTTCCTGGAAGGCCTCGTCGCGCTTGTTGCGCACTGACGGCAGCAAGACGACGACCAGTGCAGCCACGGCCACGAACAGCATCACGGCGCTGATCGGACGGGTGACGAACACGGTGTAGTCGCCGCGGGACAGCAGCAGCGCACGGCGCATGTATTCCTCGAGCATCGGGCCGATGATGAAGCCCAGCAGCATCGGTGCCGGCTCGCAATCGAGCTTGAGCAGGATGTAGCCGATCAGGCCAAAGCCTGCCATCAGGTAGACGTCGAAGATGCTGTTGTTCAGGCTGAACACACCGATTGCGCAGAACACCAGGATGGCCGGATACAGCAGCTGGTAGGGCACGGTGATGAGCTTGGCCCACAGACCGACCAGCGGCAGGTTCAGGATCACCAGGAACAGGTTGCCGATCCACATCGAGGCGATGATGCCCCAGAAGAGGGCAGGCTGTTCGGTCATGATCGCCGGGCCGGGCTGGATGCCCTGGATGATCAGCGCGCCGATCATCAGCGCCATCACCGGGTTGGACGGAATGCCCAGCGTCAGCATCGGGATGAACGAGGTCTGCGCGCCGGCGTTGTTGGCGGCTTCCGGGGCTGCCACGCCTTCGATGGCGCCGTGGCCGAATTGCTTGGCGTTCTTCGAGACCTTCTTTTCCAGCGAGTAGGCCGCGAACGAGGCCAGCATGGCGCCGCCGCCGGGCAGAATGCCCAGCGCCGATCCCAGCAGCGTGCCGCGGATGGTGGGCGCGGCGATGCGCTTGAAATCATCCTTGCTCGGCCACAGGCCGGTGACCTTGCTGGCCACCAGCGAACGGCCTGTTTCGGTTTCCAGATTGCGGATGATTTCACCCACGCCGAACACGCCCATCGCCACGATCACGAAGTTGATGCCGTCGGCCATTTCGGGGATGTCGAAGGTATAGCGCGGCATGCCGGAGTTCACGTCGGTACCGACCAGGCCCAGCAGTAGGCCCAGCAAGACCATGCCGACTGCCTTCAGCAGCGAACCGTGCGCCAGCACGACCGAGGCGACCAGGCCCATGACCATCAGCGAGAAGTATTCGGCCGGGCCGAACTTCAGGGCCAGCGCGGCCAGCGGAGGCGCGAACAGCGCCAGGATGACGGTGGACACGGTACCGGCGAAGAACGAGGCCAGCGCAGCGGTGGCAAGCGCCTTGCCGGCCTGGCCCTTGAGCGCCATCTTGTAGCCGTCCAGCGCGGTCACCACCGAGGAGGACTCGCCCGGCAGGTTGACCAGGATGGCCGTCGTGGAGCCGCCGTACTGCGCGCCGTAATAGATGCCGGACAGCATGATCAGCGCCGAGACCGGCGGCAGACCGAAGGTGGCGGGCAACAGCATGGCGATGGTGGCCACGGGCCCCAGTCCGGGCAGTACGCCGACCAGGGTGCCGAACAACACCCCGAAGAAGCAGTACATCAGGTTGGTGAGGGTCAGCGCCGTGCCGAAGCCCAGCGCGAGATTGTCGAGAATTTCCATAGCAGCGATTCCGTATCGAGGATCGGTCTTGAATGCGAAAGCGGATTAGCCGCCGAACCAGGTGCCGATATTGCGCAGCGGCACACCGAGCCCCTTGATGAAGACCAGGCTGCTGAAGATCGTCATGCCGATGGCCAGCAAAATCGCCGGTACCGGTTTGAACAAGCTGCTGCCAAGGGCGCTGACCAGCACCAGCAGCGGCAAGGCAATAAGCAGTCCGGCGCCCTGGACCAGCGCAGAGAACAGCAACACTGCCGCCAGCACCATGACCAAGCCCTTCCAGGCCAGCTTGCCGACACCTTCGCCGGTGGTCAGCAGCGCCCGCACGATCATGATCAGGCCAATCACGGCCAGCAGGGTGCCCAGCACGGTCGGGAAATACGCCGGTCCCATGCGATTGGCGGTACCCATGCCGTATTCACGACCGAGGAAAATGGCGGCGAGGCCGACGACGGCGAATATCAATCCGCTCCAGAGGTCCTTGGAACTGCGAAAAGCGAGCTTCATGCTGCGCGTCCTGAATGAACGTTAAAAAAACCGAATCCCCGGCCGGCGATTCACCGGACGGGGATTGTGGCAGCCGACGCGTCTCGGCCGCAAACATCTTTTTCAGCTGGCCGGTGCCTGCGTTGCCGCAAGCACCGACTGTCGATCAGTCGGCGTATACGCCGGCTTGCTTGATCACCGGTGCCCACTTGGCGATTTCAGCGCGAACGAACTTGTCGAGCACCTCTGGCGTGGCGCGATCGGCCGACACCGGTTCGGTGCCCAGATCAGCGAAACGCTGTTTGACGGTGGGGTCAGCCAGCGCAAGTTGCAGGGACTTGGCCAGGCGATCGACGATCGGCTTGGGCGTGCCCTTGGGCGCATACATGCCGTGCCAGACCGCGACTTCGAAGCCCGGCATGCCGCTCTTGTCCAGCGTCGGCAGGTTGGGCAGCGAGGGCACGGGCGTCTTGGTCGTCACGGCATAGGCCTTGATCGCGCCGCTCTTGATCTGGCTGGTGGTGTTGGTGGTCTGGTCGCACATCAGGTCCACCTGGCCGCCCAGCAGGTCGTTCATTGCCGGGCCGGTGCCCTTGTAAGGCACGGTGGTCAGCTGGGTGTCGAGCGCGCTCATGAACAGCATGCCGCACAGGTGCGAGGCCGAGCCCACGCCTGCGTTGGCGTAGGTGACCTTGTCCTTGTTGGCCTTCAGGTAGGCCAGCAGCTCGGCGACGTCCTTGGCCGGGAAGTCCTTGCGGGCGACGATGGTCATCGGCACGTCGGTGATCAGGCCGATCGGCGCGAAATCGTCGTCTGCCTTGTAAGGCAGCTTGCGATACAGCGAGGGTGCGGTGGCCTGGCCGATGTGATGCAGCAACAGCGTGTAGCCGTCTGGCGCGGCGCGCGCCACCCGGCCGGCGCCCAGCGTGCCGCCCGCACCACCGACGTTTTCGACGGTGACCTGCTGCTTCAAGTCGGCAGTCATTGCCTGGGCGACCAGGCGTGCCACGGTGTCCGTCGGTCCGCCTGCGGCGAAAGGGACGATGACCGTCAACGGTTTGGTGGGGTAGGCATCGGCAGCATAGGCGGTCGGGGCCGCGGCGATCATGGCCACTGCGAAGAGCCCGGCTAATCTGTTATTCATTGTGTTTCCCCCCGCAGCCGCCCCGGCGCTCCCACTTGGCCCAGGCGTTCAGCTTGCAGTAGGGCGATTTTTGGGGACACAAGCGTTGCGCGCTATTGTGGATTGCCATGATGCGGTCCTGCAGCAAGCGGCGGCACGATCTGTGGTAATCGTTTCAAGCGCTAACGCCAAGCGGCGTTTTCCCTCTGTAGCCGGTGGTAGGATGACCGCGCCTGACCACCTGACAAGGTGGTTCACGTTTACCCCTATACCCGACGACGGTGCGCACAGATCATGCAGACGATGCAGCAGTACGGATTCCAGTGGCGACTCGCCTTGTTGATGTGCGTAAGCGCGGTACTTGCCGGTTGCGGCATCAACAACATCCCTACCTATGACGAACAGGTGAAATCGGCCTGGGCACAGGTGGAAAATCAATATCAGCGTCGTGCGGACCTGATCCCGAACCTGGTGGAGACCGTCAAGGGCTACGCCAAGCAGGAACAGGAGACCCTGACCGCCGTGATCGAGGCGCGTTCCAAGGCAACGTCCATCCAGGTCGACGCCAGCATTCTCAACGATCCGGCCAAGCTGCAACAATTCGACCAGGCCCAGCAACAGCTGTCGGGTGCGCTCAGCCGCCTGATGGTGGTGTCCGAACGCTACCCGGACCTGAAGTCGAACCAGAACTTCCTGGCCCTGCAGGCCCAGCTCGAAGGCACGGAAAATCGCATCTCGGTTGCCCGCCGGGACTTCATCACCGCCGTGGAGCGCTACAACACCGAGATTCGCACCTTCCCGGGAAGCATCTGGCACAAGATCATGTACAGCGACCTGCCGGTTCGCGAGAACTTCAAGGCCACCACGCCGCAAGCGAACCAGGCACCTGCGGTGAAGTTCTGAACATGGCAACCCGGGGTGCACGCCTGCCGTCGATATGGCTGATGTCGCTGTGCCTGGTGGCGGGGCCGCTGGCGGCACCTGCTGTGGCCCAGGTGGTTCCTGCCGGCGAGGCACCGTCGGTGATCATTCCGCCGGTACCCTCGTCGGCGCCGGCTGACGCGCCGGCGCCGCAGGCACCGGTCCCGGCACCCGCACCTACGTCGGTACCTACGCCGACCCCCACGACAACACCGACGCCGGCACCCGCCCCGTCGGCTGCCCCAGCCAAGCCCGGCTTTCCGGCGCTGACCGGACGGGTCGTCGATGCGGCGCGCCTGCTCGACGCTGCCACCATCGCGCAGCTGACCCGAGACTTGGCCGCGCATGAAACGGCAACGTCCGAGCAGGTGGTGGTCGTGACCGTTCCCTCGCTCAATGGCATGACCATCGAGGACTTCGGCTATCAACTGGGCCGGCAGTGGGGCATCGGTCAGAAAGACAAAAGCAACGGCGCGCTGTTCATCGTGTCGCGTGATGACCGCAAGCTGCGCATCGAAGTGGGTTACGGCCTGGAAGGCAAGCTGACCGACGCCCAGTCGGCGGTGATCCTGAACCAGATCGTCACGCCCGCTTTCCGGCAGAACGACTACGCCGGCGGCATCAGCCGTGGCGTGGCGGCCATCATCGAAGCCTTGAATGCCGAGCCCGGCGAAGCCACCGCGCGTGCGCCGGTCGAGACCGGCAGCAATGCGCTGGAGCTCTTCATCGGCTTCATGGTGATGGTGGTTGTGGCTTTCGTGCGCTTCAATCCCTTCCGCCGGAAACGCTCGGTGGGTGGCATGATTCTCGGTGCCGTGGCTGGCGGCCTGCTGGGCGGCGGCCGCCGCGGGGGCGGTTTTGGTGGTGGATTTGGCGGTGGCGGCGGCGGCGGTGGCTTTCGCGGCGGTGGTGGTGGGTTCGGCGGCGGCGGCGCCTCGGGCGGCTGGTAAGGCATGCCGGCAAGCAAGCTGGCACATGACAAACATCACGCGCACGCGGCGTAACAAGGCACCATGGCACTACTGACCGAAAGCGAACTCAAGCAGGTTTCCGACGCCGTTACCCGCATCGAACGCGATACCGATGCCGAAGTTGTCACGGTGCTGGCGGCGCAGGCCGACGACTACACCTACATTCCGCTGCTGTGGGCCGCGTTGATTGCGCTGCTGCTGCCGGGCATCGTCAACTACCACGCGGGCTGGCTGGGCCAGCGCGACCTGTTGCTGTTGCAGTGGGGCAGCTTTGCCGTACTGGCCTTGCTGTTTCGCATTCCGGCGATCACCACCCGGCTGATTCCGCGCAAGGTACGTCACTGGCGTGCGGCCAATCTGGCCCGGCGCCAATTTCTCGAGCAAGACCTGCATCACACCGATGGCGACACGGGTGTGTTGATCTTCGTGTCGGAAGCCGAGCGCTATGTCGAGATCCTGGTCGATCGCGGCATCGCCAGCCGAGTCGACGACGCCACCTGGCAACCGATCATCGCGGTGTTCACCACGCAAGTGCAGCGTGGTCAGACCTTGCAAGGCTTCCTGACCTGCATCGAGTCGGTTGGCAGCGTGCTGGCGCATCACGTGCCGGTCACCCAGGTCCGCAACGAGTTGCCCGACCGCCTGGTCGTGCTGTTGTAGGCGCATCGACGCATCGATATGCGGCCAGATCCACGCGCCAGCCAAGGCTCGATTCGCCGGTTCGGCATCGGTCTCCCCGATGTGGCTGCCGCCGCCACCCGCTTGGGGCTGTGTGTGTTGGCAAGTGTGCTGCTGTCGCTGTGTGCGGCATTGGCCCAAGCGCAACCGCAAGAGCCATCGGCGCCGCGGCCCGTTTTCCCCGCCTTGACCGGCCGGGTCGTCGATACCGCCAAGCTGATCGACGCGGCCACCGAGGGCCGGCTGGACGGCATGCTGGCTGCCCATGAAGCGGCGACCACCGACCAGGTGGTGGTGGTCACGCTGCCCTCGCTTGGCGGCATGGCGGTCGAGGATTTCGGATACCAGCTTGGCCGCAGTTGGGGCATCGGGCAGCGGGGCAAGAACAACGGCGTGCTGTTGATCGTATCGCGTGACGATCGCAAGCTGCGCATCGAAGTCGGCTACGGGCTGGAGGGCAAGCTGACCGACGCGGACGCCGCGGTCATCATCAATCAGACGATCACCCCGGCGTTCAAACGAAACGACTATGCGGGCGGCATCGAGCAGGGGGCGGCTGCCATCTTGCAGCGGCTCAATCCCCCGCCCATGTCAGATGTGCCGAGCGATCATTCTCACCCCGCGCCTGTCGTTCATCAGGTACAGACGGTGAGTCATATTTCCGAGACCTTCATCGGTTTCGTTGCCGTGATCTTCGGTGGCTTCATCCTGGTGATGTTCCTGATATTCCACGGCCATCGATTTCGTCGAAAGCCGCCGAAGCCCGAGACCCTGATACTGGGTGCCGCCGCGGCCAGCACCGCCCGCAGGGGGCGTGGCAAGACAAGCGCTACGCGCAGCAGCAGCGCCAGTTCAAGTTCAAGTTCGCGATCAAGTTCGAGTTCAAGCTCATCGAGTTCGAGCCGAAGCAGCAGCAGAGGTGGCGGCGGCAGCTTCGGCGGTGGCGGAGCGTCGGGCGGCTGGTGACATGTTGCTGATGGCGTGCAGCGGCGGCTTGCGCTTGCATCCTGTCTGCTTTGTCCCCAGATGCGCTGGAACTCCAACAAATGATGCCGCTGCCCAAGGCGGTGTGACATCCCTGCAAAACCTGCCAGGAGAAAAAAATGGCGCTTACCACCGGTTATCCCGAGACAGCCCCGTCGCGTGACGAGGTCGATGCGTTTGCAGGCCCGACGGTCGTCGATTTCGGCACCGACTGGTGCGGTTTCTGCCGTGCTGCGCAACCGCTGATTGCCGAGGCATTCGCCACCCATCCGGGCGTGCGTCACGTGAAGGTCGAGGACGGCAGCGGCCGCGCCCTGGGGCGTTCCTACCGCGTCAAGCTGTGGCCGACGCTGATCTTTCTGGACGGTGGCAAGGAAGTGGCAAGAGTGGTTCGACCGGACAGTGCGCAGGTCATCAAGGACGCTTTGGCACAGATCGACCCGGTCTCCTGACGGAATTTCGCAGCAGATTCTGCTGCGTTTCCGGGCCATGCTCACCGCCGCCACGGCGCTTGTGGCAGTGTCTTCTTCATGATAAAAATCCCGCGGTCGGGGAGGTGTTGATCTGCCCGATCGTGGTCGGCGATCGATGCTGCCCCGCCCCTCTTGACCAAACTGCGGTAGATGCGCAGCCCTTCAGGCGTTGCCATTCCATGCGTGTCCGGCCATGAGTTACTCCCGGTGAGCACGGGTCACCCACAGTTGGCGCTGTCGGCATTTCTTTACCCCGCCGGCCAGCACATCACCGCCCCTCACCGTGACACCGGCCACAGCAGCGACTTCGAGCATTACCGAAGGCTGGCCGCCATCGCCGAAAAAGGCCTGTTCGATTTCCTGTTCCTGTCCGACGCCGACGGCGTGCGTCCGCACGACGAAGAAATCCTTGGCCACGCGAGCAAAGGCTTTGCCACGCAGTTCGAGCCCTTCACGCTGCTGTCCGCCCTGGCGGCCTGTACTGAACGGATCGGTCTGGTGGCGACCGCATCCACCAGCTTCAACGAGCCTTATCAAGTGGCGCGCCGACTTGCGTCGCTGGACCACCTGAGCGCCGGGCGCGCGGGCTGGAATGTGACCGTGACCCAGGAGACCTTCGAGATCGACAACTTCGGCGAGGACCGGGGCCTGTCGCGCGCTGCACGCTATGCGCGCGCCTCTGAGTTCGTCGATGTCGTAACGGGGCTGTGGAATGGCGCGTCGCCGCTGCGCCACCGTGGCGATGGCGAGGCGATGCTGCCATACGCCGGCCCGGAGCGCAGAGTCGCCCTGGACCACCAAGGCAAGCACTTCTCCGTGCGCGGCCCGCTCAACATTTCGCGCCCACCCCAGGCCCGGCCTGTACTGGCGCAAGGCGTGGCCACGGGCGCGGCCTACGCCATGGCCTTGCGGGTGGCCGACATCGTGTTCACCTCGCAATCGGTCCTGTCGGAAGCGTGCGACTTCTATGCCGACTTCAAGGAACGGGCGCGCGGCCTGGGCCGCGACCCCGACCAGATCCGCATCCTGCCCGATGTCTTTGCCGTCGTCGGTCGAACCGAGTCAGATGCCCGCGCCCGCCTCGCCAGCCTGCACGCACCGATCGAATCGGCCGACAGCGTGGCGCTGCTGGGCTACTGCCTGGACGCCAACCGCCGCGGCTATCCGCTCGACGGACCCTTGCCGCCATCGTCTGACCCGCAAGCCCCCCACTGCGGCGCACACGCGCTTGCCGACCAGGCGCGCAAGCGCCAGATGACCATCCGCGAAACCTATCTATGGATTGCAGGCGCACGCGGCCACTGGACGCTGGTGGGCACGCCCACGTCGATTGCCGACGCGCTGGAGCAGTGGTTTCGCGACAAGGCTGCCGATGGCTTCAATCTGGTGCCGCCGGACCTGCCCGACAGCCTGGGCGACTTTGTCGAACTGGTGGTTCCCGAGTTGCAGCGACGCGGCCTGTTCCGCACGCGCTATACGGGGACGACCTTGCGCGACCACCTGGGTCTGCCGCAGGGTGCCACGGGCTAGTCCGGCAGGGTTTTCGTGCGGCTGCGTGCAACTGCCTGCATCGTATGATCACAGGACTTCTGACGCAGTCCTCGGCATGCCACGACTCGACCCCACTTCGCTTCAGGTTTTCATCGGCACCATCGAGACGGGAACGATTGCCGCCGCGGCCGAGCGCGAGCATATTGCCGCGGCCGCCATCAGCAAGCGCATCAGCGAGCTCGAATTGGTGCTTGCCACACAGTTGTTGGTGCGCACCAACAAGGGGGTGGAGCCTACGGCGGCTGGCCTGGCGCTTGTTCACATGGCGCGGCGTGCGCTAAGCGAGCTCGACGGCGTCTACCTGCAGATGCGCGAATACGCGGACGGCATGCGAGGCCTGGTACGGGTGGTGGCCAACATCTCGGCGATCACCCAGTTCCTGCCGGCCGAGATCCAGTCGTTTCGCATCAAGTACCCCGAGATTCGGCTGCAACTGGAAGAGAAAATCAGCTCTGCGATCACCCGGGACGTTGCTGAAAATGCCGCCGACATCGGCATCTTCGCGGCCGGCGCGCATCACCACGAACTTGAAATTTTCGATTACCACCGCGACCGCCTGGTGCTGATCGCGCCCACTGACCACGCGTTGGCCGGACGCGCCGAGATATCCCTGTCGGAGGCGCTGGATTACGACTTCGTCGGGCTGCATCCTGGCAGCGCGATCAATATGCTGATCGCCCGCGAGGCTGGCCAGATGAACAAAGTCATGCGCATGGCCATGCAGGTGACCAGCTACGACGCGCTGTGCCTGATGGTGCATTCGGGCATCGGCATCGGCGTGCTGCCGCAGAGGTCGGCCAGCCATTACATACAGACGCTGGGCCTGCACGAGATCGCCATCAACGAGGGCTGGGTAGACCGCGAACTCAAGCTTTGTGTGCGTACCCGAGCCGGGCTGCCGCCGGCTGCCAGACTGTTCTTCGAGCACCTGCAGCGCAACGGGCAGTAGCCAGCGACGTTTGCGACCTGGTTTCTGCCATCGCATTTGACGATGGCGCGCTCGCTAATCGCTGATGTACACCCGCATGGGTTTTCTCCGAGGATAGATCTCACGCTCGATGCGTGACATCGCCGGCTGTCATGGCCGGTTCGAACCAAGGAGATTGCATGTCGGAGCGCGTCAACCCGCCGCCCCTGGAAGGTATCAAGGTCGTTGAACTCGGGACACTTATCGCCGGCCCCTATGCGGCCAGCGTACTGGCGCAATTCGGTGCCGAAGTGATCAAGGTGGAACCGCCGGGCACTGGCGACCCGCTGCGAAAATGGCGCAAATTGCACGAGGGCACTTCGCTCTGGTGGTACTCGCAAAGCCGCAACAAACGCTCGCTCACCCTCGACCTGAAGTCGCCCGATGGGCAGCAGATCGTGCGTGATCTTGTCAAGGATGCGGACATCGTGATCGAGAACTTCCGGCCTGGTCTGCTCGAGTCCTGGGGTCTGGGGTGGGAAGACCTGTCGGCGATCAATCCGGCGCTGGTGATGGTGCGCATCTCGGGCTACGGGCAGACTGGCCCTTACTCCGACCGACCTGGTTTCGCCGCGATCGCCGAATCGATGGGTGGGCTGCGCAACCTTATTGGTTACCCTGATCGCCCGCCTACTCGGGTGGGCGTCAGCATCGGCGATACCTTGGCCGGCCTGTATGGGGTCATCGGCGCTTTGATGGCGATGCATCACGTGCGCTCGGGCGGCGGCAAGGGGCAGTTCATCGACGTCGCCTTGTACGAGGCCGTGTTCGGCGTGATGGAAAGCCTGATCCCCGAATACGGGATGTTCAAGGTCATCCGCGAGCGCACTGGCGCCAGCCTGCCTGGCATCGTGCCTTCGAGTACCTACCTGTGCGGCGATGGCGAGTATGTGATCGTCGCTGGCAATGGCGACGGCATCTTCAAGCGGCTGATGCACGCAATGGGCCGCAGCGACCTCGCCACCGATGCGCGCCTGGCGCACAACGACGGCCGGGTGGCACATACCGAGATGATCGACACCGCCATTTCCGACTGGACCGGCGCGCACACGCTCGAGCACGTGCTGCAGGTGCTGGAAGCCGCCGACGTGCCCAGCAGCCGCATCTACACCGCCGAGGACATTCACGCCGACCCGCATTACCGGGCGCGGGAAATGATCTCTACCGACACGCTGCCGGACGGCACCCCCATCGATCTGCCGGGAGTGGTACCCAAGCTGAGCGCCACGCCCGGCGGTACCCGCTGGGTGGGGCCTGCGCTGGGCGAACACACGGACGAGATCCTCGCGTCGATCGGGCGCTCGCCCGATGAAATTGCAAAGCTTCGCGAACAAGGCGTCGTTTAAGAAAGGCATTGTTCGGGGAAGGCACTGTTCAAGGAAAGCACCACTCAAGGGCTCGACATGGCACAGCACGCAGTTTTCAACAGTATCAACCGCCTCGTGCAAGGGCGCGGGGCAATCCAGACGCTTCCCCAGGAAGTGGCCCGGCTCAAGGGCAGCAAGATATTACTGGTCACCGATCCGGGCTTGATTCAGACCGGCATTCCCGAAACGGTTGCCGCGCTGCTGGCGGACTATTCGGTCTCGATCTACAGCGAGGTCGAGGCCGACCCCAGTGTGGAGAGCATCGATGCCTGCGCCGATCATCTCCGTGCTAATGCCTTCGACCTGATCATCGGGCTGGGCGGCGGCAGCCCGATCGATACCGCCAAGTGCGTGTCTATCCTGGGCACCAACGGCGGCCGGGCCGAGGACTATCTGGGTATCGAAAAGGTCGGCAAGCCCGGCCTGCCCAAGATCTTCATCCCGACGACGGCCGGCACCGGCAGCGAAGTGACCAATGTGGCCGTGTTGAGCCTGAAAGCCCAGAAGACCAAGAAGGGCATCGTCAGTCGTTTCATGATGGCCGATGCGGCCATTCTGGACCCGGAGCTGACGGTGGGGCTGCCGGGCAAGATCACTGCCGCGACCGGCATGGACGCCTTGACCCATGCGATCGAGGCATACGTGTCGCGCTTCGCCCAGCCGCTGACCGACCACTTCGCGCTGGAGGCCATCCGGCTGATCGGACGCTCACTGCGCACCGCTGTGCATTACGGCGCCAAGCTGGATGCGCGCGAGGACATGATGGTGGCCAGCCTCTATGCCGGCCTGGCCTTCGGCAGCGCCGCCACCGGCATGGTGCACGGCCTGGCGATGCCGCTGGGCGGTCTTTACAACGTGCCGCACGGCATTGCCAACGCGGTGTTGCTGCCCCACGTGATGAAGTTCAACCTGGTGGCGGCGGTCGACCGCTTCGGTGACATTGCGCGCGCGCTGGGCGAGAACACCGAAGGCCTGTCGCCGCGCGAGGCCGCAGAACGGGCGATCAGTGCGGTGGTGTCGTTGTCGGCGGACATCGGCATTCCACGTTATGTGGATGAACTGGGCATCTCGCGCGACGGCATCCCGGACATCGCGAAAGACGGCATGACCAACTCGCGTCAGATCCTGCCGAACCCCCGGGCCGTCACCTACGAGGGTCTGATCGGAATCCTGGACGAAGCCTTTTCCAGCCAGCCGGGAGTGGAAAAGTGAGCACCGCTCAAACCCCTTCGGCAAACCCCGACCACATCCGCGTAACCGAAATCGGGCCGCGCGATGGCTTGCAGGGCGAAAAGCAGGCCATGCCGACCGCCTTGAAGCGCGAGCTGGTCCTGGCCCTGGACGCTGCGGGCCTGTCTGAAATCGAAGTGACGGCCTTCGTACATCCGGCCTGGATTCCCAATCTTGCCGACGCCGAAGACCTGATCCGCGAGGCTGGTCCGCTGTCGGCCACTCGCTATGCACTGGTGCCCAATGCCCGCGGCCTGTCGCGCGCGATGGCAAGCGGTATCGAGGGCATCACCACGGTGTTTTCGGCCACCGACGGGCATAACCGCAGCAACCTGAATCGTACGACCGAGGAATCGCTGCGCGAGGTCATCGAGGTCGGCCGTCTGGCACGCGAAGCCGGGCTGCAGTTGCGCGCCTCGCTATCGACGGTGTTCGGCTGTCCCTACGATCCGACGCCGACCGTGGCTCACATCCTGGGGCTGGCCGAGCGCCTGCAGGCGGCTGGCTACAGCCGCATTGGCCTGTGCGACACCATCGGCGTCGCCAATCCGCGCCAGGTCGGCGAGTTGGTGCGCGCCTTCCGTCAGGCTTTCCCGGACCTGGATCTGGACCTGCACTTCCACAATACCTACGGACGTGGGCTGGCCAATGTGGTGGCTGGCCTGGAGGCCGGGGCGACGTCCTTCGACAGCTCGATCGGAGGCCTCGGCGGTTGCCCGTATGCACCGGGTGCCACCGGCAACATTTCCACCGAGGACCTGGTGGCGATGCTGCACGCAATGGGTCTGCATACCGGTGTGGACGAAGCTGCCTTGTTCGAGGCCACCCGGATCGTGGCCGACTGGCGTGGCAAGGAGCCGGAAAGCCAGTGCTGGCGTGCTGCGCGCAGCGAGCGCCGCGCTGCCTGAACCCAGGTCGCGGCCTTGGCCGCACCACAAAAACGAAGCCGGAGCACAGACTCCGGCCAGTCGAATTCATTGAAGAATTCAGGAGATGTCATGCCGCAAGACACCATGCAGAAGTACCAGATGTATGTGAACGGTCAATGGATCGATTCCAGTTCGGGCCGCCACTTCGAAACCCTCAATCCTTACACTGGAAAGGCCTGGGCCTTGATTCCGCAGGCCAACGCCGATGACGTTGATCGTGCCGTCGAGGCCGCCGACCGGGCGATGAAAAATCCTGCCTGGCGCGGCATGACCGCCAGCGGCCGCGGCGAATTACTGCGAAAACTGGGCGATGCGCTGGCTCACCATGCCGAGTTTCTGGCCGAAATCGAGGTGCGCGACAACGGCAAGCTGATGTCCGAGATGCGTACCCAGACCACGTATCTGCGCCAGTGGTACTACTACTTCGGCGGCCTGGCCGACAAAATCGAAGGTGCGGTGATCCCCACTGACAAAGCTGGCCATTTCAATTTCACCAAGCACGAACCCATCGGTGTGGTGGCGGCCATCGTGCCCTGGAACTCCCCCTTGTTCCTGGCGACCTGGAAGCTTGCGCCGGCTCTGGCAGCCGGTAATGCGGTGGTTTTCAAACCGTCTGAATACACCAGCGCCTCGCTGCTGGAATTCGCCAAGATTTTCGACAGCGTCGGCTTCCCGCCCGGCGTGTTCAATGTAATCACCGGCTTTGGCGCGGAAGCAGGCACGCCGCTGGTCGAGCATCCGCTGGTAGCCAAGGTGGCTTTCACTGGCTCAGATACCACCGGCAAGAAAATCTACGAAGCGGCGGCACGCGGCATGAAGCGAGTCACCATGGAACTCGGCGGCAAGTCGCCCAACATCGTGTTTGCCGACGCCAAGCTGGACAACGCGGTCAACGGCGTGATCTCCGGCATTTTTGCGGCCAGCGGCCAGACCTGCGTGGCGGGCTCGCGCCTGCTGGTTCAGCGCAGCATCCACGACGAATTCGTCGAGCGCCTGGTTGCGCTGGGCAAGACTGCCAAGCTGGGCGACCCGATGCTGGCTACCACCCAGGTCGGCCCGGTGACCAACTTGCCGCAGCTCGACAAGGTGGTGGGCTACATCGATATCGCCCGGAAAGAGGGCGCTGAGTGCGTGCTGGGCGGTGGCCGGCCCGATGACGCCGCGCTGACCAATGGCTGGTTCGTGCAGCCCACCATCTTCACAGGCGTGCGCAACGACATGCGCATCGCACAGGAAGAAGTCTTTGGACCAGTGCTGTCGATCATCCCCTTCGAGGACGAGGAGGAAGCCGTCAGCATCGCCAACGACACCATTTACGGCCTGGCGGCAGGCGTGTGGACCGAGGACATCCGTCGGGCGCTAGACCTGCCGGACCGGCTCGATGTGGGCACGGTCTGGGTGAACACCTATCGGACCATGAGCTATCTGACCCCGTTTGGCGGTTTCAAGCAAAGCGGCCTGGGCAAGGAGAGCGGCCAGGAAACCATCAAGGAATACCTGCGTACGAAGAGCGTCTGGATCTCGACGTCCGAGAGCACGGCGAATCCCTTCGTGATTCGTTAAGACGCACGCGCAGGCCAGCACCTATAAAGCACGACCCACTGCGACCAAAACATAAGAAGTCGATAACACCGATAAAACCCCCAGGAGATGGACATGATCCGATTTGCCAAGATAGGACTCTGCGCAGTGCTGCTGGCGGCAGCCGGTGCCGCTGCCGCCCAGACCAAGCTCACCCTCGGCTACAACGCGGCGCCGGGCAATCCGCGTGATCGTGGTGCGCACATCTTTGCGGATCGGGTGAAGGAACTTACCCAGGGGGCGATCGTGATCCAGGTCGGGGCGGGCGCGCAGTTCGGCGACGAACCGGCGCTAGTGACCGGAATGCGCACAGGGTCGATCGATCTGTCGCCCAACGTGCAAGGGGCGGTGTCGGCAGTGGTGCCCGAGGTCAATGCCTTTGGCATGCCTTTCCTGTTCACCTCCAGCGAGCAAGCTTGGAAGGCGGTCGACGACCCAGCCGTCTATGCCACCTTGAAGGAAAAGTTCGAAGCCAAGGGATTGATCCTGCTGGGCTTCATGGACCAGGGCATTCGCCACGTGTCCAATAACAAGCGGCCGCTCAACACAGTGGCCGACTTCAAGGGCTTGAAGATCCGCACGCCGGCCGATCCGGTCACCGTGGACATCTTCCGCGAGCTGGGCGCCGACCCACAGCAGATCAAGTTCCCCGAGCTCTACATGGCCTTGCAGCAAGGCGTGGTCGATGCGCAGGAAAACCCGCTGATGAACATCGACTCCTCGAAGCTTTACGAGGTGCAGAAGTTCATTTCGCTGACCGCCCACAAGTGGGAATCCAGCCCCTTCCTGATGTCCAAGAAGACCTGGGATCGCCTGAGTGAGCCCCATCGCCAGGCGATCCGCACGGCGGCTACCGATGCCATCGCGCAGCAGCGCCAGATGGTCAAGGAGTCCGACGCCACGCTGATGGAAAAGCTGAAGAAGGACGGCGTGCAATTCAATCAGGTAGACGTTGCCGGCATGCGCGCGGCGATGGTGCCGGTGCTCGAGAAATGGGAGAAGAGCAACATCGGCCCCTTCGTAAAGCAGATCAGGGAAGTCGCGGCGAAGAACTGACGGCATCCGGGTGACGGGTTTGCCGGCCCTGGGCTTTTTCCTGACACGCTTTTTCTGCCTCTTGCGGCGGCGCCGGTCGGGCCGCCGCTGCATGCATCTGGACGTCTCACCTCGGTCAAAGGAGTCGCAAGATGGCAGCCACTGCCCCGCTTGCCCGTTTTCTCGACGGCCTCGAACGACTGCTCAACATCGTCGCCAAAGCCGTCATCGTCGTGTCCGCCTCAACGATCTTTCTTGTCCTGCTGGTCAGCATCGTGCTGCGCTTCCTCTCGGTCGGCCAAGTGGTCTCGACCAACCTGTCCGAGCTGCCTTCGCTGATCTTGCCGTGGTTGATCCTGGGCGGCGTGGTGGTGGCCGCCCAGCATGGCGCGCACCTGTCGATCTCCTTCATCACCGCACGCCTGAGCGGCGTGTGGGAAACCCTGGCGGTCGTGCTGCGCATGCTGATCACCTTCTACGTCTACGGCAAGCTTGCACTCAACATTGCCGAGGTGATGCCGATCGTCGCCGATGAACATTCCGCGATTCTGGGCGTGTCCACCGCCGTGACCTATGTGGGCGTGATGGCTGGCTTCGTGATGTTGCTGGTGACCGAGGCCATCCACTTCCTGCGCTATCTCAGTTACCAGGTTCGCTTCCCATCCAGCCTGGGCGGAGAAGAAGCATGATGAGCGCACTCGCACTTGGGGTATTTCTGCTGGTGGCGTTTCTGGGCGTGCCGGTAGCACACGCACTGATGTTTGGCTCGATGCTGGTGCTGGGCATGCACGAGCACCTGTCGATCGCCATCGTGGTCGAGCAGATGGTGGCGCAGGCCAGCAGCTTTCCGCTGTTGGCCATCCCATTTTTCGTGCTGACTGGCAGTCTGATGCTGGGCGGTGCGCTGGGACAGCACCTGTTGGGCATGTTGAGCAGCCTGCTGGGCCGGGTACATGGCGGGCCGGGGCAGGTGACCGTCCTGTCGTCGACGCTGTTCGGCGGTATCAGCGGCTCGGCCGTGGCCGATGCTGCCGGTCTGGGGCCGCTGTTGATCAACTGGCAGAAGAAACTGGGTTATCCGCCGGCCTTCGCCGCCGCCACGCTCGCATCGGCGGCCACCATCGACATCCTGATCCCGCCGTCGATTCCGTTCATCCTGTACGCGCTGATGTCGAATGCCTCTATCACCGGCCTGTTTATCGCCGGCCTGATGCCCGGCCTGATGCTGTGTGTGGGATTTACGGCCGTCTGCTATTTCAGTGGCCGCATGCGCGGATTCCCGCGCGACAATTCGCGCATCGTCTGGTCCGTGTTCCGTCGCCAGCTTTTTTTTGCGTTCCCGGCGATCCTGCTGCCGATCGTGATCCTGATCGTGCTGCGCTTTGGCATCGCCACACCGACCGAGGTCAGCGTGCTGGCTGCGTTCCTGGCGCTGCTGTTCTCGCTGGTGCTGTATCGGGACCTGACCTGGTCACGCTTGTACAAGGCCTTGATCGAAGCTGGCGTAGCGACGGGCATCGTGCTTTTGCTGATCATGGCGTCGAGCGTGATGGGCTGGGTGTTCACCTATGAGGAACTGCCAAAGCAGTTCGTCGCGTGGGTCACAGCCAATGTCAGCTCGCCCGCAATGATCATTCTGATCATGAACGTGATGCTATTGGCGGTCGGCATGGTGATAGACCTGACGGCAGCCATTTTGCTGTTCACGCCGATCATGTTGCCGCTCGCCTTGTCCATCGGCATGGATCCGGTTCACCTGGGCGTGATGATGGTCGTCAATCTGGCGATCGGACTGTACACGCCGCCGGTGGGCACCACTTTGTTCATTACCAGCGCGATCGCCAAGACCTCGATAGGCAGCGTGGTGCGCGAAATGGGCCCGTTCTACCTGGTGGCCTTGACCGTGCTGGCGCTGGTGAGCTATTTCCCCAGCTTCATCATTACGTCTTTCTAGGCGGTCCGGCGGCCTGTTTTAGGCGCGATTGAAACGGTTCCAGACGTATTCCCGGTCTGGAACCGTACCTTTCTCACCACAACCCGCTACAATCCCCGCACAGTGCGTTGCACCAATCCACGCACGAGCCCCCATTCCGCGGCCCCCGTCACGACGGCAGGCAGTCGCGAGCGGCGCTCTCACCTTATTCCCCTAACTCGTCAGCCTCGATTGGTGCCGTGCAACATTTGCGCGGCAGGCCGTCGCTGGAGTTGTCTTGACCGTTCCCGAAAACCTCTTTGCCAGCCTTGGGCTGACAGATTCCCTGCTGCGCGCGATTGCCGAAGCGGGCTACACCACGCCCACGCCGATTCAGACGCAGGCCATTCCGCTGGTGCTCAAGGGCGGCGATTTGCTGGCCGCTGCACAAACCGGC
>Ga0265798_10003456_pt1 | contig 22462 bp, 33 predicted proteins | sample P3T30metagenome_FD_192430 | JGI IMG/M metagenome (GOLD analysis project Ga0265798, IMG submission 192430) | Plant litter microbial communities from East Loma Ridge, Irvine, California - P3 T30 | ecosystem: Environmental > Terrestrial > Plant litter > Unclassified | place: USA: California... | reverse complement strand
AGATGAAAAGAGGTGTAAAACTCAGATGCTGATGAGTTGTGCAGTTTTGAAGTTGGTGACTCCTTGCTTCGGCTATCCAAGCTTCGCAACGCGCAAGTCATCCGACCAATCACGAGACAGCACGGATCCTCAGCGGGTCCGATGATTTGCTGTCACCCGTGGCTCACACCATTTTGCGTGTGCGTGTGCGTGTGAGGCTCTGAGTCACTGCAGCCTTGTGACAGATCCATGCTTTGGGCATCGCGACATCGTCCGGCACAGTAGTATATAAGTTCAAGTAGGTACCGCTGAGATGGCTCTCACTTTCCGAACCCATCAGAGTCTTCGCTTTGCGAAGGCGTCTTTTCGCCATTTTTCCTTTCTTCATTTCTGCTGAGACACAAGCAAGTGAGCATCATTATGGGCAAGCGACATAACAGAAAGCGGACTCGAAGTCGTCCACGGCATCGCGACGGCAACATACAAACACAAAATCATACTCGAAACATTTCAGTCGACACCATGTGCTCACACCCTACGTTCTCCACGTCTTCGCCACCGCCTATCTTCCCGATGATGATGAGCACGAGTGGTCACTGGCAACAAACATATTTTGCATGGCAGCAGCGCCTTCAGGCCGAGCAGGAGCGACAACATACAGTGGAGATGCAGAGGCTTCGCTACTTCGGTGGTGAACCTGGCGAAGAAGTAAGCCTTCTAGAACCAATGTTGCAAGTCGTCATGGGACTCTTCGATGGCAACACCGACTACGAAGATCCATGAAAATTCCTCTTGACCTGTTTCTGCATCTCCACTCTTCTCTCATTCATCTCTCCACTCCCGTAGCGGACAGCGTGGCTTATACCTTTTGTACAGAAGGGATGACTTTTTGCTCGATTGGGCTTTTGTCTATAGCAATACACAACACTTCTCAACTCAAGAACGTTGCACGATGAGCGTGTACACGCGGAAACCCTCAACCCCCTGGCGAGCGACGACGCGACCGCTGTGCGCACCAAGCATATTCGAACGACGATGGACTCGGGTAGCCGGCCGAAGGCGTGGGGCAATTTGAGTACGGGCTCGTAGCAGTGAAGACATGTCTCTGCCGGCTCGGCTGCGTTGGTTTGCAGACATGTTGGATCGGTCCATCACACCTCAACCCTAGAACTTCGGCGATACGTGTGGGCGAAGGAAATGGTTGGATGGTGCAGGAGGCGGCTTGATGCACGCTTGTAATCTGTGTGGCTCGCTGGTACAGATTGCGAGTTGGAGCGTCGCTGCAGGGCAGAATAGATGGGCACACGTATCAGGTGGAAGAGAAGTCGCGTTCGCTGATATCGATCCTGTCGACTGACTCAAGGATGGCAATTCCAGGCAAGCCAATAATGGACATGGCACTAGGCTGTGCAGGGTTCTGGTACTACATAGATGGCACTCAAAGACGATCTGCTGCCAACATCGTCATTTCTACCATATTGCTACGATATCACTCACCCACCTAGATACCCTTCAATCTTCATTTTGATGCCAATGATTGATGATCATTCTGGAGTCTTCACTGAACTGCGTGTACCTTCGTACAGCCATCGGGTGGAGCGCTATGACCATGTCTAACCGAAGCGCCGCCGCAATCCTCCTTGTTTCTCCTTTTCCCCACTCTTCCTTCAACCACGTTTCGAATCGCCATGGTTATCTTCGCGCTCCACCCACTCGGACTTCTGTCTGCCTACGATCAAAATCAATGAGGCTATGCTGCGCCACTACGGATGTAGCGCCTGCAACTTCAGGCGAAGACCACGAGCGTCGCGCCACTGCCAAATAGGATCCGAGCACCGTTGGGTCGCCAGGGCAGATGTTTCGTGAACCAAAAACGATTCGCCCCAGTTGCTCTGGGAACTTCGCACGGCTCTCGCATCGCATCTTGATGATACGCACCGCTGCATGCGGCACAGGCGATTGCCATGCAGATTGGCATAGGCACGTAGCACGTCAGACACGCGCAGCTGCTGTGGTCGGAGGTGACGACGTCCTCGCTGCGTTCTCGAGAGCGCAACGACCCGCATGGACGCAAGTCACTTACAAACCCACACCTTGGTCGTCATGTTGAGCAAAGGCATTATAGCACAAGACTACTCATCATAGAGCCGCCAGACACCGTTAAGGCACACCTACCGCATGATTGTGTACTCTCCAATGACCTCAAAGCAACACGACATCAAACTCTGTTTTCGCAGAGAACACTACAAATGTTCGAAGTGGTTCGCGTGTCAGCGGCATGCAGAAAACCTGTAGCTCTCGAGCCCACTTTACACTGACTTGTGTTGGCTTCGCTGACATGAACCACAGAAAGGTGTCAACGGCGAACGCGGAGTGCACTCCTCTTTCGAGTTCTGATCCCTTGGCAACATACAGGAAGTCTGCCGACTGGACGGAGGATTGCCTGTTTCGCAATGACCCCTGCCTCCCGCGTGTCAAGTTCAACGTGCCGCTGCGTTCGGTCTGCCCACCGGGGTACACCTTGCAACATGTTTAGATCGGATCTGAGCACGAAAGGCTTTAATTATCGGACTTCAGACTTGGTTGCAGAACGAGGGCTCTGTCTAAGCGCCCCTCTGTGTCTTTCTCAAAGTAATTTATAGCTTTTAGAAGGGTGGCCGCTATACGCACTCGGCAGCGACCATCAGTGCCTTACAAAGACTACGACACTGACAATCCTTGTCTGCAATAAGTTACGCCTATCTCATAGTCTTGAAGTTCTCAAGGATTACCGACAAGCTTTCTGTCACAGTGGGTCCTGAGACGAATGCAGGTCCCCGGTACAGGAGGTGCAGTGTGTAGCGGCCCGGAATCGATATATCTTCTTGGTATTATGTCCACTTTTAGCACAACACTGCCAGGCTTCGCGAAATCCTGCCCATGCTCGAGTCGCGATGTGTTTCAGGAGCTCCATAACACATATTATGATATATAATAAACTCGCCTCCATCCTTGGTACCGTTCTCACAGTCGTCGACCGCAATCACATTCGTTTTATTCGTTTCAGCATGGCACACCTCAAAGCCCTAGGGCTTCTTGCCACAGTCACTCTTTTCAACACTGCGTACGCCACTAATGCCTGTCCTGTGGAAGAAACCGTCTTCACGGGCGCCGGCGGCATCAGATATCGTATCTGTCCAGACACAGACCTTGTTGGTCGATCGGGCTTAGTCACGCAAAACGTTGCATCTGTCACAGCTTGTGCACAGCTATGTGATCGGGCCATGGACTGTTTCAAGGCAGTTTACGACACTCAGACGCGTGCGTGCCATTTCAAAGGCCTTGGTCTGTTGACCTGGAGCGCAAACCCACGATTCGAAGTCATCCAGGCCGAACAAGTCAACATCGCTTGTTGTCCATACCCCGAGACAACATATACCAGTGGTGGTGTAAGTCCTAGACCTGTGTATGAAGTGGAAACGGCACTGACCACCATGTTTTAGAAATCATACAAGATATGCCGGGACACTGATCTTCGAGGCGTGAGTGCACAGGTGCTCAAGGGTGTGGCCACGCTCAATGACTGCGCGCAGCGGTGCTCGACCATCGCCGCGTGTACTAACGCGGTGTACGACTCGACTGGTAAGGTGTGCCACATCAAAGCTGACGCGAAGTCAAAAACTCTGATCTGGTCCACCGATAAGCGTTTCGATGTCATTCGTCCAGACAAGGCTGCGGCACCTGCGACTGTCGGTGCATGGTCGGAGATGATACAATTGCCGGTGATTCCTGTGGCAGCCTATGTTGTGCCAGAGTACCCATCCGCTCAGAGGCTTTTAGTATTCTCGAGCTGGGGCGCAGATGCCTTTGGAGGTGCAGGTGGTAAAACACAATTCGCCGACTACAACTTCAACTCGTCAGTACTTGGCCTTCATTTTCTTGCAAAGCCACGCTGACCCTGGACTCAGTGGTGCTGTATCAGCACGGACTGTAAGTAACACGCAGCACGACATGTTTTGCCCTGCCATGAGTTCGCTCCAGGACGGTCGTCTGCTCATTCAAGGAGGTTCCGATGCTGCTAAGACCAGCTTGTATGATCCTATCACGAACTCGTTCACCAAAGGACCGGACATGAAGATGGCCCGAGGCTACCAAACATCGGCCACACTCTCTAACAACAATGTCTTTACCATTGGAGGCGCATACTCAGGACCTCGCAGGGGCAAGGACGGCGAAATGTACAATCCTGAAACCAACTCGTGGACCGCCCTTCCCAACGCAAAAGCAGCCCCACTGCTGACTAAAGATGCCGAAGGCATCTGGAGAGAGGACAATCACGCTTGGCTCTTCGGCTGGAAGAACGGATCCGTATTCCAAGCCGGACCTAGCAAAGAACAACACTGGTATGGGACAGCAGGAACAGGCTCAGTAACCGTGGCCGGAATGCGAGACACCACCACAGATGCCATGTGCGGTATCTTTGTTATGTACGAGCCGGGCAAGATTCTGAGCGCGGGTGGCTCGCAGTCATACACCAATTCTGACGCAAACGCCCATGCCCATATCACGACAATTGATGCTCCAAACGCACCATCGGTCGTTGAACGCGTTCCAGACATGGCATATCCTCGTGGTTTCTCCAACGCTGTAGTGCTCCCAGACGGGACAGTACTTGTTACTGGCGGCCAGCGCCGTTCCCTGGTCTTCACGGATACTGATGGCATATTATATCCTGAGCTTTTCAACCCAGCTACAAAGAAGTGGACGACGCTTGCTCCTGAGGCTGTACCCCGCAACTACCACTCGGTTGGCATCTTGCTCGCAGATGGACGTGTCTTCAGTGGCGGTGGCGGCCTTTGCTATCTCGCCAAAATCGGTGGCAGCTCGGCCAACTGCAACAAGCTTGTGGACCACGCAGACGGCCAAATCTTCTCGCCTCCTTACCTGTTCAATCAAGATGGCTCCCTCGCTACTCGTCAGAAAATTTCTTCAATCGACTCAACCTCGGTGAAGGTCGGTGGCCGCCTTAAGATTACCATGGGCGCAAAGACCCCCGGCGTTAAATTCGTCCTTGTCAGGATCGGAAGCGTCACGCATTCGGTGAACAGCGATCAGCGTCGTGTGCCCTTGACGAACGTCACAGGAAGCGGCAGAAGCTTCACAGCTACGCTACCGAATGACAGCGGAGTGCTGATTCCTGGTGCCTACTACCTCTTTGCCATCTCCAATGGTGTTCCTAGCGTGGCTTTGACGGTCAAGATCACCCTCTAAATCACTACACTGGAAGATTGGCCAGCAACATGACGGAATGATGGGAACGCCTTCGAGTCCGTCGACGCTACTCACACTTCAATGCTTATACGCTCACGTTTCTTTTGTTTACGTACTGATCCTGATTCTTAATTTCCTAATGTAATCTGACCACAACGCACCGCATAACGCTGGTTCTCCTTGTAAATATAACCTAGTCATTCCTCCTACATCAAGCTAATCTTGCGACTACGCGCAATCCTTTACTGTCCTTGCTTGGCGCAGGAATGAAATAGTCTTGCACAAATGCAACATCTCGCTCATACTCGGTATCGTGTAATTGCATCTCTTTTCCCAGTCTCCTGAATACATACGCAAGTGTTAGATACAGCTCAGCATACGCCAGGCGCATGCCGACGCACTGCCTAGTACCACGACCAAAATTGTTAAGGTGAGCCCGCAAATGTTGCCTTTCAGCGGGTTCGAGATTCAGCCAGCGTTCGGGTTTGAACTTTTCCGGTTCGGGAAATATCATCGGGTCGCGATGGAGCATGTAGGCTGAGTATCCTACCGCTGTGCCGGGCGGGATGGTCCATTCGCGATATTGAAGCGCGTCTTCCGGGTGCGAGCGAGCGAGGCGATGCATCGCACCGTATGATAACCGGAAGCCTTCGTCCATGACCGCATTCAGATAAGGTAGTGACTCGAATGCCTGCTGACGTGGCGAAGACTCTGGATCTGGCATCGCCATCTCCAGCTCGTTCATCAGGTTTTGGTAAACCTTCCGATCTTTCAGAATGAAGTAGCTGGTCAAAGACAACATATGTGCTGATGTCAGGGTACCAGCGCCAACTATCGAAGTGGCTTCAGCTTTCATTCGCATCGCGGTCTTTTCCTGCGGTGGAAGAGACGGCTCGTCAAGTATCTCATGGAAAATCGTAACATGCGACGTCTTTCCTCTGTCGGCCCCATCCATGACAGCCCGCACTTGCGCCATATACTCGGCTTCCTGGCGGCGGATGAGCCACACTGCATCGTCGGTGCGTTTGACCCACCAATCCGGGAGTAGGTTGAGCATGGGAAGGAGCCAGGGAAACTGCTTTATGCTGGTATTGGTCAGCCACGTTCTGTCAATCAAGAGATGGATTCGTGATAGCTTACATGGGCGCAAAAGAGCAGTGTATTTGCATCCAGTCGTAGTAGTGGGGTGCAAAGTTTTCTTTCTCCAAGCACCCACGGCTGAACGAGAAGCAGTACTCCGTGATGACATCCTGCGTCAACGCGCTGTAAGCATGAACAAGATTGACCGCCTTGCCTTCTTTCAATCCGGCTTCAATCTTGCGAACCATTGAGTTGACCAAGTCTTGTAACACTGGCTCCAGCTTGCGAATATACGCTGGCGAGAAGAACTTTGCGAAAGCGGCGCGTCGCATCTTGTGTAGATTGTGTCCAATGGTTCCGAAAGTCATGTCCGTGTTTCCAAACATGCCCGCGCTCCACCAAAATTTGTCGACATCCTTGCCTACGGATGGGTACAGCTTGGCCATAAACTCAAGGTCGGTATCATTTATGTGTAGTTCGTAAGGGTTGATGCGTATGATAGGGCCTAGTCCGGTTGTCAATCGCGCGTACTTGCTTGGGCTTGTATTTCATATTACGTACCGTACTGCTTGTGCATTCTTTCGATCTCATACACATACGCTCCACCCTTGACAGCATCGTAGTAGAACTCGTACCAGAAGGTCACGGCCGCAAGCTTCGATCCAGGAAATTTGGCGATGGGCGAGAGAAACAGTCTCCAAACCGCGCCGTAGGCAGTCCACAGCAAGTGTGCGGCGAAGGCATACGCGAGCATTTCTGCGTAGGAAACCATTTTTGAGTGATCTTGAAGCGGATGCCGCGTTCTGCTTATTTGGCAATGCTCATATAGTTCGTCGAAGTACAAGCACACTTTTGGACTGGTACGCATTGGCAGGGCTCATATAAGCGCTACTGCGCACCACTCGTACCATGCCACAAGCGATTCGTTAATCGCAGTCACTCCCACCATGACTACATTTGCGGCAATATTAGGAATGAAGATCTTGAAAGTTTGCTTACTTCAGACACTATCCCCGAGTCAAGTCACGTCCATTGGAATTTTTCGTGTCGCCTACTTAGGCGTTCGGTGTGCCATGAAGGTCAAAGCAATAAGTATGAGCACCTCTGTAAGAGTTGTCAGTGTCTAGCAGAGGGGAGCCCGACCCTCACTTTTGGAGTTTACCATTTTTCGCGAAGGAAAGATCGTGATTGGTCGTCAGATTTGCTTCCGCTTCATAGTCGTTCTACTAATTATACATTCTCTGCAATCTATTAGAGGAGTTTCTGTAGAGGACTTGGTCAAACAGCGTTTGCCGTGGATACTAGAGTAGATTGAGATAGAGTGAGATTAAGTGGTAAGCGTAGTTCGGGACTGCTTAAAGTGGTTAAATCTCCACGAAAACTTGTCTTTTTGCTTAGCAACACACGACAAGTTCACGACTGTTTCGTAGACATTAACCGCCTTTGGCAACTCCGTTTACGCTACCCCTTGTCCCCTCTCGTTTATCGGCATTTGTGGAGACCTCGAAAACTTACATTTGCCCTACAGAAACCCCTCTAATCGAACTGGTATTTCCAGATAAGAAGTCGAAGCATCTGAATTGCTCTACATTGCTCCTATGAATCGCGAAGTGTCATCTCCACAGCTTACTTGGTTGCGCTCACAATGCCACATACTAGCTATGATCATCTCTGAGGTGTGCTGGGTCACAGCCTTCAAGTTGTAGGTGGGATTGTTTCGAATTTACCTCGCACCACATCACACGCGACTCACTATACCTCTCGTACGATTCATGATCCCGTATCGCTTCGCCGCGTCTTCGCTCTGTGTGAAATAACACTGAAACTATCGAGATCTATTTCACTGTCCTGCTCACTTTCGACGCACAATTCTGCTGCTTTTTCCACTTCGCTCCAGAAAGTAGCCGGGACCAATGCCTCTGGATCTCATAGGTGCTTCTCGGGCATCTGGTACAGGTGTGTGCTCGCCTTCCTCCAGTCTAGCTTCAAGAATTCCGAGTAGGGCTTTGATGGTGTTGCTGCAATTTTCTCGTGGCTCGTTCATGGCACACAAGGTCTTGACGTCGCCGCTGAGCACGAAAGTACGATAGAAGCCATGCGCCTTACGCCTAATTTGCACGACTGTATCCCCATCACCCTCTTCGGCCACAATGTTGCGACTGGCCCTGCACCTGTTGTTAGCTCTCTAGTGGGCTAGGTTGCAGACTTCACCTTTAATCCTTCCCTTGTTACCTTGTTGCTCGGCACGATCGAACGCTTTCTTGCCCGTGCAATCGACGAAAGTGATGTTGTCGGTATTGATCGCATCAGTCGAGGATTGTCTGCATGGTGGAGCTGAAGGCCGTTCAGCGCGCGAGAGATCATCTACAACAGGACCAGAGTCAGGCACCTGACTAGTGGATTCTGTGGCATTAGACATGTTTATTAGTTAGATTGTTGGAAACTTGGTTGCCGACTGGAGCTTAATGGAGAGCTTGCAGCTGCTGCATCAACATGTTATAGCCCTGGCCCATATGTGAGTCCGATTGCATGCGCCAACACCATCACGCTTCACCAAGAACAACTCAATTGCGGAACGTCGGTGACTGAACTCTTGGTTCAAGCTGGCGATATGTGTCCATGAATGTCTTGCCGCAGTGCTGATCAGCGTGGCAGATATGCGCGAAGCGCCATTTTTCAACACCACTGGACCGCATTTCGCTACTTCGTTAAAGGTCTAGTCGAAAATCGATGCGAGAACTGTGTAAGGCTGCTTCATCGGTCAGCACTCGCTCTTTTAATGCATGCCATCGTCCTCCGCATCTCCCAATCTCGTCGATGTTGATGCCGTTCGGGACTGCTGAACAGCGGATGCGTACAATGACTGCGTTGGTGGTGACATAGTTTGCTGGACCGACAGCACGATGTGACGCGTACCGCGCAATGTTATCCAAAGTCTTTTTGAGGTAGGTGAAGCTTCCGGCCACGCTAGATGCCTCAAAGGACACAGACACGGCATCGTCGCCTTGTTTGCGTTAAGCTCCGGCCGCGATTCCAAGCCTCGCCGCTCGGCCTCATGACACCGCACCGATGCGGCTTGGAGTGCACCTTCGCACCACATCTTCGTATGATGACTTGATCGATGGTAGCAGACTACGCAAGCGGTGCAACGTTGGTTTTGCGCTTGGAATGTTGACGCAACGCGAGAAGACTCGACCTTCTAGCGTGGCGCACATCCCTGCTGGTCTCTCTCCTACCTCGGCCACATCGTCATTCCTCACCAGAAATAGCATGCACGAACTAGTCAATACGGGCCTACCCGCACGCCACCATCCAGTCCGTGAATCTTTGTGACATGACATGACAGAATAAAGACCAGCTATGGGTTGGCCTTTTGGCCTGCTTGTGTGTGACAAGACGAGTTCCTCTTCGAAATCGAAACACATTTACAAGCCCTCTTTAATCCCACAATATGATGCTGCAACCACGAAGAGCTCTCTTTGCAATTGCTGCGTTAGGATGTGGGGTGAATGCAACATGCAGCGGAGAATCCTGGGACGTGATTGTTGTTGGTAAGTCGAAGGGTACGTTCCAAGAAGCAGATGCTGATTTCGCTCAGGGTCCGGGCCAGCCGGTCTAGTTGTCTCTGACCGCATGAGCGAGGCTGGCATGAAAACCTTGCTCTTGGAACAGGGCGGACCTTCTTATTACACCACAGGCGGACGTGCGCGACCAGATTGGCTTAACGACACGGAGCTGAGTCGTGTCGATGTGCCAGGCCTGTACAAGTCTATCTTCTCAAATGATGACGGCAACCTCACATGCCCACCGGAGCTCTCGAACGCGTTCCAAGGATGCACAGTGGGTGGAAGTACTGCGATCAATGCCGGGCTCTTCTTCCAGCCACCTGCAAGCGATTGGGACCGTTACTTCCCCGAAGGCTGGTACAATACGGATATGCAAAGTGCAATCTCAAAAGTCCGAAGCAGGCAGCCTTTTACCAACAGTCCTTCTCAGGATGGCGAAAGATACTTGCAGAGTGGATATGATGCAGCGAAGGAATGGCTTGTTGATGGCGCCGGCTACATCGAGGTTGCTCTGAATGAAGGTCCCGAGAACCACTGCAAAGAGAAGAAGTTCGGCCGCCCTGAGTACAACTACGAGGGTGGCCAGCGGAGTGGTCCTGTTAAGACGTATCTCCAGACTGCACTGCAGCGCGAGAATTTTGCGCTCATGACTGGCGCGCGTGTTCTTCGTGTATCACGAGACGGTGAGGCTGCGACTGGGGTCGAGGTCCAGGGTAGCGATTCCTCGGAGGAGACACTCGAGTACTGCATCAACCAGGGCGGTCGCGTGATTTTGTCGGCCGGCGCAATCCTCAGCCCTCAGCTGTTGATGTGGTCTGGCATCGGCGACTCGGAAGCTCTTACCAACATCTCAGCACAAGGCCTGGTCAAGGTCGCATCGCCGGATTGGATCAACAACACGGCAGTTGGAGACAAGTTGTTCGATAACCCGAACACTTTCATCGAGCTCTTTTCGGACGGTATTTCCTCGTACGACTACAAGTACGCCGACCCAGTCGCTGCGGACAGTGATCTCTATCTCCAGTCGCGATCCGGGCCCTACTCTTTCGCATCACAGACCAGTGCCTTTTGGGACTACGTTCAGCAGGGCAACGAGTCCATCGGCTGCCAAGGAACGATCGATTCGAGCGGCTACCAGGACTACACCAAGAACGGAACGATCACACTGAACGTGTACGGCACCTCTGGGCTTAGATCTTTCGGACGCGTCAATCTTGACGGTAAGGGAATTGCCTTGCCATCGGCCAACTTCTACGCCGATCGGCGAGATGCTGAAGCTGTGGCTACCTTCGTCCATAATATCTTCTCGGCATTGCCGTCAACTCTAATGCCACTCAATGTCGCTCAGAACTCGACTGTGGAAGAGCTTACGACTTGGTTGACCACTTCGAGTTCATACACGATGGGTAATGTACAGCACTGGAGCAGTAGCTGCCGACTTGGATCGTGTGTGGATGCTGATGCGAAGGTCATCGGAATGGAGAATCTGTTTGTTGTAGATGCTTCTATCAGTGCGCCGCTGACGACGAATCCGGCCATGGGAACAATGATCATCGCTGAGAGGGCGGTGGAGAGGATATTGGCGTTGGCCCAGTAACGAGCGTGTTGCTGTATACTTCGATGTTTAATGAGCCATGAATATTTGCCCTAGTATTAATGATGTAAATAACATACCTTCTCAAACACTTCAACAGATTCTATATTAAATTGCCGGCGTACGACTCCTGTGTGTGATCAAGGTTCGATGTCAGCTGACTGCGGGCATAAAGCTAAAACTGCAGCTGCAATTCCTGCAATCTCATGAGATAAACCCTCCCAACACCCCATCGTATCGCAAACCAACTGAGAATATTCCTGAAGCTGTGTATCTCATCCTCGCCAACGACGTCTTCATTGACATACACTTTGGTTTCCAGTACGGCGAGGCCAGCCCTGAACACGCAGCAGAGGCCGGCGAAAGGCAGTAGTGGTATTTCTTCTGGGCGTGTAATCTTCTGCACAGCAATGCGTACCATATCCCATGCCATGCGATGAGAGTACCTGAGAGCTAGATGAGTTTTCGCATAATCAGCCCCTCCCGCATTGAGTATATCAGGCTGCGGCATGATGTTACTCGGATGTTGCACTTGTGTTGCGTGAAGGAGAATGTGGGAGCTGAGCAGCCAGTAAGCGAGGGTATCAGACAGGTTTGACTGCGAAGCCTACCAGAAAGCCATGGCTATCGCATCGCAGTGCAGCCAGGTATGCGGTTCCGGCTTGTCGACCAGTGCTTTGATGCAATTATTAATCGTTACATCGACTTGATCATACGATTGATTCGGCTCAATGCCATGCTGTCGAGCATAGATGTACTCCAAAACGTGACTGGATGCCAAAGCAGCAAGCGCGCGAATGTGCACTTTTCTCGGCGAGCTTGCATGTGCGCGTGGGGGATGTGGCGGGATGTCGGGACCCAAGGACTGTGCCAGGGATTTGCTGATAGCGTCGCTTGGGAGTATTGTGAGTGGCAGAATAGTGACCGTCATAGAAACCGATACCATGCTATATTAGTCAGTCGGAATATTCGACGTGAAGCTTGGGTGAACATACCGATCCAGCATCAGCAAGCTAGCTTTCAGCCAGTTCAAACTCTGCGATAGCTGGTTCGATGTTCTTTTCGCTTCAAGCTCTAGCATACGATACAGTGCAATCGAGCTAGCTAGTGTCTGCGATGCTTGAGTCTGTAGGCCGTGCCCGACCTCGTACACTGTGATCAGAAGTCCGACTTGTAAAACTTCAAGATCTAAAATAGATTTACTTTGCAATACACCGAGCGCTTGCTTCATCGCACGGTGTAATTCTTGGTGCTGGTATTGACATGTGCGTTTCGTAACGAGCCATAGGCACAACCACAACAGCGGGCTTTTAGAGCCGTCAGGACGGATCATTTGCTGCGATAGGTCGTCACTACAACCTAGTAGACTCTTTTCGAGCATGATCGGACACCACTGTTGGATGCTGGTGCCGAACTCTTCCAGGGCGACGGCCAAATCAACATGGGCATAGTCGAGGATTTCGCGGACCACATCCGAGAGCTTGGTAGCTGGAACAGGATTGCCCGGCTCGTCTATGCATGCTTTGATATGGCACAGAAGCTTCGTTGTCCCGTGTAGTGTCAGATCTGCATGCAAACAATCGCTGTTTTGTACTACCAATGGCTCAAGACCATGGCTTGAACGGCGTGATGGTTCAGTGTAGGGCGTGTAGTCGCAGTCTCGTCCCTTACTGGATGTCGTTAGCCTAAGTCCTGTTACATTTAAACTCGCTAATGACGGTGAAAGCGGAAAATCGCCAGCCTTACGCAGTACACCTCTCGCATTTCGGTAACACGCGATCGCACTTCTGTTTCCGCACCCTGCAATAAGCACAGACACTGGATGCCTTTTGGGTGACAGGGATAAATTTTGCTGTGACGTTCATGCTCAATACTAGTCTTCAGTGTTCTGCCAACTGTTCGGGATCGCAGGTAGCGGCCGACGCATGTCCCGCTGACAAGTGCTTTATAGCAAACGCGCTTCAAAGGCCATGTTTGGTGCATGCTGTGTATTGACGTATATCTTGGACACCATGGCGAAACTGCCCTTGATTAGAAAAGCCGAATCCCGCAAGGTGAAAACATGGCCGAGATGTAGGAAATGCAGGCCAGTCAGAGCAGCTTGTGGGAACATCTGAAGGAGCTAATCACTTGACCAGACCAAGACGGGCTAGTGTGCCGAAAACACGTCGGTAGCGGCGGCCGACGCATTGCCGGAGCGACGTCAAACTTCTTCATCAACTTACTAGGTATGAGTACCTGAGGATCACTGCGTACCGGTGAAGATGATGGACTGCGTTCTCGACAGATATCTGTTGTGAGAGAAACTATGATATGCGACGAGCGCAGGTCTTAGGATATCGTCGGTACTTCAGAAAGCATCACCTGCATGGGACAGCGTGCGACACCTGTACAAGCACTTCGAATGCCGCTCATGTTGTCTTCAACAGTCGAGGATGCCGTTGTGAGAATCTTGCCATCCGGCGGTCGGTTGTCGCAGTTCGAACGTTTTGCCGCATCACTGACTTCGGCAGGCCGCCGACACCCCTCCCTACGCCCTCAACCAAGCGCTTTGCGACGCCCGATTTTGAAGGATACTACTGTCACGTACTCTGACATATCTCACATGCCGAACAGACTCGTATTCGAGTAGCATCTCCAGGCTTCAATTTGGTGGAATCTTGAAACCAACCACTCTTCGTACATACTTGCGCAATTCACGCGCACGAGTGTCCACAACGGTCCCGGCAGTAGCCTGGCATCTCTCCAAGATGGTCGGTGTCCGACTTTATATTGCGAATCACCAATGCGGCAGGTCGTGGAAAGCCAGCCTGATCCAATATCGACTACCAGGGTACCAAAAAAGTGGTGACATCGTGGATACTGCGACCACCACTGCAGAGCAAATGCCGCAAGCGAGACGGAGCCTTGCGGAGTCCGAACATCCGTTTGGCTGCATGCTTGAGCTGCAGGACGAATCCTGGCGGTTGCGGCTGAAGATACCCATGCAAATCGCTTCGCATCCCTTCATCGGGACCGGCAAAATGTAGGATTGCCATCAAGGCGGACAGAAGCCACGCTGGGGCTCCACCTCTAGTCAAAAGTTGTACCTGGCTCCAGCCGGATTACTGGGTCTCAGCCATGGCTAGATCATGCTTTACTTTCGGGCAGAGCCGCACAACGCTATTTGCACATGGGTCAGAAATTTCATCTTGCACAAGCCTCAGTGCGTCTCTACGCCATGCGGTATAGGTTTCCGCGGGACCGTTGCGGTATCTATTTGAGTAGTTCAGATGAATTGACGGGCATGTTTGGAGAATGCGGTTGGGGTGATAGACCTTTGGCTCGAACTGCAGAGCATATTCACGCCGTTGCAGATGCGTGCATTCCGTCTGAAGAGGTGCAAAAATTGATAAACACTTGTTAGTTATGGGGCTACTCGTTTCTTCGTTACACATGAACTTCCAGCTTTTGACTTTACTTTACCACCACACTCGTCAATTCCACGGACCTTGTCGAGCTGTCACATCCACTTTTTGGTTGTGTGGAATACAGACCATCCGTCGATTCGGAGTCCATCTCTCCTCTTTGCCGCGGTGGTCTTGCGAAACCGAACTTCCGGTCCCCTGAGTCCGCGCTTTGCTCTGAAGGTGTGCCGTACGACTTTTGCGATCGCCGCGTCCTAGACAGGTAACGTTGCGCGAACGATGAGAAGAAGTTGCCCTTTCCACTCCGAAACACAGCTGCACATACGGGCGTGCACGCGCAAACTATACCGGCGGTGATCTCGGCCGAGCTACGAAGCTTGCGTCAGCATTTCCGTCATGGGACTTGCTTACCACTCTGCAAGTGTGTGGAAAATGCCGGGGAACATCTTACCTGAAGATATAGATCTTGACAGAATCCCACATGAGGTCAGTCGAGCTGAGAACCTTGACTCTGAACACCAATGACCCTATGGAACATGCTGTGGCGCTATTCACAAAGCATCATGGTCAGCTCCAAGTCTGTGAAGTACTCGCTGATGGCGTTGCCAATAACATACATTATGCCGGTCATGAAGATCAAGCTCACACCGATCCTCTTCGCCAGTGGCAGATTGAGAACCAGAATGGATTGTACTGGTATCACGAGCAGGTAGATGTCGGACAAAGTACCGAATGCGCCTTGGAATATTGCGAGGTGGTTAGCGTTATTCCCGATAGCCGCTGCTTTCGCGGACCAGCCTGCCAGAGTCTATGAACAGCAAAGGTTTGAAATTAGTATATTTCTCACATTTCTTTCGTCGATGCACACTTACCTGGGGCTGGCCAGGCGGTGGCACAAAGAGGATCATGTTGGAGATGACGCTGGCTGTGTAGAGGATCGAGCAAGCTGCCATACCACCGTAGATCAACCATCGTACGGTCGTCTTAACCTTGAACAGCCGAAGGTAGAGACACAAAATGGACAGCTTGACGAAGAGCGCTGCTACAGCGTAAAGACAGACAGAGGCGAGTGTTTTCTGCATCATAGTAAGCATGCTTGCTCGGACAGCCTTGGTGAGAGACACAGTCTACAAACCTGGAGGGTTGCTTTCGTGATGTCAAGCGCCTTGATGTCCCACATGTGTCCGCCTAAGATTCTCCCTTTTCCGGGTGCTAGCACTTGGAATGTATTTAGATACAGTACATGTATGGTAAGGCTTTCGACCTACATGAGATGGACACAGCGTCGTGCGCCACTAGGCCTGCCTACACAACATCAGCAAGATGCCCGACACAATTGTGACAATGCGGCTCACAAATGCTAGAATACACCATACTAGGAACATTTGTCAGCGGGCTATAATCGTCATACCCAAAGAAGAGTAGCTTACCATCGTCCCATCCGTACATTTTGGTTATGCTTATCTTCGCATACAAGCGCAGAATGATGAAAACTGCAGCCACTGCCATGCATAGGTTCATGGAGATCTCTGCCTGTGTCTTGAAAGTCTCTGGATTGATGAAGTTGGTCTCCTTGCCTGGAGGCGGCTGGCCGAGGGTCATGTTGACCAGCAACGTAGGGTCTATTGTGTCCATATTGCCGGACATTGTGCTGGAATGGTGACTTGCGATGGCGCAACAAAGGTTGAAAACAGCAGTCGTAGTGGAGTTGTTCTTGAAAAAGTGGCTACCACTCAGCACAGAAGCGGCTGGTAGAGGAGATGGAAGAACCAAAAAACGGTTTTACACGTTGGTAGTCGTAATTGACGGGTGCTCACCACCTAGGTAAGCATGATCCGAAATCAGCGCGTTCGCCGCTACAACATCGGAGCCAACAACAGCATCAAATTGTGAAGGATGCTCATCCCGGTATGTAGCCCGGGAGCATGTATGTACTTGGGGCGACATGATTAAAGTAGGTCTGCGCCATGTCCCGTTTATCCAGTTGGATGGACACCGGAAGGCTGCACCCCAAATCTATTAGTGGCACTTCCAAGCCTGCAGGTCATCCCACTGCGTAGTTGATAATTTGAGTGGGTCCACAGAGCCGTTCATAGAGCGACGATACAGGTCCAGGGTCGCGCTGAAGCGTCGGAAGAGGCAGGAAGTGCATAGATCGATCTGCATGTCAGACGGTCAAGGCCGTGTCGCAAGGATGCGCGGGGTGAACGGAAAGCGGGAGAACGCGTTGGTGTGGGTGGGTGCACGGCCCAGCACTTTCGAGAACCAGGATGTTCATTGGTCAGACGCTGCCAGCGCTTAGTTCGCTTTCGTTCACGAATTCAAGGCAGTTCTGTTCGATCAATCATGACTACAGTGGTGATTTAGCCCGTAGAGCTCGGACTGTGTGTCGCTGAAGACGGAAGCATTGTCCGCTTATGCAATGTCCCCGAGGATGCTTTTTTGCATCGACGAGATGTACTGAGAAACATGACCAACGCTGGTGCTGGCATACACCGTGATGCAACTCATTGAATTCGTTTAGACGATAGCTATAGGTGCCCACTTAGTTCAACGAAACAGCTTGAACCCACCCGGGACTCGATATTGGAAGAAGCCCAGAGGATCGTACTTTAGGCTGACCGCCTGCAGCTTCAGCTTGTTCACAGTTCCGTATCCTTCGATGGGATTTTGCGACTTATCCGCGTAGTTGAGATACACCCATCGGTTCCAGAGGCCTCTCCTCTTCGACTCGGTCACGATACGGTCTTTTATCTGGTTGGCCAATTTATTCACTGCGGTATCATGGCCAGGATTGTCCCACGACGCACTGACGAGGCAGAGAACAAGCGCCGTCCTGGAGTCGTCCAGGCCAAGTGAGTTCCCTCCCGAAGAAGCTCCTTTTGAGGTCGTGGCTGGCGTGACTGGCTGTATTGTGATGGTGATCGAGCTGCCTGGAGATGCAGGAAGCTGAGGGCCGAGACTCTTGAGGGTGTCGTATGCGTACTGGACCATCTTGAGATCATTTTTGAACGTCGTTGTAATGTACACTTGCCTGGTGATGAAGTCAGTACCCCAATGCGTGTATCGGCGCGTGCGAACTCACCGACGTCCGTTTGGATTAAGAGCAGCAAACTCGTCGGTAAAGTCTGACTGATTGGAGATGCGCATCGTATTACTGAACTGAGGCTGCGCCATGGTGAAGGGCTGCATTGTCACCGGGTTCTCGACGGCTTTAGTGTATTCAACGCTTGTGACAGCAACAAAACTTCCACCCGAAACGTAGGCGTGGCTCTGCAACAAAGCGGCATATTCGTCGTAGCCCTGGTCCTTGTTGAGATTGACGAAAGCTTTGAGTAGAGCGGGGGACGCTGAATCGTCGTACACAATGGAGCCGCCCCAGAATTTGCCCTGCGGAAAAGAGCGTAGGTCATAACGAGTTACGACGCCGAAGTTGTTAGAGCCGCCCTTGAGTGCACGGAAAAGATCCGAATTACTCGCCGCATTGGCATTAACAACCTCCCCGTTTGCGAGAACGACTTCGAAGTTATCGACGTTATCGCTTGCAAAGCCTTTACGTGCGGAGAAGTAGGAAATGCCACCTATTTTCTGCATCAGAGATCATGTTCTACGCTGTCAAGAGAAGACTTACCACCCAATGTAAGACCGCTGACGCCAATTGACGAACCGCGGCCTCCAATCACTGCAATACCCATGGCTTCCGCCTTCTTGTAGACTTCTCCCCAAACACATCCTGCGCCAACGGATACAACGGATTTATCTCGGTTCACTGAAATGGCTTTCAAAGAGCTCAAATCAATAGTAACGCCTCCATCTATGTTGGCGCTTCCAGCCCATGGCGTATGACCACCGCCACGAATAGCGACCTTGCACGAATCGCTGAGAGGCAGCCATCGTAGCACTTTTATTGTGACAGCAACATCGTTCGTGTCTCGGGGTTTGACCACGCAATTGGGTTGCAGAGAAGCCTCTTGCGTTGTCCAATAAGAGGCTAAGGATGATGCATAAGCGCTGCTTGACGGGTACGAGACTCTTCCAGGCAGCGCAGCAGAGATGAGAGAGCACTGAAGACCACGTAAGCTGGAGTCAAGACTGCAATCAAGTATGTAGGACGAGTGTGGAGATGACAAGTGGCGCAGCAAACCATGGGAGGAGTGCCCGTGTGCCTCGCCTCATTGGAGGCGTGACTACCGCGAAGCTCTAGAAGGCGAGCAGGCATGTGATGAAACAGTTGGATGAGACAGGACGAAAACAACTAACACAGCTCAGATCGCGAGGTACAGCTGCGGGCACAGGATGCAACCCAATGCCGACTCCTTGGACGGCTGCCAAGCAGGCGGAGAGGCAAAGGACCCGGGCAGACGGTTGAAACATCATGGTAACAGGGTGCAAAGAAGGCAGACTCGATGAACATGCATCAGCTCTCGTGAAGCGTGCTTTTAGCCCGGGAGCGCCGTAGAGTATATGTACAAGCTGGGATTACCTAGTAGGTAAGATAATGAGTTGCTGGAAGTTGCGACTAATTGAGCCCATGCAGTCGCATAAACAAGCCATAGCACGGCTCGGTCCTTCAGCTCCACAACATACTTCCGCAGGATTCTGTAGGGCATTGAAAGAGGCGCGCTAGAGCCGCCATCGGTTACTGGTCCAATCAGAGGCCTTGCACGCTCTGGTCGGACGGGCCACCCAAAAACGTCCTCGTCTCCGTGGGCTCACTTCTTCATGGCCCCACGACTCCCAGCATACGGAGCATGCATGTGTACGCGTAGAAGTGACTGCGCTTATGTTCATTAAGCCAATATCCAAGAGAATTTGCTGGGATAAATGGAGGTCTAGGGCTTTCTGGACCTGTTCCCAGCCAGCTGAAGCTCAATGCGGCTTGCAACCGAAGGCTCATCATCCCATGCGAGCCGCCTCATCTCAGCTCGGGGTCCGAAAAGCCGCAGGGCAGAGAGATGCAGGGTGATCATGGCCGTCACTTGCAGAATTAGTCTTGTGCTACATGGCATACTTATGGTACATAGCGATGTGGACTGTATATCAGTTCGAGAACCCTCGCTGCTCACATTTTTGTTAGTTAGCAAAAGATGAATTCTACGACGCTGGAGTATTTGATGCCTCAGGGCGTCACCGATGGCGAACTCGTCTCGCAGCCGTGGAGTACGGACTTCATGCTCGTGAAAGCGCATGTAAGTCCGATCCTCGGCATAAAGCTGGGCGAGGTGCTCGTGGACAGTGCTGATGAACTTGCGTAGGGAATCTTACACCAACTAGGCGCTACTGCACGCATGGGAGCCGCATCCATCTTGCTGATACTGTCGATACTGGTCTACTCCACAGCAATCCTGCGCAAGAAGGATGTACCTCAGAGCACGGCGAAAAGTCCTCCTATGGCTCCATATTGGACGCCATTGATAGGCCATCTAGTCTCATGGCAGCGAGATTCACATGCTTTAGCGACGAGATTACTGTGCGTCTTCCACGTGCTCTGCTCCTTTGTTAAAGTTCTCGCGGCTTACAAGTTTGACAGATCACGATACGGGCATGCTGTACCGTTCGGCCTCAAGATCGCTACCAAGAATGTTTACTTCCTTGGAGATCCAAAACTTGCGGACAACCTCATGAGACACAATCATGGACTGAGTGATGTCGAAAATATATGTTTCGTCCTAAAACACGTCTTCGGTACCGATCCAAACGTTGTCAAGTCTATGTATCGCGATGACGACTCGGGTCCCGGAGCAAAGCCCTATCCAGGATCAGTCACTCCGCCTGAAAGACGAGCACGGTATCTGATGTCAAAGTCTGCTCGAGAGTTCCTTGGTGGTCCAAATGGAGTGAAGCTAGGAATACGCTACAAAGACTTGCTCATCCGCAACCTCGCCCAGAACCGCCTTCTCGATGGAGGGGAATGGAAGAGTTACACTGATTTATGGGATTTCAGCTACGATTTGCTCTTCCCAGCGTCCACTGAAGTAATTTTCGGAAAGCGCATTCTCGATGTGAACCCCTCGCTCGCGTCCGACATTCGTGGCTTCCTTGATGACCTTCCGACATTTCTGGGGATGTGGCCGCGGTGGTTGGCACCGGCGACATATCGTAGGCGCGATGTTGCACTCGAATCAATCAAGAACTGGATTCGTGAGATCGAGCGCCACGATGTTAAAAACTCGGGTTGGGACCCTCAACTTGGCAGTGACTATATCGGGGAGCGACATCGGTTTCTCCGCAAATTTGAGGAGGTCAACATTGATGTCGAGGCCGCAGAAACGCTCGGATTGTTTATGGGGTAAGTCGCTACTCAGTTTATTCAGAAAGGGCTCTAACATACACACAGTGTTGTTCCAAATGCTCTAGGCGCTCTGTACTGGACACTGTTTGAAGTCTTCACGCGACCTGAACTCGTTGAACGCATACGGCCCATTGTCGAATCTGTAGCCGATCCTACCACGGGCGATATAGATTCAGTGAAGCTTTCGCAAGACCCATTGCTCCAGTCAATTCTAGCTGAAGTCATACGGATCCGAGTCCAGGGCATATTGCTTCGCTCTGCGACGTCAGAGATAGAGCTCGAAGGCTGGAAGTTTCCAAAAGGCGCTTATCTCATGGCACCCACACATTTCGGACACTTCAACAAGAATGTTTGGAATACTGGTACACCCGACTCACCGCATCCTCTCGACGGCTTTTGGCCAGAGCGATTTCTCATCTATCCGGATACTCCAGGCTCTGGCCCCTTGCGGTCCGCACATGGAACAAAGGTTCATCGCGCACAGGTCTCGGGATCGTCTTCTGGCCCGACCTACTCTGAGCAGGGCTTGAAAGGTGCTTACTTTCCTTTCGGAGGGAAAATGCATCCATGCCCAGGCCGCCAGTTCACCCAGTATGAAGTACTCAACACTCTTGCTATCCTGGTACTCAACTACGATATTGAGATTTGTATTAAGCCAGGATGGGCGCCCAGAATGAATACAAAGACTTTTGGCCTCGGGACGCTACCACCCGCAGAGAAATTACCATTCAGAATTAGACGGAGGTGTGCATCATGAGCGATTGGCATTAGATACCCGGGCCGTCAGAATTAGACAAAGGTTGAGCGATTGGCATTAGATACCCTGTTATACAATACGAAAGATTTCATTGAACAGCCAAGCGCACCTTCAGCAAATCGCCCTTGAGGATCTCCTCCCTCTTCTCGCTCAGCGCTTCCATATCCCACGACGCGCTAACGTACCGACCGCTGAGCCACTCCCTCCTTTCCGCACCAAGCCACAGCAGCGTATCACCAGAAAGCTCTAGGGTTTCCGTCAGACGATGATGCATCTCGGCCGGCATTTTGGCCGCAAGTTCGGTCATAATAGCGCCCGGATGTACGGCAATCGCGAGTACGCCTTCTTTGCCTTCGCCATCATCTTAGTTGATGTACTCCGTCAATTGCATAACCGCCAGCTTCGCAGACCCATACGCTGAGTTCCCCGGAACAAGCGAAACAGCGCCGATCGAGGTGATGTTGATCAAGATCCTGAGTTGTGACTTGATGAGCATAGGGAAAAACGAGTAAGTGACGTTGTAGACACCTTTGACGT
>Ga0265798_10003454_pt1 | contig 22476 bp, 25 predicted proteins | sample P3T30metagenome_FD_192430 | JGI IMG/M metagenome (GOLD analysis project Ga0265798, IMG submission 192430) | Plant litter microbial communities from East Loma Ridge, Irvine, California - P3 T30 | ecosystem: Environmental > Terrestrial > Plant litter > Unclassified | place: USA: California... | reverse complement strand
AACAGGCTTCCGCCCCTAAAGCTGACGCGGAGACCCCGCCGGCTAAGCCCGGCCGCAAGGCGAAAGCGCAGTAACCCATGCGCCCCGAGACCATCGCCTGGCTCGCCAACGTGCGCGCCGAGGCGACGGCCCCGGGCGCAATCCTCGTTATCGTTCGCGGCCCGGCCGGCTCGGTGACGTTCTTCCCTGAAGACATAGTCGGCAAGTCCGACGACGAGCTGCTAGCGTTCATCGCTGGCCGGCTCGCTGAATCCTGAAAGGCTGCCGATGGCTGCATTCCAAAAAGTCCCGGACTTCGTTGAGCAGGTGCTCAAGGGCGTGCACAACTTCGCCGCCCACACTTTCAAGCTCGCATTGACCAACGTCGCGCCGCAGGCGGCGAACGCCGTGCTGGCGGACCTGACCCAGATCGCCGCGACCGGCGGCTATGTCGCCGGCGGCGTCGTACTGGACTCGGTCGTGCTGTCGGAAACGTCCGGCACGGCCAAGGTCGTGATCGCGGACGAGGTGATCGCCGCCAGCGGAGGCGCAGTGGGCCCGTTCCGCTACGCCGTCGTGTACAACGACACTGCCACGAACAAGCCACTGGTGGGCTACTACGACTACGGCTCGGCGATCACTCTGAACGACGGTGAAACCCTGACGGTCGACTTCGATCAGTCCGCCGGCGTCTTCACCCTGGCCTGATCATGACCCCTGAACAGCAAGCAGCGCTGCGCGCCCAGGCGCACGGCAACCCGGCATGTGCTCAGGCGCTGGCCGCGCGCGACCTCGACGAGCTGGCGCGCATCCTGTCGGTCGGCCGCACCAGGCCGTCGGCGCGCGAGATCGGCAACGGCACCATCTTGGAAGTGCTGGGCCTCGCCGCCGGCAACAAGCTGCTTGACCACATCGCCGCCCAAGAAGACTTGCGGCACGTGCGACCGCTGCTCGAGCAGGGCCGCCTGATTATCGGCGCGTCGCTCGTGCAGGCGGCGCTGCAGGCATACGTCCAGCTTGGCGATGTGATCACGCAGGCCAATGCCGACAAGTTGTGCGCACTGGGCCAGGACCAGGATCCGCTGACGCCGAAGCAGGTCGCCGATGCACTGTATGGCCCCGATGTTACGGAGGAAAGCTGATGGCTAAATCGAACGCCTATAGCGTTATCCTCGCGCCGTTCTCTGTCTCCCCTGGTGGCACGAAGGCCAGTCCGAGCAAGGATACCGGCGCATTCAACCTGCAGCCGAACTACGGTACCGGGATCACCGTCGCGATGACGAACGGGGCGAGCGCACCGAGCGCACCGCTGCAAGCTCAGATTCAAGTCAGCGGCGACCAAGGCGCCTGGCGCGACTACGGCCCGCCGCTGGTCGGCGACACCGTCTCCGGAAGCTCTAATAGTTGGTCCGTCGACGTGCCGAAACATTACATGTATGCACGCGTCATCGCCCACAGCGCCGGCACGAATCCGGTAACGCTGTCCGTCGAAACCCAAGCTGCAACGGGCTTGTAATGCCGTTCGCGCGCTCGCAACCAATCGGCGCGCCGCGCCTGGCGCGCACGAACCCTCTGCTACGTGGCATGCGGCACTCGTGGGGCACGAACGTCGCCGGGCCTGGGGTGGCCTACGATGCTGTCGGCCGGGCAAATGGCACGTTCGGCGTCGGCATCCCCTCAACCACATCGGGCAACCAGTGGGTAGCTGGTCCGAACGGCTACTACCTGAACTACGACGACGCCGGTACCGGCACGGTCAACTCCGTCACCATGATGGTTGGCGATGCAAACGGCTCGGGTTCGCCGGGGTCGAATACGTTTGCATTCGCTTTCCGTTGCCGGCTCGGAGCACTGCAAAACGGAATTGCGATTTACGGATCGTCCATCGGTGGAATCGAGCTCCAGATCTCCGCAGCGGGGAAAATTGAGCTGGTGAAGCAGCAGGTTGCCGCGCTGGGTGCGTCATCTGGCGCGGTCTCGGCCGGCGTCGATGTGGATATTGGTATCTCCTACGACGGCAACACCGTCAACTATTACATCAACGGCGTACCAGCCGGCTCATCGAGCAGCTCCCAGACATTCAATCTGGCAGCGCAGTATTTCCTTGGAGCGGCCGGCAATGGCGAGCGTCTGCCGAATGGGTCGCGCATCTACAGACTCGACATCTGGGATCGCCCACTTGTCGCCAGCGAGTTTAAGGCATGGAGCGCGAACCCCTGGCAGCTCTACGAAGCCGGGAGCGATGACGATGATCAGCCCGCGGCGCTCACGGCACCGAAGCAGTACACGCTTGCCGCTGCAGGCGGCTCGTTCTCAGTCGCCGGTGCTGGCGCTGGCCTGCGCGCGGCTCGGCGCATGCCGGCGGCCGCAGGATCGTTCGCAGTTGCGGGCGTGCTGGCGTCGCTACTTGCCCGCCGCCGCCTGCCAGCCGCGCCGTCCAGCTTCGCGCTGGCAGGGGTGAGCGCAAGGCTGGCGGCCGCGCGCCGACTCGGCGCTGATGCTAGCGCTTTCGTCCTGGGTGGCGCATCCGCATCGTTGCGTACCGCTCGCGCGCTGCCCGCTGGGCCGGGCGGATTCGCTCTCGCGGGCAAGCCAGTTGCATTGCTCGCATCCCGCCGTATTCCAGTCGCTCTTGGCGTCTTCGCTCTCGGCGGTGCCAGCGCTCAGATCCGAGCCGCGCGCAAGCTGCCGGCGGGTGCTGGCGCATTCATCCTGACAGGTAGCAGCGTCAGCATGACCTATGCGCCGGCGCCCGGGCCGGGCACGCCGACCTACACACTGGCGGCCGCGTCGGGGGCTTTGGGCCTAACCGGCGCGCCGGCGGTGCTTCGCGTTCAGCGTCGATTGGCCGCAGCGCCCGGAGAGTTGCGTCTGATAGGCGTTCCTGCCGCTATCTTGGCCGTGCGTCGGCTGGCTGGTGGCGTCGGAAGCTTCAATTTGCAGGGCCAAATCGCTAGTCTGCGCGCCGCACGCCTCTTTTCCGTTGAAGCGGGCGCGTTCGAGTTGCTCGGCGGTGGCGCGCAGCTGCGATACAGCGCCCAGATTGACTACGCTCGCGCGCCGGCGGGCCCAGGCTATGCGCCGCAGCAGCATTACAACGAGAGCCGACCGGCTGCGACCAGTTCGCCGCGGCCGGCCGCAACGCAAAGGAACTTCCGATGAGCACACGACTGATCGTCCCGCCGGCGGCGCTGGCGGTGTCGATGGGGGCCGCGCGCCTGGCTGCCCGGGTCGACGTCAACCTGGATGGCACTTCGGCGCTCGATTCGGAAATCGAAGATGCAATCCGGACGTACACCGCCGAAGCCGAGACCGAAACCAATCGGGCAATCATGGAACAGGCCTGGCGCGTGACGCTGGATGCTTTCCCCGCCGCCGTCAAACTGGACAAGGCCCGGGTGCTGCAGGTCGAGCACGTCAAATTCTACGACGCCGGCGGCGTGCAGCGCACCCTGGATCCGCAGGACTACCAGGTCGATGCGGAGAGCGAGCCGGGGTACATCGTGCCGGCGCCCGGGACAGCCTGGCCAGCGACGGCAAGCCGCATCAACGCAGTCGAGGTGCAGTACCGCGCTGGCTATGGCTCGGATGATGCGTCGGTGCCGGCGGGGATAAAGGGCTTCATCCTGGCGCGCATCGCTGAGCATTTCGAGTCCGGCGGTCAACCCAAGAACGAGAACGTAAAGCGGCTTCTTTGGTCGGAGGTGGTCTACCTATGACGATGAACCAGCGAGTAACGCTGCTCAAACGGGAGCAGGGCAGGGACGCCGCGGGCCAACCAGTTGAAAGCTGGCCCGAGGTGGCCACGATCTGGGCTGGAGTCAGATTCCAGACCGGCGCCGAAGTGCTGCGGGCCAATGCCGAGACCTCGATCGTGCGTGTGTCAATCCGGATCCGCACGCGGGCCGACATCGATGGCGCCTGGCGCGTGCGCTACCTGGGCGTCGAGTATGACATCAAGTCTGCGCTGCCTGATTCTGCCGATCGGCAGTTCATGTTCCTGGTATGCGAGAGCGTCACGTGATCGAGTTCGATCTGTCCCAGTTTGAATCCACTTTCCGCGAGGCGCTAGCGAAGCTCGAGGAGGGCATCGGCGAAGATGTGCTGCGCGCTACGGGCTTTGCAGGCGCAGAGGTATTTCGCGATGAGGCGAAGCGCAACGCGATGTCACATGCGAAGACCTACACGATTTACAACAACATCATCGTCAAGCGCGTCGAGGAAGACTCGAACGGAAAGACGCGCCAGGTCTACCTCATCACGGTGCGAAAAGGTAGGTACGGCGGCGACGATGCCTTCTACTGGCGGTTCGTCGAGGATGGGCACAAATTTGTCCCAAAGAACACGAAAGTCAGCAAGAAGACTGGTCGCACGGTCGGCTGGAAGGCGCACCGCGCCGCGGCCGAGCTCGAGTACGGAACAGCCAGTGCACCGGCATACCCCTTCATGCGTCCAGCTTACGAAAGCAAGAAGCAGGAGGCCGTCGACGCTATGACCCAAAAGCTGATCGAACTGTTGATGAGGAACGCTGGCCAATGACGATTGAGACGCTGATCTATGAAGTCCTGAAGGATATGGCCGGTGGCCAGGTATTTCCGGATGTCGCACCTGAAAAAACGCAGCCGCCCTTCATCACCTTTCAGGCTGTCGGCGGCGAGCCAATGAACTTCATCAGTGGCGATCGCCCTGGCAAAACTAACACACGCATGCAGGTGAATGTCTGGGCTGTGACGCGCTTGGAAGCATCGGCACTGGGTGAGCAGGTGGAAGACGCGGTGCGCGCCGCGGTCGACCTGCAACCCGAAGTGCTGACCGGTCGTGTCGCGACCTACGACGAAACCACGAAATACCGCGGGACCATGCAGGACTTCAGCCTCTTCCACTGACCGCAATTCGAATTCATACCGAGCCGCCCTGATAGATCCGGGCGGCTTTTTTCATGCCCGGATTCCGGGCTTTTTAACTTGAAAGGCCCATCAAATGGCAGTTTCCGTACCCAATAACAGCAGCTTCTCGGTCGCTACCACCTACGGCGCGCCGATCTCGGTCACCGCCGCAACCAACGCGACGGAGGCGGTGCTGACCACTGCTACCAACACCTTCGCAGTCGGCGACATCGTCGAGTTCACCAGCAGCGGCTGGGTGAAGGCGAACCTGCGCGTGTTCCGCGTGAAAACCGCAACCACGACCAGCGTCACCCTGGAAGGCTTCGACACTACCTCGATCAAGGCTTTCCCGGCGGGCAATGGTGCAGGCTCGCTGCGCAAGGTCCAGAGCTGGACCGTCCTGCCGTACATGAAGGAATTCGCAGTGTCCGGCGGCGACCCGAAATACAACACCGAAGAATACCTGGACGTCGAAGACGAGATCCAGATGTTCAACGGCTTCTCCGCCTCCTCGATCGCGATGAGCATCGCTGACGATCCGGCCCTTCCGCACAACGCCGTGCTCCAGGCTGCGACTGACTCGCAGGCGGTGACCGCCATCCGCGTGGTGCTGCCGTCGGGCGCACCGCTGCTCTATAACGGCGTGCTGGGTTTCAATCCGAGTCCAACGCTGGTCAAGGGCCAGGGCATGGTCGTCAAGTGCGGCGTTGCTCTGCGCAGCCGCGTGAACCGCTACGCGTCGTAACAGTGTTGCCAGCCGGCGCTGAATAGTCGGCGCTGGCTTTTCCGCCGCGGGGTAGCTCCTCGCGGTCTTTTTCTTCCTCCCTTCGAAAGACAAAAATCATGGCAAAAATCTCCCTCAATCCGAACCCGACCTTCAAAGCCAAGGCGCCGATCCATGTGCCGGGCGGCCGCAAGGCGGAGATCGAATGGATTTTCAAATACCGCGACGCTGATGAGTTCAAGGAATTCATGGAAGCGCTGGACGGCCGCAAGGACATCGACATCCTGATGGACATCGCAAGCGGCTGGGACCTGGAAGAGGCCTTCGACCAGAAGAACCTCGAAGTCCTGACCAAGAAATACATCGGCTCGGCCCGCGCGACGCTCGAAACGTACGTGAACGAACTGACCGGCGCACGCGCAAAAAACTAAGGGACGTTGCTGCGGCCCTCTACGAAGCCGAGCCGACCGAGGAGGAACTTGCGGTCGCCGGCCTCACGCGGGAGGACGTGGCAACGTCGGTCGAAATCTGGCCAGACAACGTTCGGGCCTTCAACGTGTTTCAGGGACTGCGCACGCAGTGGCGCATAGGAATGGGCGGCCCAACTGGGCTTGATTACACCGTCGCCTACCACCGCATGCAGCGCATGGACCTGTCGCCGCAAGAGTTCAACCAGCTGGACGAAGACTTGCAGGTAATGGAAGCATCTGCTCTGACGATGATGCACGAGCAGATGGAGGAACAATCCTCCAAGCGTAAGTAAAACCAAGCCACCTACGGGTGGCTTTTTTATTGGGCAAGCGATGAGCGATATCGTCAACACCGCGACAATCAAGGTTGTCACCGACGCATCCGAAGCAACGGCCGGACTGCGCCCTCTCGACGATAGCATCGCGAAGACTGGCAAGAGCCTCGAAAACTTAGAGGCAACCGCCAAGAGGACTGGCAAAACAGTAGAGACCGTGGGCCAGTCCCCCGGGTTAGAGCGAGTTGGCGACGGCGCTGGCACTGCAGCAGTGCGCGTCGACCGGGCCACCAAGAACATGGCCGACTCGATTCAGCGCGCAACGACCGCGATGTCGGCCGGCGCCAAAGGATCTGCCGCGTATTACGAGGCTCTCGCGAATTCGCGCGGGATTAACGTGGGGGCATTGCGTCCGTATCTCGCGCAACTTGAGGAGGCTACTCGCAAGGCTGATCTCGCAGCTGATGCTCAGCGTCGCCTAGATGAGTCGACCAAATTCCTTGATGGTCTGCGTTCTCGCACCGAGGGCATCGGCAAGTCCGCATCGCAACTCGCCGCTCTGCGCGCCGAGCAGCTTGGCGTAAGCGAGGCTGCTGCTGGCATGATCGCGAAATTGCGCGAGCAAGAAGAGGCAGGCGAATCGGTATGGGGCAATCTCGGCGAAATGGCGGGCAGCTTCAAGGAAGTGCTGCTCGGCTTGGCCGCTGGTGCTGCCGCCGCCGGCTTAGCCATTGGCGCACTGGTCAACAATGCGATCAATGACCTGGCAGAGCTCGACGATATGGCCCAGAAGACCGGCTCCAGCGTCGAGAGCCTGTCAAAAATTCAGAAGGTGGCCGCGGTCTTCGGGCCAGACATGGGGGCCGTCAGCGGTGCGCTCGACAAGCTGGCGAAGGGAATGGCTACCGTCGACGACGAGAGCAATAAGACGCAAAAGGCGCTGAGCGCCCTGGGCGTCTCCGCCAAAGATTCGTCGAACAAACTGCGAGATCCATCGGAGGTGCTGGTCGACGCTGCGAAGGCGCTCCAGAACTACAACGACGGCGCTGCGAAGACGGCCATCATCACTGACCTGATCGGCAAGTCCGGAGCGGACCTGCTGCCATTCCTCAATGACCTAGCCGAGAACTACGACAAGGTCGGCAGTGTCTCGTCCGAGGCTGCCAGCGCTGCAGCCGGGTTCCAGGATCAGCTCGGATGGATGAAGCTTCAGTTCAAGGACTTGTTCACCGCAATCGCGGTCGATGCGCTGCCTGCACTCAGCGATCTGGCCGGCGCCTTCCAGGATGTCTACAAAGGACAAGCGGACCTGGCCGAAGGCAAAGGCAAAGAATGGGCTGACGAGATGGCCCTCGGCATTGCTCAAGCAGCTGATGCCGCCGTCATCCTCGGGCGCAGTCTGGCAATCATCTGGAACAGCCTGAAGGCAGTTCTCGCCGATATGAAGGTAGCCACCACCGCGATTGTTAACTTGAATCCAGTTGTGGCTGGTTACAAGGCATTAAATGGTGGATCGGCGCTTGGTGATTTGAAAAAGGCGGTTGACGAGCGAAATAAAGTTGTCACCACTGCCAATGAGCGCCTCGAGGAGCTCCTTAATCGCCCGCTCGGCCAGTTCGAAAACGCATTCTTGGAAAGAATGAAGGCGCGCGGCAAGGAGGCTGAAGCGCCGGCTGGCACCAAGTCGAATCTCAACTATGAGGCTGGCAACGATAAGTCGGAAAAGGCACGCGAAGCGGCCCTTAAAAAAGAGGAGGACGCGTACGCCAGCCTGACAGCCGCCATTGCCGCCAAAACGGAGGAAAACAGGCTTGAGATAGCGGTTAGTCAGCAGGCAACCGAGTCACAAAAGCTGCAGATAAAAATCGATCAGGAGACTGCAACTGGCAAGTTGAAACTGACGGACGACCACAAAAGGGCGATCCAGGCAAAGCTCGATGATCTCGCTGCATCTGAAAAGTTGCTGAAGGCCGATCAGGCTCAGCGTGAGGTAACGAAGTACATCAACGAAAGCACGCAGGCGCGGCAGCAGCAAATCGCAGCACTGGGTGTCGAATATGCGATGTATGGCAAGAGCGCGGATGCGCGCTCCAGTGCCATGGCTGCAGTCGAGGCGCAAACCTGGAAAGAAAAAGAGCTGGCTAAGCTCCGTGAGGACAACAAACCGATCAGCGATCAGATCGTCAAGCAGCTCGATGCCGAGGCAAAGGCGCGTGCCGAGGTCAGCCAGGCAGTTCTGGGGCAGACGAAAGCGCTGCAGTACGCCGCGCAGCTCGAGGACGAAAACAAAAAATTTGGCATTCAGTACATTGCTGACGACAAGCTGCGTGCGGCAGCACAGCTCTCGCTCGATACCGAAACTTGGGAGGAGCGAATCCGCTTGGCGGGCGAGGGCACCGAAGCGCAGAAGATCCTGCAGCAGAACTTCGATACTTGGTACCAAAATCAATCTGTAAAGCCGTATCTCGAAGATCAGAAAAGAACGTGGTCCTCGGTCGAGAACACCGCCCACGAAACTTTTATCAGCATCTTCGACAGCGGCAAGTCGGCGCTCGATCGTCTCCGCGACACGCTCAAGAACGGACTTCTTGACTTGTTCTACCAGATGACGATCAAGAAGTGGGTCATCAACGTTCAGGCTGACGTAACCGGCAGCATCCTGGGCAGTGCCAGCAGTATTGGCGGCCAAGTCGGCGCCGGGTCGGGCAACCCGCTCGGTAGCTTGATGTCTGCCAGCAGTATTGCAAACGCCGGGTCCAAGGCTTGGAGCTCTGTCTCGGGCGGATTTGCAGGGTTGTCGGATGCTGTCGCTGGCGGTGTTCAGTCGGCCATGAGCGCTATGGGCTACACGCCTCTGGCATCTCAAGGCTTGGCTACGGCTGGCGGCCAAGCGCTTACTCCACTTGCGAACGGCGCGGGCGCCGCGGCGGGCTACTTGGGCGGCGCTGCGGTTGGCATCTACGGCGGTCGTGCTCTCTCTGGGGGGTATGCAATCAGTGGCTCTGGTAACGGTCTCGTCAACGTCGGGACAATCGCCGGCGCCATCGTCGGCGGACCGATCGGTGCGGCCATTGGAGGTCTGATTGGCGGTGCGGCAAATCGTCTGTTTGGCCGCAAGGCGCCCGAGATCGAGTCGCAGGGCATTCGCGGTTCGTACAACGGCAATGGCAACCTTACCGGGCAGAATTACCAAAATATCGTCGAGAAGGGCGGTATTTTCCGCAGTACCAAGCGCTATCCAGAGGCGCAGGCTCTGGCTGAAGAGATGCAGTCGCAACTCGGCCAAGCCTTCCTGGCGATCACCGACTCATCGACCACGCTTGCCAAGTCGCTGGGCCTGGGCGCTGACTCGCTGTCCAACTACAGCAAGCTGTTCGACATCAAGCTGACGGGCGATGCTGCGAAGGACCAGCAGGCGATCGAGGCATTCTTTGGGGGCGTGGCCGACGAGGTAGCAAACAAGCTGGTGCCAAGCCTGGCCCAGTTCTCGCAGACTGGTGAGGCCGCGGCGACTACGCTGCAGCGCCTGGCTGGCGAGTTCGACGCGACCACCATCGCCGCACAGAACATCGGCAAGACAGCGGAGCAAGTGTTTGGCTCCATTGGATTGTCATCGGCAGCTTCGCGCGAACGCTTGGTGCAGCTGGCCGGCGGCACGAGCTCGCTCACATCCTTGACCGGTTCGTATGCGCAGAACTACTTGAGTGAGGCCGAGCGCCTGGCTCCGGTTTCGCGGGCACTGGACGAGGCTTTAGGAAAACTCGCGCTTTCGTCGATCCCAAATACCCGCGACGAGTTCAAGAAGCTGGTCGACGGATTCGATCTGACCAGTGAGGCGCAGGCCAAGCAGTTCGTGTCGCTCATGCAGTTGGGTGATGCGTTCGCACTGGTGCATCCGGCGACCGAGGATACGGCTGATGCAGCCAAGAAGGCGGCTGAAGCGCTGGCCGAGGTCAACAAGGGGTACCAACAGCAGATCGACGAGCTGGTCAAAGCCAGCTTGCCGGCCGCAGAGGTGCGCGCGATGGAAATCGCTGGCATGGATGCGTCGACAGTGGCTCTGTACGACCGCTTGAGGGCTTTGCAGAAAGAGGCGTCGGTTGCTGAAGAGCGAAAAGGTCTGCAAGACCAGTTGGACGAACTGACGATGACGTCGGCTCAATTACTGGAGAAGCAGCGCGCCGCGCTCGACGAGAGCAACCGCGCGCTGTTCGATCAGATCCAGTCGATCAAGTCGCTCAAGGATGCCGCTAGCACGTTGCTGGGTGGGGTCGATAACGCGTTCTCGGTTCTGCAAAAAGTCGTCAGCCGCGAAAAGGATCTTCTGCAAAAGCGGATCGATAGCGAGACCGAGGCAGTAAGTCGCCTCAAGTCGCTGACCGACACGATCAGCAGCACGCTGGACGGCACGAATGTCTCAGGTGCTGACGCGATCGGCCGGCAGACAGCTCAGGCCCAGATCAAGGCTGCGCTGGCATCGGTGAAGGGCGGCGCGCAGCTGTCGGACGACCAGATCAAGTCGCTCGGCAAGGCGCTCGGTGCAGTCTCCCAGGATTCGAGCAAGCAGTTCGGCTCGAAGGAAGACTACCTCTTCGATTTCCTGACCACCCGGAATGACATCGCGCAGTTGGGCGACCTGACGGGCGATCAGCTTTCGGCCGAGGAGAAGGCGCTTGAGCAGCTGCAGGACCAGTCCAAGGCGCTCGACGACATGCTGGCCAAGACGCAGGACCAGATCGACATCCTCAAGGGCATCAGCACGACGGGTCTGTCGATCGAGCAGGCGCTGTATGGCGTGCAGACGGCAATCGTGGCAGCACAGCAAAACTCGGTAGCTTCTGCGGCCTCTGCAATCGCCAAGGCCTACCAGGACGCACTGGGTCGAAATCCTGACTCGGCCGGTATGGAGTTCTGGCAGAACCAGGTGGCGGCGGGAACGTCGATCGGGGCTATCACCGGCTCGATCAAGAACTCGTCAGAGGCACAGGTCCGAAACCTGTATCAGGACTTGCTTGGTCGGTCGGCCGATGCCGGCGGGCTGTCCTTCTTTCTGAAGAGTGGCGCGTCGTTGTCGGAAATCGCTGCAGCCATCAAAAGCTCGGACGAGTACAAGAAGCTGCACGGTGTTCCAGGATTCGCCGCTGGAGGGATTTTCGGCGGCGGCCTGCGGATCGTCGGCGAGAACGGCCCCGAACTGGAGGCAACTGGACCGTCGCGCATCTGGAGCAGCAACCAGACCGCAGCACTTCTGGCGCGTGCATCCAGCCCGGACGGAAATAGCGCAGCGCTGGCCGAAGCAGTCAGAGACCTGAAATCCGAGAACGCCAAGCAGCGAGGTGTGATCGAGACGATGGCAAAAGACATGGCCGCCATGGCAACCATCCTGAAGGGCGTCAGCCCGAACGGAACCTTCATCAAAACGAGGTCCAATTGAGCGGCTTACTTAGCGTTCTGGTTCCGATCACCATCACCCCGGCGGTCTTGCTCAGCACGACCGCTGTGGGTGAGGGCTACGCAAACTGGGACAAGACCAAGACCTACGTTGTCGGGGACTACTGCTACAGCCCGTCCACGCAACGTAACTACCGCAGCCTCATCGGCAGCAACCTCAACAAGGATCCGACCGACCCGACCAATCGAACGGCCGTCGGCAGCAACCCGGTCTACTGGCTTGACGTAGGTCCGCCGAATCACCTGGCGATGTTCGACAAGAAGGTAGGCACGCTAACGAAAGCGAACGGCAACCTAACGGTCGTCTTGAGCCCAGGTCCGGCCGGCTCGCTGTACGTCGCCGGTGTGGACGCGGTGGCGATCGCCGTCACGGTCAAGGACACGTCGGGCGGAGCGGTCGTCTATTCTTACATGGCGCCGATGGAGGCCAGCGAGCCGGACGACTACTGGGAATATTTCTACGATCCGTTCGAGCCGAAGACTGACCTGTTGCTGACGGACCTGCCGCCGTATGGTGGCGGCGAGGTAACCGTGTCGCTCACTGCCGGTGGCACCGTGAGCTGCGGTGCTCTGGCGGTCGGTGATGTGAAGGTGCTCGGCAAGACGCGTTCAGACGCTGAAGCGGAGCCAATCTCATTCGCCTATATCGACACGGACAAGTGGGGCAATACCGACATTGTCGACGGCGCTTCGGCCACCAATCTCACCATGTCGGCGGTGACTGAAACGCGAGCGGACGGCGCGCGCGCTCAAGCGATCGTTACCTCTCTGCTTGGCAAGCCGGCTTTCTGGTTCTGCTCTGATAGTCCCGACATGGTCGGCCTTCGGTCGTGGGGGCTAGGGTCTGGACGGTTCTCTTACGACTCTCAGCGCTGCACTATTTCCATGAATGTAAAGGGACTCATCTGATGGCTACTTCCCCGCCACCTTTCAACCCGTTCGGCGGCCTGGCACCGCAGCGGGGCGAGAAGTCGACTTTCTCGCAGCGCTTCGATGCGTTCATCACCTGGTTCATCGCAGCGGTCGTGCAGCTCGCAGCCCTTGCGGCAAACGTGTATGCGAATGCCGTCGAGGCATTCCAGAGCGCTGCGACTGCAAGCAGTGCCGCGGCGACTGCGTTAGCTACGGCGAACGCTTATCCTTGGGTGAGTGGCGCGACGGTGCAGCAGTATGCCTGCGTGATCTCGCCACTGGATGGACGAACGTATCGACGGATCGCCGCTACCGGGTCAGGCACTACTGATCCTTCGCTCGACACGACAGGAACAATCTACGTCGTGCTCTCAGCTCAGCTCAGTGCATATCAGCTCGTGACGTCGCCGATTACCATTTCGGCGGCCGTGGCGTCGATCGATTTCAGCACTCTTTTCAGCAGCGACTACGACAAATATGTCGTTGAACTGGAGGGCGTAGTTGCAACTGGATCAGTCCTTTTTCAGTTCTCCGTCGGCGGTAGTCCAGACGGCTCCACAAGTTACAACGCCATTGCAACGCCAGGGGCAACTTATAGTTTAACCACGAGCTGCCTCTTGTTTCCTCTTACGACCTCTGCCGGCGTTAGCGCGACTATCGAAATGCGGAACGTAAACGGCGGCTCTAAAGTGAAGAGCATTGGGATGCGCGGCCATGGCGGCCAAGGCGGCAGCTCGGGGCTTGGCCCAATTCTGGGTGAGGGCTCGTATTCGGGAGTGTCTTCGCCCACTGGATTCCGTCTCTCCTGTTCAGGCGGAAGCTTTACAAGTGGCAAGATTCTGATCTATGGCGTTCGAAACAAACAATAAGGTCAATGATGGTAGAGATGAAATACCTCAATGGAGAAGTCGTTTATCGTGACTTGACCCCGGATGAGATCGCTGAGCTTCCTTCTCACTCCCCAGAAGTGCCGCAGCAGTGCGCAATGTGGCAGGCGCGCGCGATCCTCATCGAGGATGATCTGCTCGACGACGTCATCGCGGTGCTGGGCAGCATTCCTGACGAGAAGGCCCGCAAGATTGCCTTGGCCAAGCTCGAATACTCGAGCACGGTGCGACGCGACGATCCGCTGGTGACGGAGACGATCCCGGCCCTTGGCAAGTCGGAAGGGGAAATCGATCAGATGTTCTTCCGCGCAGTGAGGCTGGCATGAGCGGCGGCCTCATAACCGTGCGGCTCACCAGCCGCTGGCCGTACAACCCGCTCAGCCTGGCTATCGGCATCGCATCCGGCTCTCATGAGTTCAGCCACACGATCACCATCATCGGCGACCGGGCCTGGGAGGCGAGCATGACCCACGGTTGCCGCGCCGGAACGATCGACGAACTGATGAAGGGCATCGTGCGGTACCGCGATGTGCGCGTCTGGGTGCCTGACCTTCAGGCTGCGATCGACTTCGGCAATGCGCAGGCAGGTAAGGGCTACGACTTCATGGGCGCTGTCGGCATCCCGTTGACTTACTCGACCGATTGGGCTGACAGCGGGAAGTGGTGGTGTTCCGAAATGTCGTTCGCCCAGGTCATGGCTGGAGGCACGCACCTGTTCGACCCGGACGAAATGAGCCGGGTCCGACCGTGCGACTTCCTGCTGTGCACCTCTCCCAAAAGCGCGCTGATGTACGCCTGATCGGTCGCGATACCTTCGAACCAGCCCGCCGCGCGCGGGTTTTTTTGCGACCCTCCGATGACAATCTATATCGACCCGAGCGCGCCGACGAACGGCAACGGCACAATCGGCAGTCCCTATAACACCTGGTCGAGCGTGCCGACTGGGACTGGCGGTGTGTATGCCCAGAAGCGTGGGACCACGTGGAGCGGGGCATTTCCGAGCCTCGTCAGCGGCGTAAGCGGAAGCCCGACCACCGTCACCGCTTACGCGAATGCTGACGGCTCCGATAGCCTTCTCCTGCCGCAGCCGATCATCGACATCGGCGACAGGATCATGCCTGGCACGCTCAATGGGCCTAAGACGTTCATGAAGTGGTCGAACGTCGATATCCGCTGCGCCCGGTCAGCCATCGCCAGTGACGTGCCCATAATGTGGGTTGGCAGTGACGTCGAAATCTCCGACTGTTCACTGACGACCAACCTCACGGCGTTGTACGGCGAGAAGTGCAGCCGGGTCAAGATCCTGCGCAATAAGATCCGCTGCGCCACGGCCAGCACGACCACAGCGTCGATCAATGCCATTGTCCTGGCTGGCAGCACGGCTGTCGACGAAAATATCATCGACCGCAACGAGATCCTCGTCGGTGATGGCGGCCCGGCTGGCGCTCATGTGATCAAGGTCTCCGCGGCGGTGCCGATCACGAGCCTCCAGGTAACGAACAACCGGATCCGCACCGTCAGCGGACAGGCCTCGCCGCACCCCGACAAGGCTGGCATCTACATCGGCTGGGCAAATGGCGCGAGCCTGTTCGGCCCGACTGGGACCGCGGCAGCCAGCATCATCGTTTCCGGGAACGATGTCGCCAACCTGGTCGACGGTGTGTTTCTGTACACCTCGAGCGGGGTCTGGGCCCATCACAACGTGTTCGACAACCAAGGCAGCTTTGGCGTGCACGTCACGGGCAACGCTGCACACCCTTCAAGTGGTTGCCTCATCGAGTGGAACAAGTGCCGGTGGGCTGGCCGAAACCTGGCGCCGTACTACGGCCGCGGCATTGAGCTTTCGGGCGGTAGCGCGCTGGATGCCTGCGCTGGGCACGTGGTGCGTTTCAACGACTGCAGCTACGCGAAGAACTGGGGCGGCCCGCTCGACAACATCACCGAGGGCGTCGGCATTGGCCTCGATGACGCAACAGCCGGCTGCCAGGTGTACGGCAATCTGATTCGCGGTACCGAGGGCAACGCGATCCAGTTCTATGGCGGCACCTCCGCGCCGTCCGATACGGGCGGCAATGTCGTGGTCGGGAACTTCATCATCGACTGTGGCCTGGGTAGTTACCGCAACCGCCGGACCACTCCGGTCCTGACCGGCTGCGCAGCGATCAGCACGTCGAAGACGCTCGGCTCACGTACGGTCATTGCCTACAACGTGATCATCGGCGGGACCGGAGGCGTTCGCTTCGATCAGAGCAGCTCGAACGTCGAGATCTTCGGAAACGTGTTCAGGCGCCAGACCGTCTACGCGATCACCGCGGCTAGTACTGCCAGCATCCGCGATAACTGCTACGACCCAGCCATCCCGAAGCAGATCGGCAACCTGACGATGGACGGCAACGGCACGCCGACCCCGGCGCTGCTGGCCACCGGCGGCACCGGCGACAAGACAGTGAACCCGCTGGTCGACGACTCGTTCGCTGCGCTGGCCGGCTCGCCGCTGCTGGACATGATCTTCCGAAAGGGCGTGCCGTTCGCGCCGCTCATGCTCGACCTGGTGGATGCATAGCCATTAAACCGCGTACCTATATCCAACCCGCTTCGGCGGGTTTTTGCATTTCTCACGAAGAGGGTCTGAATTAATGAATCAACTCTGGCAACAAGAAGCAGCCCGACTCGGTATTCCGGGCCTAGGGCAACTGGTCTCCGATCTGCGCGACGGACAGCTCGAGCTGATGGCAAACATCGACGCGCTGAACGCAAAAAGTGCCAAGCAGGAGGCTGCGATCGTACGGTTGCTGGGCGGCTTCCCCGCTGACGATGTCGACGGCCATCGCCGCTATCACGAGTCGGTGATCGAGTGGCGCGAACTGCGTAACAAGATGGTGCGCGAGGCGCTGCTGAAGGTGGCTCAGGCAGGCACGCTTGCCGCATTCGGCTGGCTGGCCCTGGCGATCTGGCAGTCCTTCAAAGTGACGGTGACGAAATGAGCCCGCTTCGGTTGCTGAATCTGGCCATCGCGCCTGCGCTCGCCGAGTTGGCGAAATGCGGCATTCCCGACACTCTCGATGCGCGCCGGTTCGTCCTGGCCATCGCCCTGCAAGAATCGGGGCTAGCGCATCGTCGGCAAGTTCTGGCCGGCGGCGTTGAGAATGGTCCGGCTGCATCGTTCTGGCAGTTTGAGCCAGGCGGCGGCTGCAAGGGCGTGCTGACCCACTACCTGACCGCATCGACCATGCGCGGCATCTGCGTCGACTTCAACGTCGATCCGACGCAGCAGGCGCTTTGGGAAGCAATGCGCTACCACGACATCATCGCGGCGGTCGCGGCGCGCCTGCTGGTCTACACGTTGCCATCGAAGCTCCCGGCCACCGCAGCGGATGGTTGGGCCCAATACATCGCAGCCTGGCGCCCTGGCAAACCCCATCCTGAGACGTGGGCCAGCGCGTGGGAGCTGGCCAGCCTTACCGTAGGAGTAAAAGCATAATGTGGCCGACTCTCATCCCCATGCTGGGCAACCTCATGGACCGCCTGTTTCCAGACCCGAAAGCTGCAGCAGAAGCGAAGCTGGAAGTGATGCGCCTCGCACAGTCGGGTGAACTGGCGCAGCTGAACGCGGACCTGCAACTGGCGACCGGACAGATCGACGTGAACAAAGTCGAGGCCGCCAACGCCTCGCTGTTCGTCGCCGGCTGGCGCCCGGCCATCGGCTGGATCTGCGGCGCCGCGTTTGCATTCAAGTTCATCGGTGGACCGGCTGCCTTCGTGCTCTCGCAATGGCTCGGCCATCCCATCACGCTGCCCGTGTTCGATTTCACCGAGATGAGCACGATCCTGCTTGGCATGCTCGGACTCGGCGGCCTGCGCACGGTCGAGAAGGTCAAGGGCGTCGGCTGATCGACTCTACGGGAATGTGAGCGCAGCAGCCAGCGCGTCGGAGTAGTCGGCAGGCGTGGTGTAGTGTCGCTGGCCCGGTCCGCGGCGCTTCCGCGGCGACGTAATCACGCGCAAGACTGTCGAAAAATCAACGCCTTGCTCTGCCATCGCAAGCGCGGCTACTTCGACGCCATGCGTTGAACAGGTGGTCAGGGCTGCGTCGATGACCAAAGCCGTAAGTCGATCTCTACGTTTTTCCATAGGCATCAATGTAGCAATCGCTCAGCATCATTCATTGATTGCCGTCAACAAAGTGACCATCGGAAATACCTTTCCAATGTCGCGCAGTTACAAAGAATAACTTCCATGACCAAGACCATCATCGACCCGAAGCTGATCGAGTTCGCCACAGCGCGCCAGGCTGAATATGTCGAGGCGATCAATCGGGCCGGCAGTATGCGCAAGGCCGCGCTCGAGTTGGGCGTCAACAAGAACGCGGTCAACGAATCGATCTTGCGGCTCAAGGCGACCGCGGCGGCCCGCGGCTATGCGCCAGACTATGACCTGCAGCATCCGGTCGCTCCGGGCCAGATGCTCAAAGGGACGTCGACGCTGTACAAGGACGGCGCACCGGTTATGCAGTGGGTGAAGACGCGTGCCGATGCTGCGCAACTGGAAGAAATGATGCGGGCCGCTGCTGCAGCGATGGCAGAGGAACTTCCGCGCGCAAAGGCAGTGAAGGCGCCGGTAGCGAGCGATGCAAAGCTGGCCAGCGTTTACACCCTGACCGACAGCCACGTGGGGGCCCTGTGCTGGCACCGCGAGAATCTCGATCCGAATGGTGACTGGGATCTAGCGATTGCAGAGCGCACGCTGGTCGGCTGCTTTGAACACATGGTCAGGACCAGCCCGCCGGCGCGCACCGGCATCGTCGCGCAGCTCGGTGATTTCCTTCATAGCGATGGCATGGGCATGATTGAGGGGCGTACGCCTACCTCGGGCCATGTTCTGAGCCAGGACGGCCGGTTCCAAAAGGTGGTCCAGACAGCCATTCGTATCCTGCGGCGCGTGATTGGCTTCGCGCTGCAGAAGCATGAGCATGTCGTCGTCCTGTTGGCCGAGGGTAACCATGACTTGGCCAGCTCCGTATGGCTGCGCGCCATGTTCCGCGCGCTGTACGAAAACGAGCCGCGCGTCGAGGTAATCGATTCGGAGCTGCCGTATTACGTCTATCAGCATGGCGAGATCATGCTGGCCTGGCACCATGGCCACCTGAAGAAGAACGATCAGCTTCCGTTGCTATTCGCCTCGCAGTTCCCGAAGGTCTGGGGCGAAACCACGAAGCGATATGCCCATACCGGGCATCGTCACCACTTCGAGGAGAAAGAACACTCGGGCATGTCAGTCGTCCAGCACTCAACACTGGTAGCGCGTGATGCCTATGCCGCCCGCGGCGGGTGGATGAGCGAGCGCCAGTGCATGGCGATTACCTATCACACTAAGTTTGGGCAGGTATGCCGCAATACCGTTACACCCGAGATGCTTGCCATAGATTAGGCGACCAGCAAAACTCACATCGATGCACTAAAGCTTCATTCTTGCTGCGACTTCGCATCAGGCGCTGGCTCTTGTGATTTGGCGGGCACGCACCGAGTAGACATTGCCATCTTCATGCGGTTTAAATTTGCAATGGTCTCCGCCGCTGCAGCGCATGCTCCCCTGTCTTCAAATCGTTGCATGCTTATCATCGGCCAAGCATACGGCCAACTCTCTCTGGACGAAGGAGGCGGCGCCGGTCTTGCGAAGTCAGTTGCGAATACCATGACGATCAAAATGTGTGCGCCCATCTTAGTCTCCGGACGATCTCGTCCTACCTTTTCAATCTTGAGGAATGTCGAAATTGTGCGCGTCTATGGCGAGCGGTGTTTGCTATATGTCAAACGTGTTGCATCGAACCTCATATGGCGAACAGGTCGGAAGACGTTGGCAAGCTATAGCGATTGCCTTGAGGACTGGAAGGTGGATGGGAAAAGGGCGGGACTCCGAGGCACTGTTATACTGTATAAATGTACAGCATTGTCAAACTCTTACGAGACAAGGGCGTCCCGCGCTCCGAGCAAGCCATCCGCAATGACGAGGGCTTTCCCGGCGAACTGCGCTACTCCAGCTCTGGGCTGGTGCCAACCGCGCTGCTTCATGACCCTGATGACGAATTCTTCCACCCGATCATTCCGCGCCTGGAGCATGCACAGCTGGTTGTCATGCACGTCGACATGATGCGCTTCCGCGGCGTCGAGCGGACCAAGGAAGGGGTAGGGTACGAGCAGGAGTGGTCGGTCAAGATCCTTGGCTACTAGGTCAAAAGCTGCGCTATTGAAACATGCTTGACGTAACAAAAACAAGGGCTTGCAAGCGCGTCGACCGCTGATCAATAGCGCAGGCCCGCGTGCGCAAGCACTTGAGTTGAAACGGGAAAACGTCGAGCGAGGGTCTGACTTCTAAGCTGATGACCGTACTGATTAGGATCTCGCTTTCAAGTCATTTAAAGGCATCGTCATCAGGCAGCTTCATCTTCTTCCGCAGCCAGGCCAAGGCATGCATACAGTGCCCCCGTCCTCTATTTTTCACCAGAATCTCGAACTTTGGCACGTTGCCTGAAAAGCGATAGAACGAATCAATTGGGAGTCTACGTGGGGCTTCTAATGCTTTAGGCCTATCGAACCAAGGGTTTTTTTCGTAGAAAACGGATTGCGTATCTTGGCTCGTGTGGCGAAGGCTTCGCTCTATTCGAGGGCACTCGATACGCCGCCTGACGAACGACGCGAGGCTGTCCAAAGCAAATACATGTCCTGAAAAGAAGGTTGCGCCGTAACTATTATAGCGGTTATCAGGACTGCCATATTTGTCGAGAATTTCAATAAACTCGTCGGTGCTCGGTGTTCGGGCAAACGACCTTTCATGGTCCTTGATATCGATGCTTGTGTGCGGGCTGACATCGATATTATTGAATGCAGGGTCGAACTTCGCGGCCTCTTTTAGTAATGCCGATATTGAATGACTGAGTTTGCGTACGGACTTCCCGCGAAGTACGAGATAGGCCTTTAGATATTTTTCTATGCATTGTGCCGCTGACCAGTAATAAGCGCGGTGAAAACCTCTTATTGCTAGCAGCCTCGCAGAAAAATAGTCTTCATCTCCGGGTACGATGAACGACTCATAGATTACGTCAGCAATGTTTGCTTCGATATCGCCAAGAATTTCGTCCGGTAGCGAAGCCAAGTACGGCATGTCATCCGTGATACTAAAGCGATACATAAGATGGTCTTCTTCATCTTCGTGTTCCAAATAAACCTCCATAAAAGGTGAGCAGATTCCTCGACGGCCATTCTAAATTTCGAAATGTGACCTCATGGTCTAGCTCAACACATGACCAATATTCAATGAATCACTTTGGCTTCGTTATGTTGCAATAGTCCGCCCACGCCTGCATAAGTACCTTACGCTTCTCGATCAGGTCGCCACGACGGTAGGCGGCCTCAACCTTGTCAGGCAGTCTGTGCGCGAGAGCGTGTTCGCACACCTCCCGGGGAAACGAATTGGCTTCGGACTCCGCGCACCAGTCGCGGAACGTCGAGCGGAATCCGTGCATTGTGATGTCACCACGGTCCATGCGGCGCAGTACAGCTGTCAGCGTCATGTTCGACAGCCCGACATTTTTCTTCATCCCGGGGAATACGAGATCTTCAATCCTGGGCAGCGCTTTCAGTAATGCGATTGCTGTGGTCGACAGGGGCACGCGATGTTCACGGCCGGCCTTCATGCGCTCGGCCGGTACCGTCCACACTGCCGCATCCATATCAATTTCATCCCATCGCGCTCCGCGAATCTCGCCCGATCTGGCGGCCGTCAGGATGCCGAACTCGATGGCGCGTGCGGCCACGCCGCCATTCCCACGCAGCGCGATCATGAAGGCGCCAATCTCCTCCCAAGGCAACGCAGCGAAGTGAACAACGCGAGCAATCTTGCCTGGGTCTGGCAGCAAATGGTCGAGGTGACCGCGCCATCGTGCCGGGTTGTCGCCTTTACGGAAGTGGCTCACGGTTGCCCAATCGAGGATGCTTTCGATGCGGCCCCGCAGCTTGCTTGCAGTCTCGGTTTTTGTTTGCCAGATCGGCTGCAGCACCTTGACCACCAAGGCCGTGTCAATCGATGCAACTGGCAGGCTGCCGATGATGGGGCTGGCGTAGTTCCGCAGCGAGGCTTCCCATTGTTCCGCGTGAGTGTCCTTTTTCCAGCCACCGCGGTGCGAGGCGATGTACTCTTTGGCGCAGTGATCGAACGTCACGGCCTTCGCCTGCTCGAGCGCGAGCTCTAGCTTCGTCGTATTTCTCGATTCGAGCGGGTCAATGCCATCAATCAGGGACGCTCGATGCTCGCGCGCCTTTTCGCGGGCTTGGGCGAGGGTGGTAGTATGCAGTGGGCCGAGGCCCATTTCTCGCGTGCGCTTGTTGAGGGTATAGCGAAAGAGCCAGCTCTTCGTGCCTGCCTGAGATACCTGCAGATGCAGGCCCCCGCCATCGCTGTAATAGCCTGGTTCTTTAGCGCGTGTCACTGCCAGCGCGCTTAGTTTTTCCACTGTCCTCGCCAAAACCCTACCCCCTTTTCTACCCCCTATTAGCAGGCAGATTGTAGCGCATTTTGGCGAACTCAACCGGACAAGGTTTTGGCTATATCTTCTTTGAAATCAATGAGATGCGAACGATACCGGACAATCGCGGACCTTAGTTATAAGGATGTCCTCGCCTCAATAATCTGCCAATTCCTCCTATGAGATGGAAATTATGGCAGGGTCTTACCCACGTTTCTACCCACGTCTTCCAACTACCTTGTCTTCACCCCTCGCGGGAAACTTCGCTGCCATTGCGCGAAGTCTTCTTCGTCCCCAAGCGACTGCGCGCGGACCGATTTGAACGGGGGCAGGGAAGGGTCCTGCTTTGGTGCATTCTTGACGGAATACCTGCG